>Ga0181575_10002188_pt1 | contig 13912 bp, 26 predicted proteins | sample 101ome_23_FD_145599 | JGI IMG/M metagenome (GOLD analysis project Ga0181575, IMG submission 145599) | Coastal salt marsh microbial communities from the Groves Creek Marsh, Skidaway Island, Georgia - 101411CT metaG (spades assembly) | ecosystem: Environmental > Aquatic > Marine > Intertidal zone... | reverse complement strand
CATAGTAACCCAATGGTTTTATGATATTCCAATATATCTGAAACTTACTCATAACTAAAACTTAAAGAAATCTTGAAAATCATCGTAGTATAAAATGTATACAAGATAAAATACTGATAACACAATACCACCGCTTAAATAATACTCAAACATATTTACTCCTATTTAATCTGTAAATTTTGTAGCCACTCAGGCACATTCTTTTCCATATAATGTTGTATAACAAATGCCTCACATAGATGAGAAAAGAACCAAAAGAATGTAAGTATCGGAACATAAATTCTGTAATCTAATTCTAATACTGAAACACCTAACCAAGTAAAGAATATCATACCCATAGATTTAGTTAAAAAACTAATACCACTAAATCCTAAACTAAGTATGTTACCTCTTGCAACAACTATATAAATGTTTAAAACTAAATGTAATAAATTCAAAAACGATGGAGCTATAACTCCCATTAGAAAATACATTCCTATTTCCATTACTTTCTTTCCTTTTTCTTTTTACCAAAAATCTTTTCCCAATTCTCAGCATATTTTTTCTTATCTGTCACTCTACTCTTATCGCCTTTACCAGCGTTAGAGTACTTTGATTTTTTACTCATAAATGAAATCCCATAACCACAAAGTGAAAGTAAAGATACGCCAATAATAAGTATAACACAATTTTCGCATAATCAAAAAATTCGTCTTGCTTTGAGTAGGTAAACTTTTTTTTATCTAATCTGCCCATTGTTGTCCATCCGTAAAAGGTAATCTAACTAAGTAGTATGGCTTATCATCTATGTAAAACATTTCACCACCAGCCCATTGACTTGTTTCCTCAAACACAATTCTATCCATAATAATTTCCATAGTTTCTTCTCTTTGAGGTTTGTGTAAATCATCCCAACCATATCCCTCTACAATCTCTATCTTTATCTGACAATACACATCATAAGATGGAACTAACCTATAAGGAATTATCTCAGGCTTTTCTGTAAGTAACACTTGTCCTTTCAACATAGATAACATAAGTGTAACTATAGCTATTGCTAAATGAAGTATTGATAGATTTATTTTTTTCATAAACAACACCTTTTGTATTTTTTGCCACTTCCACAATGACAAGGTTCATTACGACCAATTTTAGGTTTTTCTCTTTTGAAAGTAAGGTCTAATCCTCTATCCAAACATCTGATACCATTTAAGTGGTCTATTTCGTGTTGAACACATACTGATTCTAATGTTCTCATTTCTGCGTTCTGTTTCATTTGGCCTTTATCCCAAACACTCTTACCTTCTGAGTCTTCTTCAGCACCACTAAAATACCAATCAGCTTCTGATTGTTCTGTGGATATAACTACATCTCTATACCTTTTAGTGTTTACCCCTTTGCCTGGATAAGAGAGACAACCCTCATAATAAGGTATCTCAACTTCCTTCGATATAATCTTCGGGTTGATGAGTACCAAAGGTTCACGAACATTGACAACGGCCACTTGTGCATCAATTCCCACTTGATTAGCTGCCAACCCAATGCCGTCTCCTCTTTTGTTAAGTATCTGAAATAGTTCCGTTGCGATAGCCATTCCCTCTTCAACTGATACCTCCCTTAGCCTTTTTTGTATTAATGGATTTTCTTCTTTAAAACAATCAATTACTTTTTTCAATTAACCCCCAAAATTATGGTTAAGAAAATCTTTTTGTTTCTTAATTGCTTTTTTCAAAGCCTGTTTCTTTTTATTGTGTCTATCAATAAGTATCTGCTCTTTTGTTCTGCGTTTAGCTTTTTTCTTTGGTTCTATCTTTGTAGGTGGTAGCGTGCCCTTTAACTTAGGTTGTTCCTTACCCTTATGAAATACATTTCCATCTTTATCGACAAACTCATTCATAAAATGCCAACCAGCAGGTCTGCCTGTAGAAACCTTCTTTGGTTTATCTTCAGGTAATCCAACCATACCCATCACAGCCCTACTACCTATTACAGATACCGAGTCTGTACTAACATTAGGTACAGGTTCACCTGTGATTTTACAATCCATATATGCTACTCCATCGATGAAGTAACCACCATTTTTTTCAAATGTACTTTTAGCCATTTATTATTTCCTTTTCTTTTGTTAACCAGTTTAATTTAAATATATGAACGCCTGTAAATTTGTAAGGTTCTACATGCGTTGATTCTAAAATGTCTACTACATTAACCCATTTAGGATTCATAGTATCTCTTACTTGATATACACCATCCTTATGTTTTGTTCCTTTGAGTAAGATAAAATCTCCATAGTCAAAAGGCCCACCCCATCGTTTGAGTAGGTTACGAGACAATGCCACAAACTTGTAATTAGATGCTTTGCTAATACGAATCTTCGTACCATCAGCAGTTATGTTTGGTGTGTCATCTGTTTGTGGATATACAGGTTGATACATAGTTACATCTACTTCAATACCATATTCATTATAGTGAGATAGTTCATCTCTCAATTCTGAATTTTCTGATTCCAACCTTTCTATTTTACTTGAATACATTTGTTTATATTCACTAAACATAGTGGTTGAGAAAAAACCATTAACTAGCGTTACCGCTAATAGACCAGCTATTGCTTTTTCCATTGTAATCATACTATTTGCTCCCTTTGTTTTTTTCAATATTTTTTTTACATTGTTTGTAAATTTTATCTACTGCCATCATTTGTTTTTTAGATAGACTAGCTCTTTTTAGAGCTTGGTCTCTAATACTTTCTAAAAACCATTTTTTTCCAGCAATAGTACTCTCTTTCCAATTTGTTTCTTTAAGCAACTCCATTACCATCAAAATCTTAGGTACTACAGAATTAACCCACTTTTGTTTTTTCTGTCTATACTCACTACTGTTTTGTTCCACAATTTTCAATATGTGTTTATGCATCTTAGGTGTAATTTTCCTACCACTCTTTAGAGCGACTAACATATCGGATGTAAATTGATTAGGTTGTATCCCAGCTCTCACATCAGTTGATATGATAGTCTCTAAACTTTTAATCTCAGTTGAGAACTGAGATTTGTTATGTTCAATCCACTTATTCATCGTACAATATAATTAGGACCTGTCCAACTGAACCAGTTAGTTTCGTTAGAAAAAATAGAACCCCTCACGTGTTTTGCTGGAGCTCTCCAACCAGCTGGTTTGAATACATCACCAACAAAGTAAGGAATACCTTTTAGTACACCATTTGTTTTAGCAACGAAACCCCAAACCGAACCATTGGACACAACCTTATCAAATTTCCTACCACTTCTTACACTCAAATTGTTATTGAACTCATCAATCATTTTTAACCTAATTGATTTTTGTGATTCATTTAATTTGTCGATATCACTACCCCAATTAGCATAGTCTACTTTGATATTTTTAAGTAGCGTACTTACTGAAGAGTCATACGATTTTTTTGTATCTAAGTTATTCATAATTTCCTTTCTCATTATACCCAAATGTAACAGGTAAATATAATACGAGTCAAGACTTTTTTTAACTTTTTTTATACCTTACAAAAGCTCCTCTACCTACATTTCTATCGACATCATCTGTTTCTTCTTTTTCTTCTTTATCAACTTTTTTAATATTGGATGGCTTTTCTTTTTTTATACTCTTAGTTATAGTTTCTTTTATTTCATTTTTCTTCTTTTCACCATAAACAGCCCACCATTTCTTTTTCTTATCTTTCTTTGGTTCTGGCTTAGTTGGTTCATCATCTTCATTTAATAATGCCACATTGTAGCTTATTACAAAAAGAACTGCCATAGGGTCGAAGACGAATATCAGAACAAAGATAAAAAACTTAACTACAGTATCTACATCTGTATCGAATACTCTGGCTAAATATATAGCAGGTCCTACCTCAACACCAGTTTCAACTAATTGTATCTTCAAATCACCAATCTCACTTTTGAGACTTATCATATCATCATTTATTTTATTTATTTTTGGTTGATACTCTTCTCTTAGTTTTCTTTTGGCAGTACGATAGTTATCTGGCAGTTCGGCTATAGCCGCTTCCATTTCCTCTTTTAAGAATTTTTTATCATCTGTTAATTGGTCTAATCTGTCTTCTTTATAGATTAGCGCTGTTGATTCTTTTTCAAAACCAACTGTTGCTCCCTGATATGCGTTGGATAGAAATCCAAATATACCAGCGGATGTTATTAATACAAGAATAACTGTTGCTATGGTCATATATGTTCTATGTAGAGGGTTTATTTTATCCCAAAATCTATATAGAAAAGAAGCTGCTACTAATTTACCAAACTCTAACGAACCAGCCATTATGATTACGGCAAACTGAGCACCAGCAAATAACTTTGATAATCCAAAAACCGAAAAGAAAGCAGCGCTACCTGCGATTGTAAGAGCGGAAGCACCAATTAACTTATTGAATTGTTTAGATTGTTCAAACACAATTTTCTCCTATTTAATTAGTAATAAATATCGAAAAATTAGTTTATTTCCTCAAATTCAGCTACTTTGCACTCCATACATATATAGTATAAATCGTTGTTTCTTAGAACAGCATCAGCTAAAGTCCACATATTCTTGAGTTCATCGATACTAAAACCTTTATTTACCGATACTGTTCCAAGAACAACAAACAGCCCATCATTTACTTTGATGAGTTTTTTCATCTACTTTATTTTAACGAACTGTTTCTTCGGCTTTTTAGGTTCTATCTTTGGGATAGATATTGAGAGAACGCCATCTTTGAAATTAGCTGAAATATTTTCACCATCTAACAAATCTCCTAATTCAAATGAACGCTTAAATGATGATGACTTTAATTCTCTACGAATTACCTTAGCACCATCATCTTCATTAAGTCCATGCTTATCGCCACTAATTGTTAGTACGCCATCTTCAACTTCTATATTCAGTTGTTTTTTATCTAAACCAGGAATCTCAGATATGATACCAATTTTGTCATCATACTCATATACATTCACTTTTGGATATGCAGTTCCTGCGAATGGTTTTACTCCAACTGTTTTTGTTACATCGGGAAAAGATGCTTCAACAATTTGGTCGAACATTTTATCAAATGGTGTTAAAAAAGAATCCCTATCTATCATAGGGAATGGATTGCGAACAACTACTTTAGTCATTTTATTTCTCCTATTTTGTTTACTATTTAGTCAAACATCGATATCCTCATTTGAGCGATATCAATAACTTCTATAATATATATATAGATTTTTTTTAAAATACGATTTTTTTTTAATTTTTTTTAAACTTCTAAAGCCCTTTTAAACCAACCATAGTAGAACTTCTCTAACTCAGGTTTTCGAGTAACTAAATCAGCGTAGTATTTAACTCTGTAAGCTCTTACTCTTTTTAGTTCAACTCCGCCTAAATGAGATAGTGTTACAGGTCCTAACCCACCATCTACTTTTAACTCAGCACCTTTACCATTACAAGCTCTCTGTAATATCTTAACTGCTCTACTTTTACCTTGGTTTACACACATATCAAAGTATATGTGTTTTAATTCATCTGGCACTTTATCTACAGCATTTCTATACCAATAGTGCTCTAAGTAAATTTCTTTAGCTTCTTGTTTAGTTAGATTTTTTATATCTACATCGGGATGACTTCTTTTAGCTATACCAAAATTAGTCTCACCACCAGGATCTTTAGGATCGTTTACATATCCACCTTCGTGTTCTAATACAACTTCAATAATGTCTTCAAAGTTTACTAACATTTTTATCTCCTAATCATCTGCATGTTCTAATAGTTTGTTGTCGTTTTCTTGATTGTTGAACCAAAAATCAATAACTTTGGCAAATGAACCAACAAAGCCACCTAACATTAATAGTAAAATTTCTTTCCAACCTTCAGTAACATCTTTACCTTGAGCCATAAAGAATATCATTAGTGCCAGTATAAAAGAAAATAAACCAACTACGGCAATACTAACATACCACTTTCGTGATTGTCTGTACTCCATAATTTCTACTAACTTAGTATTAATAAAATGTTTTTGGTTCAGCCTGGCATCCTTCGTTACTAAATCTTTTGATTCCAATTTATTTCTCCATTATACAATAATAAATATAACAGATTATAAAGAATATTCAAACCCTATTTTAGCTTTGTAGAACTCTGTTCCTTGCAATTTAGATATCTCTCCTAAATTGTATACTCTGAATCTTTTGGTTAACTGATAAGATACCTTGAACTTATCCTCAAACTCAAATGTATCTCTACCATCTTCTTGACTTGGTGGAAAGTATCCATCAAATGTAGCCTCAACTTCTATCTTATCATCGAAATACTTTTTCTTTTTACTCATACCGAAAGATACGAATGTTACGAAGTCTTTACTAAAAACATTATCATTATCGTTACGACTGGTAAACCCAAATGTCCAATCTCCAAATGCTCTTCTTGAGTCAATCTTTAGATATTTTACACCTTTACTTTCTTTATTCATATATTCTGGCTTAAAGTATAAAACATTATCAAACTTATACCAAAACAAATCGTCAATGTAAAACTCTCCAAGTTCTCTTTCCCATTGACGATTCAAATGAAAGTTACTGTGACTTAATCCAACACTAACTTCATAGTCATCAGGATTTGGCTGTACATTCGCTGTACGAGCTGCAAAGGAGCTGAACAACATTACACCAGCTAATAAACTATCTAAAACCATTATTTATCTCCAACTTCAAAAAATTCTAATATACCCCAAATTACCGCTAAACTAATTACAACAAAAATTATGAAATTCATTTTTTAGATTTCCTTCTCGTAGGTTTTCTTCTTGTATATTTACGCTTAGGTTTTACTCCTTCTGCAACAAAACCCATAGTCTTTTTCTTTTTATCTAAAAGGGTTTCTTCTTTCCCAAGAATAAAATCTGTGACATCGTTCATTAATTTTAAAAAATTTGACATATTAACTCTCCTTTGATAAAGTCATTGGTGATTCAGAAAGCATTTTTGGGCTTAAATACCATATACGCCCCATACTATCTTTTACTCTCCAATCTCCATCAGACTCTTCGTTTTCAAATGTAACTAACTCTTTCTCATACAATGTACCTTCTACTGTAGTTATTGTTTTGAGAACTCTATATTTTTTTCTCATTGTTCTTCATCGTTGTAAAACTTAGTGAAGCTAACATTTGGACTATCAAATATTTCTAACTGATTTACATCATCAACTTTACTATTCACTTCTGAAAGTTGTTCTTTGATGTCACTAACTACGCTAGCTAAGTCTTCAATCGCAGACTTTATATGCTTTAAGTCACTTTTATAATTAGGTTGAATAGGCTTCATTTGTCACCTACCTTTTCTTTATACAACTTAGCATCCTTATCATCACGAGCTAAGAACTTAGTACCATCACTAAGTGTGTATGTTTTATAGTCTTTCCATTGACTACGCTTCTTTTTACTCATATAACCTCCTGAGTGTTTTTAACTTCCAAATACTTTTTTCTTTTCTCCGTGATATTCGTAGGCGTGACCATTTTCTTTTAACAATTCGTTAACAGACTGTTCGTGTCCTTTAACAAATATTTCACCAAGTACACGACCATACTTACCACGACCATGCGATATAATGCTGAATTTACCATCATCAGAATTTTCTAAAAGGTCTTTTACATAAGCTTTTGCCTCTAAACCTTTTTTCTTTTCTTCTAAATCTCGTGTTCTACTTTCCCAAGTATCAACACCAAAGAATCTAATTCTGCTCTTAACCCAAACATCAAATCCTAAATCAATCATAGCATCACAAGTGTCACCATCGACAACCCTAACTAACTTACAACTATAACCATGCTTCTTTACTTGCTTACCCATAATTTTTTCTCCTACAGTCTAACTCCAATTTGGTTTCCTAAAATCTTAATTCGATAGTCAAACTTATTTTTAAACAATTTATTAAGAATATTGGTAGCATCTACAGATGATATTACCTTCTTATAAATAGTTTTCTCGTACAAAAAACTATCATTATCTGGAGTGCTCGCTATTCTTTTTAAAAATTTAGTTATTTCTTTAAACTTTAAAAAAGACTCATACCCAGCATGCAATCCTACAGTGTTCATAGCCATCACAATGTAATTTTCATATTCAGACCATTTGTTTTTTTCCATATTTAACTCCTATTTTTTTCCTTTTATTTAAAAAAAGGGTGGCCGGAGAAAGGAATAAAACCGACCACCCGAAGTGACGCCCTTTCGTTCAGGCGCCACTCACATTACAGAGAGAAACTAACTAAGCATTCTCAACCTCTTCGTCATTGAACAAGTCCTCAGAAGAACCATCAGAAACATACTTCTGAACAAGCTGTTTCACATAAGTTCTCTCAGACTCAAGCCCACCATCATCAGAAAACTGAGGATAGACAGTCACTTCAGCCGCCTCATCTAATCCGAAACCATCATAGAGTAGTCCAGCTATCTCAACCGAAGTTCTGGTTGAAATGCCAGAGGACAATCTACCAGCCTCAGACTTTGACTCATTACGAGTTGAAGAAGCAATCTCAGCGACAGACTTCAATAAGTCAGAATCGACATGCGGAAACATATAATTCAACAAGCCATGCTCTTCATCAGAAGTCAGAACATCCATCTCAACGATAATGAATCTATCCATCAGAGCCTTATCCATAACTCTGGTAGAAGTGTACTCATTACCGATGTTAGCAGTGGCGACAAAAGTCACACCCTCAGCCACATTGATAGTCTCTTGACCTGAAGCCTCATCTAATCTGAGATATCTCTGACCACTATCTAAAACAGTCATCAAAATATTCCAAGCATCAGGATGAGCCCGACTCAACTCATCTAACAGAATCACAGCGTTAGGAGTTTGAATCGCTTTGACAAAAAGAGACTCAGAAAAGTAAGTTCCAGCTTTTTTATCAAAGTGAACATTACCAATCAAAGTAGCTCGGGGGTCTTGTGTCGCACCCAAGTTGAAGTAGAAGTCAGGCCTATCGAGCGAATTAACCAATGACTTAGCAGCCATTGTCTTACCACACCCAGCAGGACCTGTCATCAAAATGTTCTTACCACGAACAGCGGAGCGTACTAAGTACTTCCACTTTAGTTCCTTCATAACCAAACCTTTAGGTTTTAAGTCATATGAAGAGTGAATGAAATTCAACATATCAGCGTGATCGGATGGAACATCAACTGATGAAACATCGATGACAGGAGCAGATGTAGACTCATATTCTGACATCGGAACTTTCCACCAGTAAACCCTACCATTCTTACCAACTCTTCGTTCAAGAGCCATATTCTGTTCGAAAGCCCTCTTACGAGTGCCTGTACCCATAGCCGATGTATATTTATTACCATCGGCATCCCACGCATTATATCGGTTACCCGACTTTTCTATTTTTACAACTATTTTTTTATCCATATCTTTTTTTCCTTTTTTGATTGAATTGTTAATTATTGTATCTCTCATTACCCCTTAAAATACCCATAAAATGCAATACGAGTCAAGCCTTTTTTTCAATTATTTTCATTATTTTTTCTACCACCACATCATTCTCACCTGTCCAAGACATCTGTCTTCTCATTCTCTTAACGTGTTCTGCTATCAGTTTTTTAATTTGATTTTTCATTACTTTTGTAAGAACTTTTTGTTCATTGTTTTAGCCACAGGAAGAACTGAAGTCACATCGATAAACTCAGCATCAGAACCATACATTCTTTTGAAAGTCTTTGTGCTTCTTTCCATATCGTAACTATCTCCGATGAAGTAACTAACAACTTTAACACCTCTATCACGAATCATCTTAACCATTTTATTAGTGTGATTGATAGCGGTGTCATAGTGATAATCAATGTCATCATTACCAAACATAGGCATTCCATCTGAGAAGTTAAGGAAGTAAGAATCTTTATCTTTACTAGCAGGCTCAATCTCTTTCATAACAGCCTCAAAACACAAACCTTCAGGAGTAGTTCCACTGGGCATTAGATATCTGAATAGATTCTTTACTTTACCAATCTTATCAACACGCGAATCATAAGCAATCAACATTAGTGGGTAACTCTTATCACTTCTTCTGTAACCACCACCTGAACTCTGAGTACTTCTGTAAGAGATAACTAAGTCAACATTGTTAATCATTGAACAAGCCTTAGCGATGGCCGCCACACAAGTCTGAGTATTTGTCCATTTGTCGCCACCCATCGAACCACTAGCATCAACTGAGATGTGTAAGAAAGCATCTGAGTATTGTTCTACAAAAGTAGTGTTGAAGATTCTCTCATTACCAAAACCCAACTCAGCAATCAATCTCTTATCAATACGACCAGAATCTTTTCTAGTCCACTTAGTCTCACGAGATTCTCCACGAACCTGAAGTTTCCTACCTAAGATAGTTCCCATAACCAAACCTTTATCAATAGCGGCCTGATAGTCATCGCTGTACCAACTATGTTCTGGATTCCTTATCATACGAACAGTATCAGACTCAGCCACAGCTTTGTTGTATTTCTTAACCATCAAAACTTTAGTAGGAGTTTTCTTACCAGTCCAATCATTTTGAATATCTTTGGCAACATCAACATAACTCATTCCGGCAGACTCAACAGCATCCATAGCAGATTTATCTTTTTTAGAAAGAGCTTTTTTAGCAATCTCACCATCCATAAATTTCTTCTGTTTGTTGATGGCATTTTGAAGTTGTTTTTTCTGAGCATCAGTTAAGTCAGGCATATCTGAGGAAGAAGAATCACCACCATCACTACCACTAGCAGAATCAGAATCCATATCTTCAGAACCTTCGTCACCACCACCACCAGCAGAACCATCACCACCATCAATGTTTTCTCCATCTTCAGACTCACCATCATTACTATCTGATGGATTTTCTATCTGAACATCAATATTGTTAAGAAGAATGTCAAAGATTTTGAGAGCGATACCGAAAGCATCTTCAGTAGAATTTAGATTCTTAACATTACTAAAGATAAGTTGTCTAATCTTTCTCAAATCTGGTAGAACATCTAACACAGAATTTTTGTTAGTTAGATTGATAATTCTGAAAATGTATGAATCCCAATCTAAAGAAGTATGTTCATTAGATTTGAGAGCCTTATCAATTACTTTAGAGTGAAAGTACTTATCATACAAAGAGTGATAGTAACCTTTGTAGCCAGGCGAATTAGTAAACACAAAGTAGTCAATTCGTCTATCTTCTACATAGTTAAGTAAGTCTTTTAGTTTGTTACGAACTTCGTAAGAATCCCAACCAAAAACTTCAGCTCTCTTAATATATTCTTGTGGAATCTGATTCTCAAGGTTTCTTAGAAATTCAAAATCTGATAGTTTGATGTGAGAACCTTCGTGAAGAGCCAAACCAACAGTTGAGTCAAATAGTTTGTCATCTAATTTAGAAGAGATAACAACTGACTTACCATCAGTATAACTATCTCCATTAGCTTTGAAAGTAACTTTGATATCTGATTCACCAGTTACGATGGAAACAAAGTTACTGATAGCTCTACGATAAGAAGCCAGAGCAACTAAGTCAACACCCTTCTTTACAGGTTCGTCATCAAAGATTGAAGAATTATTATCCCAATCATTGTCCAACCAAAAAGAAGAGTAGTTTGTTTTGCTACTCAAAGACTTAGCAGAGTATTTCTCTCTGAGAGCCATTGGATTGAAATTTTTAAGTTTTTTATCTTTCATAGATTTCCTTTTCATAACACCTAAATGTAATCACAAAATGCAACATGAGTCAAGACTTTTTTTGTGTTTTTTTTATTTTTTTTATTTTGAAAATTTGTAAATGAATAACTAGCATTATCTGTTACTAAAACAAAAACAAACAAAACTAATTTAAATATCTTTCTCATTACCCCTAAAGCTACAAAAGAAATGCAATACGAGTCAAGAAAAAAATAAAGGGTTTTACATTTTCTTTAACTTTGTGGAATAGTGGAAAGTAAGAAATTAGTAAAACCCTTATAAATATATTTGAAATTTATGGGGATGTGAGATTAGCGAATACTCACAACTTTCAGTTCAGATTTTTTTGCCTCTATACTCGATATTATATAGTTACTATATTCTCCTCAATATTGGTTAGATATCGTTGGAGCGACTACAATGTCTACACCGATGCTTTATCTCTCTGAATTTAGATTATTCAGCCATATAGTGGGATTTCAGTTTTACCCTTACCCACAATAGAGTTATAGAATCGCTTCTATTATTTATTCTGAAAGTACATTAGATGGTTGATGTCTCAACAGGACCGTTACACCTCTACAACATTTAGCAGAGTTCCAAGCACCACACTTCATCTTAGATTCCTTTATCAGCTTCTATCAAACTGATTATTCAGGCAATCCCATAAAGAGTTAATTACTCTCTTTACTTTCTAAATTTATCAAATTTTCAAATAACTTGTATATATATGTATATAACTAATTTCCCAAAACGCATTTTTTTTTAAACTTTTTTCATTTTTATTTCTAGTTGGGATATTAGATTATCTATCTTTTCAATTTTTGGATGGTTAGGATTGACTTTGATAAGTTCTTCTCTTTTTATTTTCAACTTACCATATGCTTTCTGTAAATCTTCTAATGCTAATTTCTTCATCGACTTTCTATAATAAAGATGTTCTAATGCTTCATCTTCTGCTTCAGCACCACGAACACCAGCAACTGCAGTTATCTGTTCTACTTCAGCTTCTATTGTAACGACATCTTCTATTTCTTCCCATACAGTATTTTCCCACATAGCATCCATATCTAAATCTATGCTTTCATATTCTAATGCTTCTATACTATCTTGTATGGCTTGTTCTCTTTGTCTTTGTTTTTTTCTTTCAGCAAACTCTCTATCTAATGTTACTGAACGGATTGAGTCACATTCAGATATCCACCTACCATAGTTTTTCCAGTTAGGTGTGCCCCATTCATTACGATATTCCGTATCATCACAATCTTGTCCATATACAACATCTCTTTTAGATTCTGATGTTTGCCTAATATCAAGGAGCGATGTATCTGATTGGCTCTTCAGCAAGTTCAAACTGAAGACTATCATAAGTATAATAATATATTTCATAATCGGTTCTCATGTGAAATACTGCTGGTTCTCCAGCATCTATGAGACTAAACTGCCATTCATTTCTTTCATCAGGTACTCCTAAATCAAGTGTGATTTTAGTATTACGAGTTCTACCGAATGTCGTTAGAGGATTGAACGGCCACGTCTCTGTTCCTTGTTCTATTAGTTTATCATTAGCATAAGATTCACATCCAGCCCACATTTGGTCTACTGTTGATTTCTCTGCTCTTTCGGAGGCTTGGCTAAGTACATTAGTCATCTTAGGTACAGCAACAGATGCTAAGATACCTAAGATAACCATAACCATTACCAATTCTACTAAAGAAAACCCTTCTTGTAGTTTCTTTTTTAGTGTTGTCATTTATTGTCCTTGCAAATCAGGTCTATATACAATCTGATTTGGCTTGTAAGGAGGATTGGAATATCCAATTTCTCCGTTAGTTTTATCATAAGTCCATACTGCGAGACTATCTTCTTTTCTACGATGAACGATTGAGTTTCTATAATCATTACTTGCTTCACCTGTAAAAATCCAATCGCTATCATCCATTTCACTCATAAGTGTAGATTGAGTTTTATCATATGATGGTGGTACTTTGTTTAGAGCATCAAAAGGATTGACAGGCCAACTCAATACACCATCTTCAATAAATCGTTCTTGACTATAAGTATCTAAAGCAGCAACTAAATTTACGAGAACACCTTGTTCAGATGCTGCTTCAGATTGTCGAACAATTTGTGTGAATCTTGGTACTGAGATAGCCGCTAGTATTCCAATGATTATCATCACTAAAATCAACTCAATCATAGTGAATCCTTTATTACTCACTT
>Ga0181575_10002176_pt1 | contig 13942 bp, 11 predicted proteins | sample 101ome_23_FD_145599 | JGI IMG/M metagenome (GOLD analysis project Ga0181575, IMG submission 145599) | Coastal salt marsh microbial communities from the Groves Creek Marsh, Skidaway Island, Georgia - 101411CT metaG (spades assembly) | ecosystem: Environmental > Aquatic > Marine > Intertidal zone... | reverse complement strand
AGCGGCCAGTTTGAGGATAAAAGTGAAGTCCTCTCCTTCCTGAACGTTGACGCGCACGCGATAAACATCGCTCATGTAGCCAGACGGCAGAGGTTGAGGGTCAAACGCCTCGATTTGCATACCCAGGCACTCCGACAGCCATGCCGGGGTGACTTCACTGATCTTTGCGGGGTTGTTCACAACCCTATTCTACATCGAGCAGTCACCCTGTAAGGATGGTGCAAAGGCTGGCCTCTCTTTAGGAAGAGGCCGTCGCTTCGGATTTGACGCCTAATGGTGGCTTGAGACCACACTGGGGGACTTAAGCAGGTATGATGCTGCCTCGGCGGCTTGCGAACCATTGCAGTTAAAGACGTGAAATTTCGTGCTATCAACTATGACAGAGACAGGGGTAACTGGCGGTTATTCAGTGACTGTTTGCGGCTACTGGTGGCTCGCACAGTCGACGAAATGCCGGCGCTGCTGGCAGAGGCCGAGGCCGCCTCGCGCCAGGGTCAATTTGCGGTCGGATTTGTTGCTTATGATGCGGACGCGAGAAATCGAGGATTCTTCAAGGCAGGCCTTGATCTGCCGCTGGCGGCGTTCGGCATTTTTAAGAACTTTGAGGACTATTCTCTCGTCGAAAATGACGCTGTGCAGCTGGCATTGCAGCCGATCATCTCACGTACTGATTACGGCCGCGCGCTGCAGTCGATTCGCACCTACCTGCAGGCAGGCGATACCTACCAGGTGAATTTCACACATCCCCTTGTCGGCAGCTACGAGGGCGAACCCGAGGCGATCTTCGCACGGCTGGCACGGGCCCAGGCGACACCCTATGCAACATTGATCGATATTGATGACATGTCGATCTGTTGCGTTTCCCCGGAGCTTTTTTTTCAGCGCGACGACAAGCGGTTGGCGATGGAGCCAATGAAAGGCACCCGTAAGCGTGGACTTACCCTCGCTGCGGATCTTGCTGTGCAGACAGAACTTGAACAGTCCGAGAAAGACCGGGCCGAGAACCTCATGATCGTCGACATGGTGCGTAATGACCTCGGGCGTTTAGCCGACACGGGTACAGTGCAGACCGACCGCCTGTTCCATACTCGGAAACTGCCGACGGTGTGGCAGATGGTGTCGAACGTGAGTGCCGTGACGAAAGCTACTTTGCCAGAGATCTTTGCGGCACTTTTTCCCTGCGCGTCGGTAACCGGTGCCCCGAAGACGCGAACGATGCAGATCATCCATGAGCTCGAACAACGGCCCAGGGGTGTTTACACCGGGGCGGTGGGCACACTGGAGCCTGGCGGTGATTGCCTTTTCAGTGTCGCGATAAGGACGCTGGTGCTGAATCGCTCTCTAGGAGAGGCAAGCTATGGGGTCGGCGGCGGCATTGTCTGGGATTCTGATGAAGAAGCCGAGTGGCTGGAGAGTCTGATCAAGGGTGAAGTCCTGCAGCGTCAGCAGCCCTCCTTTGAGCTGCTCGAAACGCTGAAGTTCGAGCTGGATGAAGGTATTGTTCTGCTTGAGGAGCACCTCGCCCGGCTTGCGGCGTCTGCCGAATACTTCGATTACCCGCTGGATGTGGCGGCAGCACGCCACTTGCTCGGGAGCTTTCAGTCACAGGAACCACAGCGCCTGCGGCTATTGTTATCCAGCAACGGGCATCTCGAGCTGCAGCACTTCGCGCTGAAGCCGTTGCCGACTGAGTTGAGGCTGAGTGTCGCTGCAGTACCCGTGGATGCGGGCGATGTCTTCCTTTACCACAAAACCACGTATCGCCAGGTTTATGAAGCGGCGCTTGCCGGTGCTCCTGATTGTGATGATGTGATCCTATGGAATGAGCGAGGTGAGCTGACTGAGACCAGCATCTTCAACCTTTTTCTTGAAATAGATGGTGAGCTGCTGACTCCGCCGGTGAGTTCGGGACTGCTGGCTGGTACCTTCCGCGAATCGATGCTCCGAATAGGCAAGGCCCGCGAACGAATACTGATGAAAACCGACCTCGCGCGTGCAACAGCAATTTATGTCGGTAACAGTGTCAGGGGATTGATACCAGCAAGGCTTGTTTCCGCTGAGTCACCTGTCACATCAACAACACCGGATACAGCGAGCCGACGATAAGGCCTGCCATCACCTAGCATTGTCCAGGCGCTGACACAGGTGATCAGTGCTGCCTGGGCGGCAGACCGGGGTGAGGGCCGTCGCCGCCGACAAAATGCTGCGTAACGTAGCGTCCCTCATGCAGGGCAAGGTGGAACACGGTGTCGTTTTTCTGACCGAAACTGAACATCTCCTCCGGTGACATGCCGAGCAGCGTGCCGACCATGACCCGGCCGATCATGCCGTGAGAGACGATGGCGATTCGACGGGCCTCGTGGCGTTCAAGTTCTTCAAGAAACGGCCTCGCCCGCGCGATCATGTCCGGATAGTTCTCGCAGTTGGGGCCCCGGTAGTTAAACTGGTCCGCCTGCCAGGCGGCGAATTCCTCTGGCCACTTGTCGGCGACTTCATCCCACATCTCGCCACTCCAGTCGCCGCAATCCCATTCCATAATGCGCTCGTCATACTCGATATCGAGCTGGAGATGTCGATTGATGATTTCAGCGGTCTGGCGGGTGCGGTCCAGGGGTGAGGCCACAAGGTATTCAATATCCAGGCTGGCCAGGAACTTGCCATTGCGATTAGCCTGCTCACGGCCGAGATCGTTCAGGTCAGAATTCCATTGGCCCTGCATGCGGCGGATGGCATTCCACTCTGTCTGTCCGTGGCGGACGAAATACAGCTCTTTCAAACCTCAGCGCCTATCTCAACCAGCTCGAGGTAGGAATTTTGGAAATGGACATAGGAAACCGGCCCGCCGCCATCGGGGAATGCTTCTACCGCGATATCGAGTACAGGTTGTTTCGCTGGTGCGGCCAGGCGGAAATGCGAGTAGCCGGCATCCTGGAAGATGTCGAACGAGTGCTTCGGGGCGAGCGCACCATCATTCGGTGTCACCAGAGCAATGGTAATGCCGGGTGTCTCGCGACGCAGCACGTGCGCGATACCCTGGCTGTAAAAATCCTCGGTACCTGATGCTGTGACATCGAAGTGTTGTCGGTAGCCGGCAATGTGGTCCTCGAGATCAGCAGGATCTGTCCAGATATAAATGCGATGGTTGTCGGCCTGGTCGGCCTGTGATTCACACAGTTCATACTGCTGACCGTCGGGGCCGGAGAAGAACAGGCGGTCAGTCTGCCCATTGGTAAAATCGTTGAGCGATGAGTGGCAGTCGATCAGCGCCGCTGCGTTCAGTTCACCGGCGACCTTTCTCGCATCGCGGTGTGGCAGCCGGAATATGGTTTCTCCGACACGGGGTAAGTCAGCCGATGGCACAGGCACTGCCGTGTAGGACGTGAAAGTATCCTTTTCAAAGTAGTCCTGGTCCTCGATGTCACCGCGGCGATAGATGAACTGCCGACCGACACCGGGATACATGTTGCGGATATAGATTTCTGCGCCGAGCACGGTCAGGAATTCATGGGTTCTTGCCAGATCCCCGGTCATGGGAATCGTCGCCTGATCAGTCCCATCCGGTGGTGCTGACTCAATCAATGTTGTGCCGAAATGCGCAATCGACATGTCTGCCATGGTGAAGTCTCATCAGATCGAGCCGGCAATATAGCACAGGGAAAGCCGATGAAATCTCCACATTTTGCTGTCGGGTTTGTTACCTTTCAGGGATGAACCGATTTCTTTGTACTTGAACGATCGTCCGCAGCGGGAGGAAATATGGAAAGAAGAATACTGGGAGGCACAGGCGTCTCCGTCAGCAAGTTCTGCTTTGGTGCCGGCATGTTCGGTTATTTCGGCAACAGTGATGAGGCCGAATGCCGGCGCATGGTGGATCGAGCGCTGGATGCCGGCATCAATTATTTCGACACATCAGACGTTTACTCCCATGGCGAATCTGAAACGATTCTCGGCAAGGCGTTGAAAGGCAAACGGGATGAAGTCGTGCTGGCCACGAAGTTCGCCCTACCCATGGATGGCGAGGCAAACCATGCCGGCGCATCGCGGCGCTGGATCATGCAGGAAGTCGAAAACAGCCTGCGCCGGCTGGATACCGACTATATTGATCTTTATCAGGTGCACCGACCTGATGTGACGACCCACATTGATGAGACCCTGGGTGCGCTCTCCGACCTGATTCACCAGGGCAAGGTTCGCCTGATTGGCACGTCGACCTTTCCGGCAGAGCAGATTGTCGAAGCCCACTGGTGTTCAGAACGCCGGGGCCGGGAACGCTTCTGGACGGAACAGCCTCCGTACTCTTTGTTTGCGCGCAGAATCGAGGCGGACATCCTGCCGACCTGTCAGCGCTATGGCATGGGTGTGGTCGTTTGGAGTCCGTTATCGCAAGGCTGGCTCACAGGTAAGTGGCGCCATGGCCAGAAGCCGAATGATACCCAGCGTCAGAACCTGCAGCCGCATCTCTACCAGATGGATCGTGCCGACAACCAGCGCAAGCTTGACCTGGTCGACCAGCTGGATGAGGTGGCGCAGGCTGCGGGCATTTCACTGATGCACATGGCGCTGGCCTTCGTTTGTGCGCATCCTGCTGTGACGTCAGCGATCATCGGGCCCCGTACCTTTGAGCAACTTGAAGGTCTGCTGGATGGTGCGGAGGTTATTCTGGATGAAGCGACGCTTGATGCGATAGATGAGATTGTGCCGCCAGGCATCAATGTCAGCCATGACGATGATGGCTACGTCGCACCCGAGATCGACGACAAGACCCTGCGTCGACGCCTGGTTGCCGGCCAGGCCCACAATGCTGCGCGAGAGATTCTCGACAACATTGAGGCCTACCGGGAAGAGCAGGGGAAATAGAACGCCATGCCCATCCAGCTTGACCAGGTCGAGTTCGCCAACGAGGCGTTTTACCTCGCATTCGAATCGAAAGACTACGATGCAATGGCGCATGTCTGGTGCGAAACCGGCGAGCCAGTTTGCCTGCATCCAGGTTGGCCTGCACTGATCGGGCGGCAACCGGTACTCGACAGCTGGCGCAACATTCTGTCGAACCCCGCGCAGGGCCAGGTCAGCTTCTTTGGTGCGACGGTCTGCCTGATTGATGAATCCACTGCTGCCGTCGTCTGCTACGAAACCATGGGCGGGCAGACCATGGTGGCGACGAATGTTTTTCGGCAGGAAGATGGCCGGCCGAGGCTTTACATGCACCAGGCCGGGTTCTGTGCTCACCCGCCAGAGGGCGGGGAAGGTTGAGTCAGAAGAGAGTGACGCTGATAGCCTAGGCCATCAGCACTTCAAGCGCGGCATTGAAAGTCGCTGAGGGACGCATGGCTTTTGATGCCAGCTCGGCATCGGGCTGGTAGTAGCCACCGATGTCTACGGGCTCGCCCTGGGCAGCCAGCAGCTCCTCGTTGATCTTGTCTTCATTGTCATGCAGCGTCTTCGCAAAAGCGGCAAACTTCTCTTTCAGGCTCGGGTCCTGGTCCTGGGCGGCCATGGCCTCGGCCCAGTACATGGCCAGGTAGAAGTGGCTGCCCCGGTTATCAATCTCGTTGACCCGGCGTGATGGTGACTTGTTGCTCTCGAGAAACTTGGCGATCGCATCGTTCAGCGTGTCGGCCAGGATCTGGGCCTGCTTGTTACCGAATGAAGCAGCCAGGTGTTCCAGTGAAGCACCCAGTGCGAGGAATTCACCCAGTGAGTCCCAGCGCAGGTGGCCTTCAGCTTCGAATTGCTGCACGTGCTTCGGCGCAGAACCACCGGCTCCGGTTTCGAACAGACCGCCACCGTTAATGAGCGGTACGATTGACAGCATCTTGGCACTGGTACCCAGCTCGAGGATGGGGAACAGGTCAGTCAGGTAGTCCCGCAACACGTTACCGGTGGCAGAAATCGTGTTCTCGCCGACACGGGCACGTTCCAGTGACTCCCTTGCTGCTTCGGCAACGGGCAGGATCTTGTACTCGACACCGTCGAGATCATGCTCGGCAATGTAGGTGTCGACCTTGCTGATCAGGTTGGCATCGTGGGCTCGGTTTTCATCGAGCCAGAAAATAATGGGCCAGTCCGTCGCCTTCGCACGATTCACTGCGAGTTTGACCCAGTCGCGGATGGGGCCGTCCTTGACGCGGCAGAGACGCCAGATGTCGCCTTCTTCAACATCGTGCTCAATCAGCGTCGTACCGGCACCATCAACGACTCGGATCTTGCCGTTGCCCGGGGCTTCGAATGTGGTGTCGTGTGAACCGTATTCTTCCGCTTTCTGCGCCATCAGGCCGACGTTGGGGACGGATCCCATGGTGGTTGGGTCGAAAGCGCCGTTGGCGATGCAGTGCTTGACGGATTCGTCGTACAGACTTGCGTAACAGCGATCCGGGATCACCGCCTTCATGTCGTGCAGTTCACCGTCAGGGCCCCACATCTTGCCCGACTCACGGATGGCTGCCGGCATTGAGGCGTCGATGATGATATCGCTGGGCACGTGCAGGTTGGTGATGCCCTTGTCAGAGTTGACCATGGCAAGGTCAGGGCCATTCTCAAGACAGGCATCCAGGTCAGCCTTGATTGTGTCAGCCTGGTCGGCCGGCAATGACTGGATTTTTTCGTAGGCGTCACCGACACCGTTGCTGGCATCGACGCCGAGTTCTTCAAACACTGCTGCGTGCTTTTTGAAAGCATCCTTGTAGTAGGCGCGCACGCAGTGGCCGAACATGATCGGATCTGAAACCTTCATCATGGTGGCTTTCAGGTGCAGCGAGAAAAGCACGCTATCTTCGGTGCCGGCAATCTCCTGGTCAAGGAACTCGCACAGGGCTTTCTTGCTCATGAAGGCGCCGTCGACGACTTCACCATTCTGCACGGCGACGTTGTCTGCCAGTGTCACTTTGCCGTCCGCGTTCTCAAACTCGATCTTGAGTGAGTCGTCCTTGTCCACGACGACTGACTTTTCACTGCCATAGAAGTCACCGCCGGACATGTGAGCGACGTGTGATTTTGAGTCGGGTGACCAGGCGCCCATGGGGTGGGGGTACTTGCGGGCGAAGTCCTTGACGGCTTTCGCGGCGCGGCGGTCAGAGTTGCCTTCACGCAGGACGGGGTTGACCGCACTGCCCTTGACCTTGTCATAGCGCGCCTTGATCTCGCGCTCTTCGTCAGTCTTCGGCTCTTCCGGGTAGTCAGGCAGATCGTAACCCTGATCCTGCAGTTCCTTGATGGTTTCATGCATCTGCGGATTGGAGGCGCTGATGTTTGGCAGCTTGATGATGTTGGCTTCCGGCCGCTGGCTCAGTTCACCCAGGTAGGCAAGCTCGTCCGGGATACGTTGCTCCTCCGTCAGGCGTTCCGGGAAGATCGCGATGATCCTGCCGGCCAGAGAAATATCCCTGATCTCAACGCCGACACCGGCGTTATCTGAAAATGCCTTGATGATGGGGAGGAATGAATAGGTGGCGAGGCGTGGTGCCTCATCTGTCTCTGTATAGACGATCTTGGGTGACTCAGTCATGAATACTTCTTCTGCCTTTTTCCTGTATCTTGTGGATACGGTTGTTCCAATGGGTGCCCTGGTAGGGGCGCACAAAAAGAGTTCTTATCTTGCTTAATTGTGCGTTGGCTGAGGATGCCTTGGCGTGGGCACCCTCAAAAGCGGACAGATTATAGAGGAATCAGCCGCGCTTCGCATGGCGTCGCCGTAAAGAATCTGTAAACCGAGCAAACACAGAACGGATGGGGGATAGCAGTGTTTTCAGGGCCAATATGTCGCTTTATCGCTTTAATATGGCTGACTTTGCCGGCATCAACGCTGCTGGCGAAGGAAGTCACGATTCTCTATACCAACGATATTGAGAGCGTTTACGAGCCGGTAGAAGCCAGCTGGCGTGACGACATGCAGCGCATGGGGGGCATGGCCCGGCTGGCAACGCTGCTCGATCAGGAACGGCGCAGGAACCCGGCGACGTTCACAGTCGATGCCGGTGACATTTTCACGGGTTCTCTGTCGAAAGCGACGCAGGGGGCACTGGTCTTCGATCTCTACTCTGCGATGGGTTATGACGCGGTGAATCTCGGCAACCACGAATTTGAGTACGGCTGGCCGGTACTGCATCAGGTCATGCAGCGTGCGCGTTTTTCGGTGCTGAATGCCAACATCTATTACTCCGGCACGGACATCAATATTGCCAGGCAATACGCCATCCTAGAACGTGATGGGGTGCGTGTTGGTGTCATTGGTCTGATGGGTATTGACGCCTTCGTGAACACGATGATGGCCGCCAATCGCAATGGGCTCTCTGTGCGGTCGCCGGCAGAAGTGGTGCAGCCGCTGGTAGATCTGCTGCGGCCTGAGGTCGATCTTGTCGTGCTGCTGACGCACCAGAATCGGACCGCGCCCATGCAAACCAACAAGGAAGCTGATCCGGAAGTGCAGCGGGGATATGACGAGGATTACGCGTTGGCAGGTGGGGTCAAAGGCGTTGATCTGATCGTTGGGGGGCATTCAGACAACGGTCTGAATGATCCGGTGCAGCACCCCGATACCGGTACCTGGATTGTCATGACCTTTGGGCAGGGACTGCACCTCGGGCGGATCAGTTTTGAACTGGGTGGTGAAGATGGCCCGCGCATGACAAGCGGGGAACTGATACCCGTCAATGCTGACCTGTTGGCCGAAGACTCGCGTATCACGGCGCTGATCAGCAAAGCGAGAGCGACCCATCCGCGTCTGACGGAAGTCGTTGGTTCGCTTAGCGGCCAGGCACTCAGGCGCTACTATAGGGAGTCGACGCTGGGCAACCTCATGTCGGATATGTTGAAAGATTTCTCCAGCGCCGATGTTGGCCTGATGCCTGCGGGCGCTATTCGTGCGGATATCCAGGCGGGTGATGTCACGGTGGAAGAAGTGCTCAATGTGTTTCCTTTCATTGACCAGGTTTCGGTCGTGACTCTGCCAGGCAGCGCCTTGCGCCAGGTGTTCGAAAAAGGTTTGTCACTGGAATATGGCCTGTCCCAGTTTTCTGGTGTGAAGCTGACTTACGACGGCATGCGGCCAGCCGGTAGCCGACTGCTCAGTGCGGAGGTCGGTGGTGAACCCCTGGATGAGATGAGGACCTACAAGCTGGTGACGGGTTCTTTCACCGCGAAAGGTGGCGAGAACTACACGATGTTCGAAGGCTGGCCACTGGTGGTCTCAGACACGCTGGTTTCTGATGCACTGATCAGCGAATTGCGGCGCCTCGGCACGGTCGATGTTCCGGCACTGGGCAGGCAGATAGACGTGAGTCGTGCACGCGACTAACGGGCCCCGCCTGTTAAAACAAGCGGCGCCTGGCTGGCTGACAGTGGTGGCGCGATCCCAAGTAGAGCGGCGATGGTAGGCGCCAGCTGTTTCTGGTGAACTGATTCCAATTCAGTTTCCGGGCTGACCCCTGCCCCGAGAGCGAGGAAGGTGGCAGCCATATCGGGCTCTGATGGGTGGTAGCCGTGTGCACCGGTTCCCCAGCCCATGAGGGACATGACAGCGCGTCGCAGCCTGCCCAGAAAGGAGTTGTCGATATCGAGTTCATTGGGCGGTCGCGTCGTCACCAGGATATCGCCGGTCCTGCCCGGGTGGCGCAGGGCAGGCGGTATTTCTGCACCAGCGAAGACATCCAGGCCTTCTAGGCCTCGCAGTGTCGAGAGCGCTGCGGCCAGCTGATCTTGATCGCTAAGGAAGATTCGCTTCATAGAAGAGCCGCCCACAACCCGCGCTGATACGGCTGCCTCTTCAAGGGCTGCTGATACCAGAATGTTGTTATTGACCTCGCTCATGCCATGGTCAGCGACGACAAAGAGCGTGGTATCTGGCCAGAGGCCGCGCTGCTCAATAGCATCAATCAGTCGACCCAGTTCTTGGTCCTGTACCTGCAGCGAAGCTATCACGTCGGCATGCAGCGGGCCTTTGACATGTGCCTCGGTATCTGCGCCGCGCCAGTAGCTCATGATCAGGCTGGGTCGGTCAGCTGCCGGCAGATCGATCCAATTCAGCATTTTTGTGACTTTCTCTGACTCGGCCCGATCGTTGTCGAACGGCGCCATCCGGTAGGTTGCGGCCGTGCCCCGCCAGGCCGTTTCCGACCCTGGCCAGAAGTAGACAGCCGCTTTCTTCCCCTGTCGCTCTGCGGTAACCCAGAGCGGTTCGGCCCGGATCAGGCTCGCGTCGTTTGAGTAGGCATGGTAGCCGGTCTCGCGGTCGATGAACGCGTTGCTGACGATACCGTGTACGGAGATTTCAGCGCCGGTCGCCATCATGATGTGGCCGGGGAAAGTGTCGGAGGGATAACCGGGGATCAGCTTGGCACGAACGCCATTGTCGGCCATACGCTGCAACGCAGGGAAGTTGGCTACGTCGAGATAATCATGGCGGAGACCGTCCCACGACAGGACGATGACAAGCTCACTGGCCAGCACTATCCGGCTCGCCGTGAGGCAGAGAATAATGATGGCACCAGACAGCCAATGGATTGAAGTCATAGTTCAGACAGTTCCCTTGTCCGATACCGGCGGGTCTCGCCGATGGCAAAGGTACCAAATTCGTTGTCACTGATGCCAGCCGCTTGCAGTGCGCTGGCGAGATCCGCTGCCGGTGTGAGCACGCCTTCAGCAGCGAGGCGGAATGCACCCCAGTGGATTGCCATAGAATGTCGGGCCTTCAGATCGCGGTGAATGAGGACGGCCTCGGCAGGGTTCACATGGATTGGCCCCATGATGTCGCGGGGTTTGTAGGCTCCGATGGGGATGATCGCGAAATCAATGTCACCGAAATGTCTGCCAATCTCGGCGAAGTCGATTTCGTTGTAACCCGTGTCGCCGCCGAACCAGGCGTGATAATCCGGCCAGACAATACTCCAGGATGCCCACAGGGTGTGATTCCTGTCATGCAGGCCGCGTCCAGAGAAATGTTGTGACGGTGTGGCAGTGATCACAACGTCCTTGCCGTCAACCGAAAGCGTTGCCGAGTCCCACCAGTCCATCTCGACAACCCGATCTGCTGAGATGCCTTTTCCGACCATCCAGCGCTTGATGCCCAGTGGCACGTAGTAGGTTGGGGTATCGCCGAGGGTTCTGATTGAGGCTGTGTCGAGATGATCGTAGTGATCGTGGGAAATGACCACGGCGTGGATCTTCGGCAGTGTCTCCGGCGTCAATGCGGGCTGTGAAATGCGCGCAGGACCGGCAAACGAGAAGGGCGACGCGAACTTGCTGAAAATGGGGTCGGTCAGGACGTTGATACCCTGGTGCTGGATCAGGACGGTGGCATGCCCGATCCAGGTAACGGTGACGTTGCTGGACGTCGGCGCCGCCAGGGCGGGTTTAGCGGTGGCAACGATGTCTCGCTTTTTGTCATAGCCCTGCCATTCGCCAGAGAAAAACCGCGATTTCAGGACATGCCAGGCACCTTTATAGTCCCACTGGACGTTGGTGTTTTGAAACCCGCGCTTGGTGTGATGGCTGGGCATTGAATCACGATTCGCCTCGCTGGTCGCTGTCACCGCTGCCAGGAAGACGAAAAGGAGCAGTAAGATTCGTGACGTCTGGGGCATGCGCTAGGCTACTCTTTGGCCTTATCGATCTTACGCGAATGGCATCGACATGGATGCAGTGTCCGGTGCGGCTTTATCTGCCCTTAAAGTCAGGCTTGCGTTTATTCAGGAATGCACTAATGCCTTCCTGGCCGTCGGCTGATCTCGCCATGTCTGAGATTCCCCGGGTCTCGAGTTCCATCTGGGTCTCGAGCCCGTTGTCGAACGACGCGGTCAACAGTTGCTTGACCTGGCCAAAGGCCCTGGTCGGCCCGGTAGCAAGACTACCGGCAAGTTTGGCGACGGCGTCGTCGAATTCCTCGGCAGAAACGACCTGATTGAGGATGCCCCAGTCGAGTGCCTCCTGCGCTGATAACAGGCGGTTGGTCAGCATCAGCTCTCGCGCCCTGCGATCGCCGACCCGTCTTGGCAGGAAGTAGGAAGAACTGCCATCAGGTGAGAGTCCTGCGTTGGTATAGGCCATGGTGAACTTTGCAGAATCGACCGCGATGGCGAGATCGGTTGCGACCGCGATGCTGAACCCGGCGCCCGCGGCGGTGCCATTGATAGCGGCAATGACTGGCGCGTCCATGCGGTTCAGGCGCGACAGCGCCATGTGCAGATCACCCGCCATCTGTTTGATCACGGCGGGTGCTGCGCCACCGGCATCACCCATAACCGAGAGATCGCCGCCGGCACAGAACATTTTGCCTTCACCTCGAATCACGACGACGCGGACGTCATCGGCTTCGTCACAAATAATGGCGACATCAGAGAGCTCACGTGCCATGGTAAGGTCGAGCGCATTGGCCGCGTCCGGGCGACTCAGTGTGATGGTGGCGATACCGTCTTCGATATCGAATTTCAACGTTTCGAGATCCATGGTGCGTCCTCTTGCTGTCTTGTTGCCGGCTTTGAGCTCCGCATTGTAATCGCTTGCTCGGGCTATCTCCATTGGCGGATACTGCTGCTACTATCCATGTTTTCACCGGGGATAAGCAGCGATGCTGAAAGCGGTACAGTTTGGTCAGAACAGCGGATTACAGGTCTCGGAGCTGGCGCTTGGCACGATGGGGTTCGGTGAGCCAGGACGAGGCCATCAGGGCGACTGGACCCTGGGTTACGATGAAACCCGGCCTATTATCGAGAAGGCGCTGGAATCGGGGTTGTTCTATTTCGACAGTGCTGATGTCTACGGTCTCGGCACCAGCGAAGCGCTGGTCGGCAAAATTTTAAGAGAGCTGGCGCCGCGCGAAGATTACGTGCTCGCCACCAAGGTCGCCATGCCGATGGGTGCCAGCCCCAACAATGTTGGTCTGTCGCGCAAGCACATCATGGAAGGTGTTGATGCGTCATTGAAGCGGCTCGGCATGGAATACATCGATCACCTTGTGATTCACCGTCACCCCCATGGCCTGCCGTTTCACGTGCCGGTGCCCATTGAAGAGATGCTCGAAGCCCTGCATGACCTGCGCAAGGCCGGGAAGGTGCTGTACCTTGGCGCCTCCTCCATGTTTGCCTGGCAGTTCGCAGAACTGCAGTTGACCGCAAGAATGAATGGCTGGTCTGAATTCATCTCGATGCAGAACCATTACAACCTGATCTATCGCGAGGAAGAGCGGGAGATGCTGCCCTACTGCGAAAAGACAGGTATTGCTATTACGCCCTGGTCACCGCTGGCGCGAGGCATCCTCGCCGGAGCCTACCGGGGTTCTCTCGATGCGGGAACGACCAACCGCTCGAAGGGCATGGACAAGAACCGCACCGGCAGCCTGTATCGCGGTGAGATGGACTTCCAGATTGCTGGCCGGGTCGACGCGGTCGCTGAAAAATACGGCAAGACCTCCGCGCAGATTTCACTGGCCTGGCTCTGTCAGAAACCCGGGGTGACGGCACCGATCATTGGCGTCAGCCGTCTCGAACAGCTGGAACAGTTGCTGGAGGCGCCATCGATTGAACTGGCGGAAGAAGATATGAATTATCTCGAGGAGCTCTACAGGCCACTGGATAACCTGCTATCTCTCGGGATGTCTTAGAAATGTAGTAATTATGCCAATACAACGAGTAAAGACAGGAGATTAAAAATGAGCTTTGAAGGAAAAGTTGCGATCGTCACCGGTGCGGGTGGCGGACTCGGCAAAGAGCATTCGCTCGAGCTGGCCCGGCTCGGCGCCAAGGTCGTGGTTAACGATCTTGGGGGATCCGTCGATGGTTCCGGTCAGGGCGATGCTGCTGATATGGTTGTCGAAGAAATCCGTGCGGCTGGCGGCACCGCGGTTGCCAGCAAGGACTCTGTCTCTGATCGGGAGGGGGCAAAACGGATCGTCGAGACCGCCGTCAATGAATTTGGCACGGTCGATATCCTGATCAACAATGCCGGCATCCTG
>Ga0181575_10002160_pt1 | contig 13999 bp, 10 predicted proteins | sample 101ome_23_FD_145599 | JGI IMG/M metagenome (GOLD analysis project Ga0181575, IMG submission 145599) | Coastal salt marsh microbial communities from the Groves Creek Marsh, Skidaway Island, Georgia - 101411CT metaG (spades assembly) | ecosystem: Environmental > Aquatic > Marine > Intertidal zone... | reverse complement strand
CGGAGAGGTCGGCGCCCGACAGGTCCGCGCGCGCGAGATCAGCGCCACGAAGATCACGACCCGCGTAGTCGGCACCTGGGCGGGGTTCTTCAGCCACGGGTGGACGATACCCCGTGGCCGATGGTGGATGGTGCCAATGCCCCGCCCCACGCGGCGGGGCGGAGCCACCCCAGGGCCTCTAGCGACCCCGGGCCGCACGCACGACCACCCGATACCGCGCATTGGCCTTCGAGGTGCAGGCCTTCCGGGCGGTGCCCTTCTTCTGCGTGCACCTCGCCCTGGCGATGGTGCGGGTCCTCACGGCGTTCTGGATCTTCACGGTACGTGTGTAGCGGGCATTTGCCGTCCTGATGCACCGGGTGCGCTGGGTGCCCTTCTTCTGCGTGCACGTAGTCCTGGCGATGGTGCGGGCCCTGAGCGCCGTGGCCACCTTCACGGTGCGGGTGTAGGTGGCGTTTGCGGTGGTGGCGCACATGCGCTTCGCCTGCGCGGACTTGCCATCGCACTTCGCGCGCGAGATGGTGCGGGTGGCCTTTGCGCGCGCGAGCGTCACCGCGCGGGTGTAGGTGGCGTTGGCAGAGGTGGTGCACCGGGTGCGCTGCACCTTGTTCCTGCGCTTCGCGCAGGCTTCCCTGCGCTGGTCGCGGGTGGCCGTGGCGGCTGCGATTTGCTGGTCGCGGATGGCATTCGCCTCACAGGTGACCTTCGCGAGCCCCGAAAGCGATGCGCATGGGTCAGCGGGAGCTGCGGCTGGCGCCGGCGCAGCGGGCACAGCGGCGGCGGAAGTCGGCGCGGGGGCCGCGGGGGCCGCGGGGGCCACGGGGGTGAACGGGGCACTCGCAGCCGAGACCGACGAGGTACCGACGACGTTGGTGGCGGTCACGGTCACCGTGTAGGTCGTGCCGTTGGCGAGGCCGGTGATGGTGCAGGGGCTCGTCGCGCTGGTGCAAAACGCGCCCCCTGGCGATGCCGTGGCCGTATAGGAGGTGATTGATGCTCCACCGTTGAACGCGGGGACGACCCACGAGACGACCGCCTGGGCATCTCCTGCGGCGGCCGCGACCGAGCCGGGGGCGCCGGCAACGGTGGCGGGGGTCACTGCGCTGGACGGAGCGGACGCCGCGGCGTTCCACGTCGCGAGCCGGGCGATGGTCTCGAATGAGTACGCGGTGCCATTGGCCAGCCCGGCGATCTCGCACGTGCTGGGCCCGTAGGCGCCGACGGTGCAGCTCTTCGAACTATCACCCGCGACCTGAACGCGATAGGAGCTTGGCACCCCATGGCGACCCGATTCGTCGTTCCGGGTAACGGTGATGGTGGCCTTCCCGTCCGAGGCGATGGCGCTCGGCGCGGATGCGCTGGCGGGGGGCGCCGGATGGCTGTCCAGGGCGATCTTCGTGACGCTGTCACTCGTAACGTAGGGATCGGCGGTGACAGTCCCCGCATTCACCGTATAGACGTTGCCTGCTGCGTCAATCGCGAGATCTTTCGGACCAACCCCTGGAAGCGTCGCACCCCACTGCGTCGTCGTGACGCGGTTCGGTGTGACCCTTGTTACGTCATTCCTGCCGTCGTTCGACGTATAGACGTTGCCAAAGGCATCTACGGCGATGCCAGAGGGTTGGTCGCCCGCATTGGCCCAGAGCTTCGTGACTTCGCCGTCAGCCGCGATCTTCGTGATCTTGTCGTCGATGTAGTTTGCCGTGTACACGTTGCCCAGGGCATCAACGGCGATCGAATACGACCCCTTCCCGAGGTCGTCGCTACCGGACGCGATGGTTTCAGCGGTACCGTCGGGAGCGATTTTCGTGACACCGCGGTCACCACTCGCACTGCTCCAGTTAGCGGTATAGACGTTGGCCTCGGCGTCAACGGCGATCGCAACGGGGCGCGGGCTCATCGTGGCCCACTGCGGCGTCGCCGTGCCATCGGGAGTGATCTTGGTGACGCTGCTGTCACCCCCGTTGGCCGTGTAGACGTTGCCCGAGGCGTCGATTGCAATGTCCAATGGAGCGGACCCCGGCATCGAAGCCCAGGTGGTGGTCACAACGCCGGCAGGGCTGATCTTTGTGACCGTGCTGTCGCCGTAGTTCGCGGTGTAGACGTTGTCGTCCGCGTCGATGGCGATATCGAGGGGGAGGCTACCTGTCGTGGCCCAACTCTGCGTGGTTGTCCCGTCGGGTTGGATCCTCGTGACTGTGTTGTCGTTGCGGTTCGCCGTGAAGACGTTGCCGGATGAATCGACGGCGATGCCACGCGGATTGAGACCCGTGGAACCCCCGAACTGCTGCGAACTGGTTCCCGGGGCGATCTTGGTGACGCTGCCCGACGATTGGTTCGCGGTGTAGACGTTCCCGGATGAGTCGATCGCCAGATCGAAAGGCGCTGCGCCTGTCGCAGCCCAGGCTTGCGTCGTTGTTCCATCGGGCGAGATCTTGGTGACGCTGTTCGACGACCAGTTCGCGGTGTAGACGTTGCCCGCGGCATCGATGGCGATCGCGTTCGGATCGGACCCCGTCGCCGTGCCGAAGGAGGAGGCGTCACCACCGGGAGTGACCTTTGTGACGCTGGCGGAAAGTGAGTTCGTCACGTACACGTTGCCCGCCGAGTCGACCGTGACGCCAGTGGGGTCTGCGCCGACGGTGGCCCATGACGAATCCGTCGTGCCATCGGGGGTGATTCTGGCCAGTGTACCGGCGGCAAGCGTGGTGAAGACGTTGCCCGATGCGTCCACGGCGATGGCGCTCGGGTTCCCGCCGACGGTGGCCCATGATCGATCCGACGTGCCATCGGGGCGAATGCGGGTGACCGTGCCGTCGTTGTAGTTCGCGGTGTACACATTGCCGTCCGCATCGATGGCGATCGCATTCGGAACGTCCCCGGTGCTCGCCCACCCAGCCGTCGGAGTGCCGTCGGGGGTGATCTTCGTGACCGAATCGCTGTTCAAGTCGACGGTGTAGACGTTGTCGTCGGCGTCGATCGCGATGTCCCTAGGCCTCGATCCTGTCGCAGCCCAGGCTTGCGTCGTTGTTCCGTCGGGCGAGATCTTGCTGACCGTATTGTCACCCGCATTCGCGGTGTAGACGTTTCCCGATGAGTCGATGGCGACGGCCGAGGGGGAGGCGCCCGTCGAGGCCCACGGGTAGGTGGGCGTCACCGCAGCGGCCCCCCGGTCCACGTGCGCCACGGTCATCGCGGCCATCATGACCACCGCAAGGACCATGAGCACGACGCTCTTCATGCCGGGCCGCCCCGGCCAATACGGAACCGCGTGCGGCCGGGGGCCGGACTGCGTCAGCACAGGCCGGGACGGGTCAGCACGCCGGGGCCCGCGACGCGGCAGGGCTCGACGAACTGCGTGGGAGAGGTGATCCGAGGTCATGTACCGCAGGATGGACACCACCCGCGATCGGGGCAGCGCCCGGGCGGGTGGAATCCGCTACCCCCGGGCACGTTATGTACCCGACGACGACGGAAACTAATCACAGGTGCGCGCGGAGACTATCGGCGCAGGCACCTTCGGCACGAAAACCCGGGTTCGGCGGCTAGCCGGGCGTGCGCGACAGGCGCGCGCCCTCGGTGCCCTGCCACCGCGCGCGGATGCCCGACGGCGCGATGCGCTCCACCCGCACCTCGGCATCCACGCCCTCCGCCGACAGCACGGCGCGGGCGGCGTCGGCGATGCCCGGTGCCTCGACCGGGGTCACCCACATCAGCATGCTGGGGCCCGACCCGGACACGGTCACGCCGAGCAGGCCGGGGTGCGCGGTGGCGCGGAGCGAATCCAGGCCCGGGCACAGCGGGCCGCGGTGGGGCTCATGCAGCCGGTCTACGAGGAACTCGGGGATCTCGTCCACGTAGCCGCGCTCGAGCGTGAGCAGCAGGCCGGCGGTGGCCGATATCGAGTGCGCGGCGGTGGACACCGGCACCTCTGCGGGAAGCGCGCCGCGCGCCTCGTCGGTGCTGACGCGCGATGCGGGGACGACCACCACCAGCGCCAGCCCGTCCGGCGGCTGCACACGCAGCGCACGGGGGCCGGGCACCAGGGCCGTGATGCCGCCATCCAGGCACGCCGCGGCATTGTCGCCGTGGCCCTCGAACCCGATGGCGTGCGCCAGCATGTCCGACGGGCTCCAGCGCAGGGTGCCAAGGGCGTTGGCGGCCACCAGCCCCGCGCACACCGCGGCGGCGGATGAGCCCAGGCCGCGTCCGAAGGGGATGCGGTTGCGGCAGGTGATCTCCAGGCCGTCCAGGTCGGGCAAGCCGGCCAGCATGGCCCGGCACAGGAGGTTCGTCTCATCGGCCGGGACCTCGTCCGCGCCCTCGCCCTCCACCTGCACCTCGAGCGGGCCGGGGCGCCGCCGGATGAGCACCTCGTTGGCGAGGTCGAGCGCCAGCGCCAGCACGTCGAACCCGGGGCCCAGGTTGGCCGAAGTCGCCGGCGCGGTGATGCTGAGCACCTCGGACTCACCCGCCATACAGGGCCCTCTCCGCCGCGGCGTACTTCGCCGGGACCTCGATGACCGGCCCGCTCTGGGCGATGGCGGTGTCGGGATCCTTCAGCCCGTTCCCGGTGAGCACGCACACCACCCGCTCACCTGTGGTGAACCGTCCGGCCGCGTGCGCCTTGATGAGCCCCGCGACACTGGACGCCGATGAGGGCTCGCAGAACACGCCCTCGCTCGCGGCCAGCATGCGGTAGGCCGCGAGGATCTCATCATCGGTGACGCTGTCCACGCCGCCGCCCGAGTCGGTCATGGCCGCCATGGCCTGCTCACCGCGCACCGGGTTGCCGATGCGAATGGCGGTGGCCACGGTCTCGGGGGCGGCGACCACCTCACCCCGCACCAGGGGTGCCGAGCCCTCCGCCTGAAAGCCCATCATGCGGGGCAGCCGCGTCGCCCGCCCGGCGGCCCGGTACTCGCCGAAGCCCATCCAGTACGCCGAGATGTTCCCGGCGTTGCCCACGGGAATGCACAGCACGTCGGGGGCGTCGCCCAGGGCGTCACACACCTCGAACGCGGCGGTCTTCTGGCCCTCGAGGCGGTACGGGTTGAGCGAGTTGACAAGGGCGATCGGGTGGTTGTCGCTGAGTCCGCGCACGATGCGCAGGGCATCGTCGAAGTTCCCGTCCACCGCAAGCACCTTGGCGCCGTAGATCAGTGCCTGCGCCAACTTGCCGAGGGCGATCTTGCCTCCCGGGATGATGACCGCGCAGGTGAGACCCGCGCGGGCGGCATAGGCGGCGGCCGCCGCGGAGGTATTTCCGGTGCTCGCGCAGATCACCGCGGTGGCGCCCTCCTCCACCGCCTTGCTCATGGCGAAGCACATTCCGCGGTCCTTGAACGAGCCCGTGGGGTTCAGGCCCTCCAACTTCACGTGCACGTCGAGCTCAAGGCACTCCGACAGCTTGTCCAGGCGCACCAGCGGGGTTGCGCCCTCCCCCATGCTGATGACGGGCGTGGCCTCCGTGACCGGCAGGAACTCCCGGTAGCGCTCGATCAGCGGCATGCCGCGCAGTGCGGCAGCGCTCACGACGGCGCCTCTCCGCTGCCCACCACGGTGATGAGCACGGGCTCGTCACGCACCTCGGGCATGTCGCGCAGCCTCACCAGGGCATCCTGCACCTGTCCCTCCGGGCCACGGTGGAGGATCATGACGAGTCGGGCGCTCTCGCCCTCGCCCCGCTGCAGCACCGTGAGGATGGACACCCCGCACTCACCCAGCACCGACGAGATGCGTGCGAGCACACCCGGCTTGTCCGCCACCTCGAGGCGCAGGTAGAAGGCGCTCTCCAGGGCCCCATCGGCGGCCATCGGCCGGCCGGCGTCGGCCAGGGCCCCGCCAAGGAACGACCCGGGGCGGCTGCCAAGGATGCTCAGCACATCCCCCACCACGGCGCTCGCCGTCTCGGTGCCGCCGGCGCCTGGCCCCTCCAGCATGATCTGGCGCACCATACTGCTCTCCAGCAGCACGGCGTTGTCCGCGCCGTTAACCGAGGCCAGCGGATGGTCGCCCGGCACCAGGGCCGGGTGCACGCGCACCGACACCGCGCCGTCGGCGAGGCGGGCGACGCCCAGCAGCTTCATCACGAAGCCGAGCTCGTGGGCGATGTCCACGTCGTCGGACTGCAGCTCGTCGATCCCGGTGTAGGGAACGTCGTCGATCAGAACCCGGGTATGGAAGGCGATGGACGACAGGATGGCCATCTTGGCCGCGGCGTCGGCGCCGCCCACGTCCTCGGTGGGGTCGGCCTCGGCGTAGCCCAGGTCCTGCGCCTGGGCCAGAGCGTCGGCGTAGGTCATGCCGCTGCGGCGCATCTCGCTGAGGATGTAGTTGGTGGTGCCGTTCACGATGCCCATGACCGACTCGATCTCGGCGGCCAGCAGCGACTCGCGCAACACCTTGATCACGGGGATGGCGGCGCACACCGACGCCTCGAAGCGGATCTCGCTGCCACCCTCCTCGGCGGCGGCCAGCAGCTCCGGCCCGAACCGCGCGAGCAGCTGCTTGTTGGCGGTCACCACCGAGGTGCCGTGGCCCAGCGCGCGCACCAGCCACTCGTGCGTGGGGTCCACCCCGCCCATCACCTCGATGATGATGTCGATCTGGTCGTCGCCCAGAATGTCCTCGACATCGGTGGTGAGCACGGCGGGGTCGAGTCCGGGGCGGTCGGCCTGGGCATCGCGCACCAGCACCCGCGCGATCTCCAGGCGATGCCCGGTCGCGCGCTCGATGGTTCCGGCGGTCTCGTGCAGGATGCGCACGACCCCCTGCCCCACCGTGCCGCACCCCAGCATGCCGATGCGCACGACGTCGCTCACAGGTCCCGCGCCACCAGTTCGGCGTAGGTCTCCCGGCGCACCACCACCGTTGCGCGGCCGTCCTCCACGAACACCACCGCGGGGCGGGTGACGCCGTTGTAGTTGCTGGCCATGGCCACACCGTAGGCGCCGGTGGCCGGGATGCACACCAGGTCGTCACGTGCCAGGGGCGGAAGCTCGGCCTCCTGGATCAGCACGTCGCCGCTCTCGCAGTGCTTGCCGACCAGGCGGAGCGTGTCCGTGGCCTCTGCCTCGGGCCGGTCGGGCAGGATCGCCTCGTAGGTTGCGCCGTAGAGCATGGGGCGCATGAGGTCGCTCATGCCGCCGTCGACAGCCACGTACCGGCGCACGCCCGGGATGTCCTTCGTGCCCGTCACCCGGTACACGGTGAGGCCCGCGCGACCCACGATGCTGCGCCCGGGCTCCACCAGCACCCGCGGGCGCGGCAGGCCCGCGGCATCCCACTCCGCGTGCACGGCATCCATCACCGTATCGGCAAACTCCTCCACCGACGGCGGGTCGTCCTCGCGCGTGTACGCGATACCCAGGCCGCCGCCCATGTCCATCACCGTGAGGTCGTCGCCCCCCTGCTCCTTCACGAACGCTGCCAGCAGTGCGGCGGCGGCCGGATAGGCCCCCAACTCGAAGATCTGCGATCCGATGTGGCAGTGCAGGCCCACCAGGTTCACGTTGGCGGCCGCGCGGCAGGCGGCCACGGCCTGGGCCGCCAGCCCGCCCTCCAGCGAGAACCCGAACTTGCTGTCGAGCTGCCCGGTGGAGATGTACTTGTGCGTCGATGGCTTGACGCCGGGGGTCACGCGCACCAGAACGTCCTGGCTGCGGCCCCGCTCGCCCGCCAGCTCATCGAGCAGGGCGATCTCGTCGAGGCTGTCCACCACGATCAGGCCGACCATGGCGTCGAGCGCCTCGCCGATCTCCCGCGCGTCCTTGGCATTGCCGTGCATCACGATCTTCTCGGCCGGGAACCCCGCGTGCAGCGCCATGAACAACTCGCCACCCGAGGCCACGTCCATGCGCAGGTCCTCTTCGTGCGCCATGCGCAGCAGCGCCTGGGCCCAGAAGGCCTTGCTCGCGTACACCACCTCGGCGCGCGGATCGTGGGCGCGAAGCGCCTGCACGTAGCGGCGCATGGTGTCGCGCAGGAGCGCGGCGTCGTAGATGACCAGCGGGGTGCCGAAGTCCTCGGCAAGGGACACGACATCGCACCCGCCGATGGACAGGTGCCCCTCGGGGGTCGTCGTCGCGGACGGCGGGAGGACCTGTGAAAGCGGCTGCATAAGCCGGGGCACCCTAGCAACGCGGGCTAGGCTCGCGCGGCCGTGGATACCCCGCTCGAGCCCATCCGCCTCGCATCCCGCGATGGCCGCCCCATGAGGGCCCTTCTCGCGGAGGGCGACCCGGGCGCGCCCGGCGTGGTGATCCTGCACGGCTACGGCAGCCGCAAGGACAACCACACCGATTTCGCAGCGCGCCTTCGCGCCCGCGGCGTGTGGGCGCTGGTGCCCGACCTGCGCGGGCACGGCGGCACCCCTGGCCCCATGGACGAGGGCATGATCGGCGACGTGCTGGCGTGCCTCGACGACCTGGCGCATCGCGGGGCCGGGGCGCTGGGCCTGCGGGGCTCATCCATGGGCGGGTTCCTCGCGCTCACATGCGCGCCGCTTCACGCGGATGTGCGCGCGGTGGTGGCCATCTGCCCCGCCCGGCCCGAATCGCTCGCCACGCGCCTGGGTGACGACTGGCCGCTGCGCCATCCCCTGGGCCCATCCACCTGGCGCCGCGATGGCGTCGCCCGCGGCTTCTGGCACGCCACCGGTGACGAGGTGGTCCCGTGGGGCAACACATACCACCTGTGGTCGCGGGCGACACAGCCCAAGCACCTGCGCATCGAGATGGGCGGCCACCACCGCAGCCTTCAGCACGACCCCGCAATCCAGTCGGCCACGGAGGCATTTCTGCTCCGCCACCTCGCCCCGGCCCACACCCCGGTGCCTGACACCTCATCGGGCCTTAACAAGAGCGGGGCAGTTCTGTGACCGATGGCCTCGAGGAACTCGCGACCGAGGTGGCCGCATGCACCGCATGCCCCCGTCTGGTGGCATGGCGCGAGGACGTGGGCGAGGATCCGCCCGCGCGGCACCGGGGTCAGCGGTACTGGTCGCGCGGGGTTCCGGGGTTCGGTGATCCCGACCCATGGCTGTTCATCGTGGGGCTGGCGCCCGCGGCACATGGCGCCAACCGCACGGGTCGCATGTTCACGGGCGATCGCAGCGCCGACTTCCTGGTGGCAGCGCTCCACCGGGCCGGCCTGGCGAATCAGGCGGAGTCGAACTCGCGCGATGACGGCCTGCGCCTGATCGGGTGCCGGATGAGCGCCGTGGTCCGGTGCGCGCCACCGGCCAACAGGCCGACGCCCGGCGAGCGGGACTCCTGCATCCCGTTCCTCGCGAGGGAGCTCGACCTCTGCCCGAGGTCGAGGGTCGTCCTCGCCCTCGGCGGCTTCGCCTGGGATGGGGTGCTGCGCGTGCTGGCCGCTCGCGGCGATGACATCCCCCGGCCCCGCCCGCGCTTCTCCCACGGCGCCGAGGCCGCGATCGGTGGGGTCACGGTGATGGGGACCTACCACCCGAGCCAGCAGAACACGTTCACGGGGCGACTGACCCCCGCCATGCTCGACGCGGTGCTGGGCCGGGCACGGACCGTCGCGGCCCCCTGAACGCGCCGAGGGCCCGGGCGGAATGGTCCGACCGGGCCCTCGAGGACGGTGAGCGGCAGTGGAGTCGCCAGGGAGCGGGTTCGCTCGATCCCCCGGCTGCAGCTGCTCATCAGGGGAGTCGCCCCCTAGCTGCCGCCACCTACGCACATATGGTCTGAAGGAATTTGGACCACCTCCTTTCCGCGATGCGCGCATCATAGGCGCGCGCCCCGGACGGGCTCCCGCCCTGCGGTGCACGAACGGTTAAGTGCCTGGCACCGGGGGCCGGGGTCAGGCCGACAGCACGTCGCGCAGCGCCGCCAGCACCGTGGCGAGCTCATCGCCCGTGATGACCAGCGGGGGGAGGAACCGCACGGTGCGGGGGCTGGTGTTGTTCACCAAGAAGCCCCGGTCGAGCATGGCTGCCACGACCTCCGCCGCGTTGGTGCCCGGCAGGTCGATTGCGCACATGAGGCCCCGACCGCGCGCCTCCACGGCCAGCCCGTCATCCACCAGCGCCTGCAGGCCCGCCAGGAAGCATGCACCCTCCCGGCGCACGTGGTCCTGCAGCGCGGGGTCATCCAGCGCCCGCGCCGCCGCCAGCGCCGAGGCGCACGCGAGTGGGCTGCCGGCGAACGTGCTGCCGTGATCACCGGGCTGGAACACCTCGTCCACGCCGGGGCGTGCGGTGATGGCGCCGATGGGGAAGCCGCCACCGAGGCTCTTGGCCAGGCACATCACGTCGGGCTCGATCCCGACGTCCTGATAGGCGTAGAGGGGCCCGGTACGGCTCATGCCGGTCTGGATCTCATCGACGATCAGCAGGGCGCCGGACTCATCGGCCAGCTGGCGTGCGAGGTGCACGAAGGAGTCCTCCAGCGGATACACGCCGCACTCGCCCTGCACGATCTCGAGCGCGATGGCGCATGTGCGATCGGTGACGGCCGCCCGCAGGGCCTCGTGGTCGTTGCGCTCCACATGGGCCACGCCCGGCACCAGGGGGCGGAAGGCCTCCTGCTTCCCCGGCTGGCCGGTCATCGACAGCGCGCCCATGGTGCGCCCGTGGAAGCCGTCCACCAGCGCCACCACCTCGGTGCGCTCCGGCCCGCCGTGCTTGCGTGCCAGCTTCAGCGCTGCCTCCGATGCCTCGGCGCCGGAGTTGCAGAAGAACACCCGTCCACCCATTGACGTATCGCGGATCCACTCCGCGAGCTCGATCATCGGGTCGGTGTAGTACAGGTTGCTCGTGTTGATGAGCACCCCGGCCTGCTCGCGAATGGCCGCCACCACGTCGGGGTGGCAGTGGCCCGCGTTGATCATCGAGATACCGGACATGCAGTCCAGGTAGCCGCGCCCGTCGGGATCGAACAGCCACGCGCCCTCGCCCCGCACGAACTCCACCGGGTAGCGCCCGTAGTTGCGCATGAGCGCCGCCCGCTCGCGCTCCACGGTCTGCTCGCGGATCATGCGGTCATTCCGCCGTGACCATGGTGCCCAGCCCCTGCTCGGTGAACAACTCCATGATCACCGAGTGCGGCACCCGGCCGTCCACGATCTGGGCGGCCTCCACGCCGCCCCGGATGGCGGTGCGCACGGCCGTGAGCTTCGGGATCATCCCGGAGTCGATGCCACCCGATGCCAGAAGGCCCTCCACGTCGGCCAGGGCGCACTTGGCGATGAGCGACGTCTTGTCGGAGAAGTCGTGGTAGACGCCCTCGACATCGGTGAGGAAGATGACCCGCCGGGCGCGGAGGGCCGCCGCGAGGGCGCCCGCCACCGTGTCGGCGTTGATGTTGTAGCTCTGGCCCTCGGCATCCACGCCCACGGACGCCACCACCGGCACGAAATCGTCGAGCGCCTCGAGGATTCCGGGATCGATCCGATCCACCTCGCCCACGAACCCCAGGTCGCCGCTGTCGCTGGTGGCCGGGCGCGCACGGATGAGCGCGCCGTCGTCCCCGGACAGCCCGGCGGCCTTCACGCCGGCCACCTGCAACTGGGCCACGATCTCCTTGTTCACCTTGCCGATGAGGACCATCTTCACCAGCTCCATGGTGGGCTCATCCGTCACGCGCAGGCCGTCCACGAAGTTCACGTCCAGGCCCAGTCGGTCGGAGTAGGACGAGATATCGGGACCGCCCCCGTGCACCACCACCGGGTTCATGCCCACGAACTTGAGCAGCGCGATGTCACGGGCGAACGACGCCTTCAACTCGGGGTTCGTCATGGCCGCACCGCCGTACTTGATGACCACCGTGGCACCCGCGAACTCGCGGATGTACGGCAGCGCCTCCAGCAGCACTGCGGCGCGCGCCTGCACGTCGGCCCGGTCGGGGAGGTTGGTGCGGTTGGTCTCGCCCATAGGCGCGGCAGTCTAGGCGCTACGTGCGGTAGTCGGCGTTCACGGACACGTAGCCGTGGCCGAGATCGCTCACGAACACCTCGGCTGCTCCCGTGCCGCGCCCCAGCCCCACCTGCATCTCGTACTCGGGACGCGACATGACCTCGGCGATGCCCTGGCCGTCGGGTAGCACGCCGTCGAACCTCAGCGAGAAGTCCACGTGGCCGCCCGTCGCGGCGAGCGCCTGCCCCACGGCCTGATGCACCCGGCCCCAGTTGGCATCGCGGCCGTAGATGGCCGTGCGCACCAGCGCGCTCTCCCCCACGCCCCGCGCCACCCGCTCGGCCTCGGCGTCGTCCAGCGCGCCGTCCACCACCACTCGCACGGCGTGCTCGGCGCCCTCGCCGTCCTTCACCATGAGGATGGCCAGGTAGCGGCAGATGGCCTGCAGCGCATCCGCAAAACGCGCGAGGTCCGCACCACCGAGGGGCGGCCCCTCGCCGTTCGCCAGCACGAGCAGCGTGTCGCTGGGGCTCATCTGGCCGTCCACGCTGATGCGGTTGAAGCCTTCCGCCGCCGCCGCGCGCGTGGCGGGAAGCAGGTCGTCCGGCAGCACGCAGGCGTCGGTGGTGACATAGGCAAGCATGGTCGCCATGTCCGGGCGGATCATCCCGGCGCCCTTGGCCGCCGCGCCGATGGTGACCTCGCCACCGGGCAGCGCCAGGCGGAACGTCCCGCCCTTCGCGAAGGCGTCGGTGGTGCGGATGGCCTCGCCGAAGTCGGGGCCTCCGTCGGGCGACAGGGACGAGGCCGCAGTATCCACGCCCGCGGTGAGCGCCTTCATCGGCAGGCGCTCACCGATGACGCCCGTGGAGCACACCGCCAGGCTGCCCACAGGCAGGCCGGCCGCCGCCGCGGCCGTCTCCCCCATCGCCCGGGCATCCACGATGCCCTGATCTCCGGTGGCGGCGTTGGCGCACCCGCTGTTCACCACCACCCCGCGCAGGCTTCCGGCATGGAGGGTGCGCGTGTAGATGACCGCCGCCGATGGCAGGGCGCTCGGCGTGTCGACCAGGGCGGAGGACGCCGGACGGTCGCTCACCAGCATCCCCAGGTCGAGCAGTCCGTCCCCCTTCAGCCCCGCCGCCACGCCAGCCGCGCGGAAGCCATCCGGGGCCGTAACCCCGGTGCCATCGACGCGCGCGAGCCCCTCCGGCGCGCCGATCCAGTCGGTGCGCTGGACCGGTTCCCAGAGGGTCAGAGGAGCCCCTCCTCCTCAGGCCGGCCGGCCATGAGGTTGAGGTTCTGCACCGCCTGGCCGGCGGCCCCCTTCATCAGGTTGTCGATCACGCCGAACGCGATGAGGCGGCCCGCAGCCGGGTCCACCATGGGGCACACCTGGGCGTAGTTGGTGCGCTGCACGGCCCGCATGCCGGGCGGCTGCTCCACCACCTCCACGAAGGGTGCATCGGCATAGAAGGCCGCATAGGCCTGGCGCAGGTCATCGGGGTGCGGCGCGTCGCCGTCGAATCGCGCGTAGCACGAGGCCAGCAGGCCCCGGTCAACCGGCACCAGATGCGGTGTGAAGGTGACGGGGGCGCCGATCTCCTGGGTGATCTCGGGCTGGTGGCGGTGGGTGGTCACCTTGTACGCGCGCACGCTGTCGGCGACCGACGAGTAGTGAACATCGGGGCTGGGCGTCTTGCCCGCGCCGCTCACGCCGCTCTTGGCGTCGATCACGATGTCGGTGAGGGCCTCCTTCATCGGGAGGAGCGCCAGCAGCGATGCCGTGGGGTAGCAGCCGGGGTTCGCGACCACGCGCGCACCCGCGATGGCATCGCGATTGATCTCGGGAAGCCCGTACACGGCCTCGGCCAGCAGGTCGGGGCGCGGATGCGTGAACCCGTACCACTCCGGATACAGGGCGGCATCGCGCAAGCGGTGGTCGGCCGACACATCCACCACGCGCGCGCCCCGATCCACCAACTCGCTCACCGTGGCTGCGGCATCGGCATGCGGGTAGCACACCGCCGCGAAGTCGCCCGGCCCCACGGCGTCGAGGTCCAGCGGTTGCAGCACGGCGTCCACGCGGTACTCGGGGGCGATATCGAACAGCCG
>Ga0181575_10002159_pt1 | contig 14003 bp, 11 predicted proteins | sample 101ome_23_FD_145599 | JGI IMG/M metagenome (GOLD analysis project Ga0181575, IMG submission 145599) | Coastal salt marsh microbial communities from the Groves Creek Marsh, Skidaway Island, Georgia - 101411CT metaG (spades assembly) | ecosystem: Environmental > Aquatic > Marine > Intertidal zone... | reverse complement strand
GCCAATTCTAAAGGAGAAATTAAATGTACAAAGACGATTGTCGATTAAAAGGTGTTGTAAACCTAGTCCTTCGTGATAAAGACGGTAAGGTAAAGCAACACAAAACTATAAGAAATAAAGTAACACGCGCAGGTATTGCTCACATTATTGGTCGAATGATTGATGATGGGCAGGATCGTGCGGGCCTACATAAAATGCCCCGAATGATGAGCCATATGGCAGTCGGAATCGGAGCCGCCGCCCGTAGTGATCAAAACACATACACTGCACAAGACCTAGATAACTTGCCTAATAATATTCCTGGAGGCACAGACCCCGGGGGTACTACTGCAAGTTCTCGTAAAAAAGCTGCGAGCGCAGAAAGCTATGATAGAATGTTGCAAGATGAGCGAGGCTATCGTGTTCAGTTAATGAAAGATACTAGTCTTGCTTCAGACTATGTTACTCTCGAGGATGTTACCCTTGCTCAAGCAACAGACTCTTCAAGTAATGCTATTGCAATGCACGCAACAACTAGCGGAAATAGTCAACTAATTTTTGAAACAGGAAGTGATAGTGGTAATACTCTTAAGCGTTTACGCGTTGGTTTGCAGATTTCTGCCATTGGTACTACTGCCGGATCACTTACTGATCTCACTGCAGGTGGAACTCAGGCAGGCCCAAAAATTACAAAAATTGAATCAGGAGTAGCAGGTACTTCAGCAGAAGCTACAGCAACTACAATTACTCTAGACTCTAGTTTAGCTGGGAATGCGCCAGGAAGTTCAGTTACTACTTTGTATTTGGATATTGATTATGTAGATCGAATTGCATTGACTACATACTCTACTAATACTGCGATGCCAAACCATCCTACACTTACTCATGTTAAGTCCGTATTTCAACCAAATGATGGAAATAGTATTCAATTAGGGCCTTTTGGGCAGGCTGCAAATCGTCCTACCCAAGATTCTTTGGGGAATGCATACGCAGCGGGGGACCCTCGTGGGCCTATCGACGTTGATACTGGCAGAGCTTCTGCAGGAACTTATGGATCCCCAGGTCCTTATACTGAATTAGGCATTGGTATGCTTGGTGTAACTCGCGGTCAAATCGGCGCTTTTTATGAAAGAGATACCGAATATAATATCCATCTTCTTTTCACGGACAATCAAGGCTTGGCTGATGCTTCTAATACTGCTACGACTGGTGTAGAGACAGTACTTAGTGAATCTTCTTATGCGACTCTTGATTGGGATGGTACAACATACACTACACGCTTCCCATTCATTGGGGCGGAAGATGATAAGCCAACAGGCACTGCAGTTGCTAATCCTCCCGCTTCTGGACTTACAGGTACAGCACAAAATGCTCCAGGCACTCGTGGCACTGAGTTTATTCAATTCGGAACTGCAACAGACGGTATTTTCCAAGGAGAATTAGTTGGTTCTAGTATTGTTGCTGATGCAAAAAATGCTGTACCGGAAGGGTACCCAAGCTCAGAAAACAACTACGGATTATCTGGAGGCTTGTTAATTACAAATGCTTCTAGTGGCGAAGCTTTAGCAAATTATGATGTAAGCCGCCCTGTTTTGAATTATAATCCTTCTGGCTCTTATGCTCCAAACGCAGTTGCTGGTGCAAAGAAAAATGGAGACAGAATTGTTTATGTTGCAACATTCAAGGAAAATAATCCTCGACCAGAAACAGACTATGATCAAATTCATACAACAACTTTAGGCACAACAAGAGCGCCCTATAATCGTGTATATCCAATTACCGAAGCTGGTATCTTTAATAAACATATAAAAGATCTGGGTATTTTTGATGCAGGAGCTAGAACTTATACTGGAAGTGATGCAAATGCAACAGATATGGCAAGCATTGATACTCGTGCAGGGATTAATAATTCTACTGCTCTTTCCGGGTTGACAACTTTGCCTTTGACTGCAAACGGAAATGTTGTCTATGGGCCAGTTGACAGTGTTCTTACTCAAAGTGGTGAGTTTATTCAAGCAGGTGCCTATGGATTTACTCAAGGCCCTCTGACTCAAACTATGCTTTGCCGAACTACTTTTGATCCCGTAAACAAAGCAACCGCAGATACTCTGCAAATTACTTGGTCTGTCCAACTTCAAGACAACACGTAATTAGAGAAATTTAATGGCGCATCCGAGAACTTCCAGCTCGTTTCCAACAAATACATCGCAGCCAGTAACACTTGACGGAATAACATACGTTTATAATAGTGTTACTGCGCGATGGGAAACTGATATTAGTAGCAATATTGATATTGTTACTAAGGATACGGATGCGACCTACCACATTTCAAATTCCGTTGTTCAATCTGTTGCACATAAACCGAATGAAGAATTACTTACTGTAATAGAAGTTGATAGTAACTTCATTCAGTTAAAGCAAGGTATTGCAGGACTTGAAAAAGAATTAACCTTCTGGACTCAAGAGCTTCAAGAAAATATAAATGACGAAGCTGCTTTACGACAAGGAATCGGAAGCAGTATAACTGATCCTGCAACCGGACTTAGTGCAAGAGTACTAAAGTCTGGTGATACAATGACAGGAAACTTAAATGTAGTAGCTCCTGCATTAAATAATAATAGTGGATCAGCAGTCAGTAGTGCTTGGGTAAGAGCAGAGTTACAACAGTTTCCAACAAATATTGAACCCTCTGCTAGAGGGGCTAGTCTAGGTACTTTTGGCCGTCCGTGGAGAAATATTTACATAGACGGAGAAATTCTTCCAGATAAAACTGGCGGTACTGCAGGAACATTTTTAACTCCTTCCGGCCAAGTAATAAGTTATCAAAATGTAAATATAGGAAGCCCTACTCGAGCATTTAATACAATATTTGCAAAAGATGGAACTTTTTCTGGTGGCACTATAACTCTTGGAGAGGCAAGCTTATCAGAAACTTCAGGTGGCGGTGTCTTAATTCCTTCGGGAAGTGCAGTTGGAACCGATGAAAATATTATTCCAAGCAACTTTGCTAATAGTATTGTTGACGAAAGATTTGCACTACTTGCGGGTACAGATACTTTAAAGGCTAATTTTACTGTTACGGGAACAGTTGCCGCCGGAGACCCGGTAAAGCTAACAATTGGCGGCAGAATCACAACCGTTAATAGCACAAATACGAAAGAAGCTTTTATTGGTTTTGCAGTATCTTCGGGGGCTACAAATGATGTAATAGAAGTAATTTTACATGGGCCGGTCAGCGGTTTTTCAAGCCTAACTTCTGGTGATTATATTTATATAAGTAACACCGGAGTAGTAAGCCAAACAAATGCTACTGGGTCTGAAAAAATCGGAATTGCTACTTCTGCAACTGAAATATTTTTATTCTCTACTTCTAACGCAGACATTTATGCCTTAAATCAAGAGAAAATATCTTTTGATGCGTTAAGTGTTACAAATGCTACTCCTTCGGGCGGCGGGAGTCTAGTATATAATAGTAGTACTGGGGTTTTTACAAATACACCCGCAGATCTAAGCCCCTACGCTACTCAAACTTATGTTGCTAATTCGATAGCAAGTTTGGTTGACGGAGCTCCTGGCGTACTAGACACTTTAAATGAAATAGCAGATGCTATAGCAGACGACCCCAATTTTGCAACTACTATTTCAAATGCAGTAGCAACAAAAGCGAGTTTAAATTCTCCGACTTTTACAGGAACTCCAAGAGCTCCTGCTCCTGCTAGTACAAGTAATGATACTCAGATTGCCACTACTGCTTTTGTTAAAAGTTTAGCTGGCTCTCAAACTATCGAAGGTTTAACAAATGTAACGGTAGCAAATCTTCGAGATGGACAGGTTTTAGCATATGATTCAGTTAATCAAGATTTTAGAAATGTAAATCAAACTGGTGGAACAGGAGGAAATGTAAATTTCGTTGTAGATGGGGGAACTGCTACAACGGTCTCTTCGGATATAATAATTTTTCTTGATGGAGGAAGTGCTTAATGGTTGCAAGAATACAATTACGACGAGACGTTGCTACTGATTGGCAAAATGCTAATCCTGTACTTAATGCAGGAGAGTTAGGCTACGAAAGTGATACAGATAAATTAAAGATTGGTGATGGTAGCACAACTTGGAACCAATTAGGATATATTGTATACACTCCTTCTTTTTCTGATATACTGAATACGCCAACAACTATCAATGGCTATGGTATTACAGATGCCTTTGACGGAAGATTTGATAGTCTATATCCTACTCCTACAACTATTGCGGGCTATGGAATTACAGATGCATTTGATGGAGCATTTAGTAGTCTTACTGGTGTGCCTACTACAATTGCCGGATATGGAATTACTGATGCATTTGACGGAGCATTTAGTAGTTTAAGCGGCAAGCCTACTACAATCGCTGGCTATGGTATTACTGATGCCTTTGACGGCGCTTTTAGTAGTCTTACCGGAACTCCTACAACTATTGCAGGTTACGGAATTACGGATGCTTTTAATGGTACATTTAGCGCATTAACCGGCAAACCTACTACAATCGCTGGGTACGGTATTACAGATGCATTTGATGGAGCTTTCAGTAGTCTTACCGGAACTCCTACAACTATTTCAGGTTATGGAATTACTGATGCTTTTGACGGCGCCTTCAGCAGTCTTACAGCTACTCCTACTACGTTGTCGGGGTATGGAATTACAGATGCAGCTCCACTAAATTCACCCTCATTGACAGGAGCACCAACAGCTCCAACTGCGTCTTTAAGTACAAATAGCACTCAGATTGCAACTACTGCTTTTGTTTCAAGTAAGTTGCAGCAATCTGTAGGAACTGCAAATAAAGTATACTTTCAAGATAATGCACCAAGTTTTAATGCTTTTAATGAAATTTGGATTGATACCGATGCAGGAGGTCTGTATAAGTCTGTAGCTTCTACTACTATTGTTCCTCTTGATAGTAGTATGGTATCAAGTAATTCTAGTAACATTACAATACCGGCAGCAGGTGCAACGGATACTCGATTAGTTCTTGATGCAGGATTGCCCAGTGGATCTGTAGATATAGACCCTCCTTTGTTCTTGGAGTCTTTTTCGAGTACAGGAGTAAACGATCCTACTATTGGTACTTTAACATATTTTGATGACACTACAGCGGCAGTTGATTCAAATTCTTTCAGTCGTTCTAGTGGCAATGCTTTTGACAAAAAAGTAAAAAGTTTTACCTATACCTCTGAAGGAACAACTAATTCTAATACGTCACACATTACTTTGACTGTTTCTGGCGTACCAGAGTGGCAAGTACAAGAAAGTGATTTACAAGCAAAAATTGATGCATTAGTAGACTCTGCACCTGGTGCACTGGATACTTTGAATGAATTAGCAGCGGCAATTGGAGATGACGCTAATTTTTCTACTACAATTACAAATAGTATTGCTACAAAAGCACCGCTGGCCTCTCCTGCATTAACAGGGTCTCCCACGGCACCTACTCCAGGAACAGGCACAAATAATACAAGAATAGCTACAACCGCTTTTGTACAAAACTCTATTGCTAATTTTAGCACTCTTAGCAGTTTGAGTGTAACATCAAATACTGCGTCTGGAGGCGGCGCACTTTCGTACAATAGTGGTACAGGAGTATTTAGCTACACTCCGCCAGATTTAAGTTCTTTTTTAACTTCGCTTTCTTTTAGTGGGTTGACAAATACTCCTACTACTTTAGCAGGTTATGGAATTACAGATGCCGCAACTTCGGCATCTCCTACTTTAACAGGAACTCCTATTGCACCTACTGCTGCATTGAATACAAATACAACTCAAATTGCAACTACAGAGTTTGTACAAAATGCGCTTAACAATGCAACTGCTTCTGTAACTGTTTCGGATGCAGCTCCTTCTTCTCCCGGCAATGGAGACTTGTGGTATGACTCTACAAATCTTCAAATGTTTATTTACTACAATGACGGGGATTCAGACCAGTGGGTGCAGACAAATCCATCTGGAGCAGTTTTAGGACTATCTGATACTATATTTAGTATTAATAGCCATACTGTGGGAGAGCTAGACCTTCTTACAGGTACAAAAAGATGGTATGCCCCTTACAATATAGTCATAACCGAAGTTATCACAAACTTGGCAACAGCAGCAGACGACACAGTAACCGCAATAGTAAAAAAAGATGGTAGTTCATTTATTACAATAAATTTATCCGCAGGAGATACTTCTGCAAGTTTAACTGGCCAAACTCTGTCTGTAAGTAGTAATAGCTATCTTACAGTAGATATAACAGCCACTGGTACAACAGATAAAGGCGAAGATCTTTATGTACAGCTAAAATATAGGAGAGCATAATGCAATTTTTCATTTATAATGATGCCGATGAAACTGAAGAGCTCGCCGACGAATTCTGGGCAGAACTAGTTAATGGAGAGGCCCGAATCCATAAAGTTGAAGGAGCGAATCAAATATTAACCGACGTTCAACCTTGGTATCCTGCAGGAGATGGTACTCGAGAAGATTGGACAGACCTCAATCAAGTTATAGCTTGGTACAAGGCAATGAGAACAGGAGTATAAAATGCCAAAAATAAAAGATGCCAATAGAAACTGCATTGCAGTTTTAGAGGATCCAAGAACTGCTCGAAGTCAAATGTATTTTTATGGAGATGCAGTGACCAAATCCAGTCTTTCTCCCGTGTTTGGCAAACACGCCCATTTTTCTTCATCAAGCGAAAATTTTATTGATAATCATGGAAGAGTAGATATTGGAGACTACGATAACTGGGTAGGGGACGGAAGAACTCTTGCTCTAAATAAAGAAACAGCTTCTATGAATTGGAGTACGGATACTGGTGATAGTGTTTCGAACAATATTCCTCCAGGTAATTTTGCTTCGATGGATCCAGATAGAAAATGGTCGGGATCTCAAATTTACTCCGAAAATTCTACTTCCATGCTTTTATTAAACGCACCGGGAATTGGTCCTGGTGTTTATGAAAATAAATGGTGGACAAATTTAAACTCTTCTACGGAGCTGAGTGAAATTGCTATTACTGGCAGTAATGCTTCCAATACTCATAATACGGGGTATCACAACAATCAAAACCTACCAGGACCTCTCTATCATAAGATGGCGGGACAAAATTATGTGTCTGGAGTAGGTCATCACTACGGCGGCGGGGTAATGGGATTTAACGGCTCTACTTATCGTTTTTCTCAGTTAATGAGAATAAATTACCCTAATTGGACAGCTACTAATTATGGTACTCGAAGAGATTATTGTTTCTTTCAGTTTTTGGGGCCTTCAACTCAAGATGAAAGACCTCTATATTTAGTTACAGATTACAGAAACGATAGAACTCATTATATTGTTCGTCATAATGTAGATACAAATAATGAAACAGTTTTGCATACTTTTAATACTGTTCCTTCTGCAAGCGGAAATAATCAAGGAGGGGACAGAGACGATACTACAGCATTAGATGACCAACATAAAGCATCTTCTACCATTGAGGATGATCCTTCTAGTTCGGGAAATAAAGCATGGTATACTCCTTATTTCGATACAAATAATAATTATTTTCCCTTTTACTTTCAGTGGAATAAAACAAATGATACATTTACAAGAAATGAAGATGTAACAGTTTCTGGAACTCTTAGTTCTACACACCTTAATAGTTGTCATGGAGTACGAGGAAGTACAGCTGGATTTAATTCTGTAATATATAATGAGCGACATGACCATAATAGTGTTAAGTATATTACTGTATTTCCTTTAGAAGGAGTCTATCAAGGTAATGATACTGGTACAGGCGGAAGAACTATGGTTACTTACTCAATTAGTAGTAGTGACCCCAAAGCATTAACATTCCATAGTGCAGAAACTGCAGATTTAACAATAAGAAATGTTATCTTTTTAAACGATACTAAAACTCTTCTTGGAGTTTTTCACCATGGAAAATTCTGTATTTATACCTTTAATGGAACAAATGGCTGGGAGAAAACGGCAACTATTCCACACTCACTGGTTAGTGTAGGCAGAGATGCCGCTGATAGAATTTTTGGAGTTGCTGATCAAGGAGGCACATATTCTACGCTTCACTTAATTACTGCAACAGTTCCTGTAACTGTTACAATCACTCCTGCTTCTACGACCTACGATTATTCGGGTTCTAATATCAATTCTACGGTTGCAGTAAGTGCTTACGGAATAGGAGGAACTAGGATTGCTACTACCGTTAATCTTACTATCTCTGGAGATACAATGGAGTTTAGTGGAGGGGCTAAAACAACTTCTGTAACAACTTCAACTTCTCAAGATACTAATGTTAGTATTGTAGTAACAGGTGCGGGTATTTCCGAAATACTAGCAAATATTGATATTTAAATGACAGCGATAACTGAATTAGATCCGATTACGATTGTATCGAATGATATTCGAGCAAATAACTTTACTAATATTTTAATTAATAGTATTAAAATAGTAAGCCCGGATACTAGTTCAGTTACAGAAATTTTTCAAAGAGTAATCACTCCTGTAATTTCTCAAGATGCAAGCAATCCTTACACAGGGTTAACTGTTGGAAATACTTCTGTATCTTCAACAAGAGGAGAAGTTACAGGAGCATCTGTTCTTAGTAGGGGCTGGCCCATTACTTATAATGCGACCTATAAAAATCCCTCTATTAAATCTTCCGATATTACTGGACTTGGTACAGATCAACAAGATACTCACTTTATATTAGGAACGGTATTGCCGGTAGTTAGTAATGATGCAGTCCGAAACATCTCCGCCGAAATAGGCAAGCTAGAAATTAAATCTGAATTATTTCTGCTTCCGGCCGGAGAGACAGGCGGTTACGGAGACTCTGCTACCGGTACAACAGAAACTCAACGATGGTTCTAAATAATGAAACCAAACTATTTATTAGATTATAATGGAAAACCTTTCTTTATAGAATGTCAGTTTTCAGCAGATAAATTTTTCAGCAAACATAGAAACAAAATTATAAAACATTATAAAAAATATTCAAAAGAATGGATAGAAAAAGATATTTATAATGTACCTTATTTTGAGGCTCATGATGAACTAATGCCTCAATTAACTAAAACGTTAAATAGTATTTTTTATACCGACGGTAAAAGTCCATATAAAATAGAGGCTAGGGTATATGTACAAACACCGAAAAAACAGTATACAATTATGCATTGCCACGGTAATAATGATATTCCTCCTAAGTTTTGTTCCGTACTTTACACAAACTTACCAAAAAAAGGAGGCGGATTTGGATTTATGTATAATGACGAAGAAGTAGAAATTAATGTAAAAGAAAATACTTTATACTTTTTTCATAGCTCGGTGCCTCATAGACCCTTGCCTCATACTGGAAAAGAAACCAGAGTGTGTTTAAATATTGATTGGTTTACAGATAGTAATTCAATGTTTAAAGAATTTGATCACTACTGGTAAAAGGAGTAAGAATGGCGTACAATTTTCCAAATAGCCCCTCTAATGGTGATACAGTCACTGTTAATAATGTTACGTACACCTATGATTCTACTTTAGGGGTTTGGAGTACGGCTGTAGCTGCTCCTATAGAGCCGGCAATTACTAGCGACGGGGCAACTCCTAGTTTAAATTCTGGTATTACTGCTATAGAGGTTAAAACTCTTTTAGGAGTTCCTACTGATATTTCTAATGTTATTGACGGTGCCCCTAGTACGCTAAATACTTTAAATAAACTAGCAGCAGCTATAAATGATGATGCTAGTTTTCATACAAGTGTTGCACCTTTAGTTTCTCCTGCATTTACTGGAGCACCTACTTCACCAACAGCTACAACAGGAACAAATACTACTCAAATCGCTACTACTGAGTTTGTGCAGACAGAAATATCTGGATTTACTACTCTTACTGGATTAAGTGTAACATCAAATTCTGCATCAGGTAACGGTGCGCTAACTTATAATAATACTACAGGTGTTTTTACTTATACGCCTCCAAGTCTGGCGTTTTCAAATATATCCAGTACTCCTACTACCATAGCTGGCTATGGAATTACAGATGCTTTTGATGGCGCTTTCAGTAGTCTTACTGGTGTTCCTACCACTATTTCTGGATACGGAATTACTGATGCTTTTGATGGGGTTTTTGCCTCTTTAACCGCTAAACCTACCACAATCGCAGGGTATGGTATTACTGATGCCTTTGACGGAGCCTTTAGTAGTCTTACTGGTGTTCCAACAACTATTTCTGGCTATGGTATTACTGATGCTTTTGATGGAGCCTTTAGCAGTCTTACTGGTGTTCCAACAACTATTTCTGGTTATGGTATTACGGATGCTTTTGATGGAGCTTTTAGCAGTCTTACGGGAGTACCGACTACTGTATCAGGATATGGTATTACAGATACTTATACTACAGGTGCACACTTAATACCAACTGCAAATGAAACTTACGATCTAGGTTCTTCTTCAAACAAATTTAGAGACCTTTATCTTAGTGGTACAAGTATACATCTTGGTTCCCAAGAAATAACTTCTGATACTGGTGGAGTCGTAGTATCTGCTTTAAAAATTGGTAGTGGAGCAAATCAAGTAACACTTTCTGCAAGTAACGGAGAACTGCAATCAGGAAGCAATAGTTATCTTATTGCAGGTTCCGACTTAGACTTAGGAAGTAATGATATTACGACAACTGGAAGAATATATTTTGCAAATATGTTCTCTCAAACGTCTGACTTGCCCAGTGCTAGTACTTATCATGGCATGTTTGCACACGTTCATTCTGCGGGTGCAGCCTATTTTGCCCACGGCGGAAACTGGGTAGAATTAGCAAATAAATCCTATGTAGATACGGAAGTAGCCGCTCTTGTAAACTCTGCACCAGCAACTCTTGATACGCTAGACGAGTTAGCCGCAGCTTTGAATGATGATGCAAATTTTGCTACTACAGTTACTACTAGTTTATCCCAAAAAGCGCCCCTACAAAATCCTGCACTTACGGGTACTCCTACTGCTCCTACTGCGGGTCCTGGAACAAATAATACTCAAATTGCAACAACTGCGTATGTAGATACAGCGGTAGCAGGAGCTTCTGGAACATATAGTGATGCAAGTGTTGATACTCATTTAAATACAGGTACGGCTTCTACAAACGAAGTTCTTTCTTGGAACGGATCAGATTATGATTGGGTTGCACAAGCTACTGGAGGTGGCGGAGCTTCTGTATCTACATCAGATGCCCCTCCTAGCAGTCCAAGTGCAGGAGATCTTTGGTACAATACTGACGCAGGGGGTTTATTTGTTTATTATACTGATGCCGATTCGAGTCAGTGGGTGGAAGTTGTAGGTAAAACTGGTGCTACGGGTGCAACAGGGGCTACTGGCCCTGCTGGAGGTGGAGCAACCACATTCCCGGGACTAACAGATACTCCTGCGTCTCTTGGAACAGCGGGCCAAATAGTTGCTGTAAATAGCGGAGGTACTGCACTCGAATTTATAAATCAGACTGCAGGAACAACTACATTTACAGGATTAACGGATACACCAAATTCTTTTGGAACAGCAGGACAAATTTTAGTTGTAAATAGTGGAGGAACTGCATTAGAGTTTGCCGCGCCGGTAGTAGATACCGCTCCCTTTGTAAAAGCGTATCGGTATGATGATACTCTTACAACAAATACAGGATCAAAAAGATTATATTTAGAAAAAGCGTATACTTTAAACTCTATAAAGGCATACGTTGACACTGCACCAGTAGGGGCAGCTATAAATCTTGATATAAAGAAAAATGGAACAAGCTTACAAACCGTAAGTATTGCAGATGGCGCTTCCACTGGAAGTCAAACTTCATTGACACATTCTATTGCTGCCGATGATTATTTAACAATTGATATAACTCAGGTAGGCTCTTCAACAGCGGGCGAAAATTTATACCTAGTGTTTACATTTAACTAAGGAGAAAATATATGTATGCTAAATTAGTATTCCCCGGCGACACCAAAACAGGGGAGCAAATTAGGGATATTGTAAGACTAATTACAAGTGCAACTTCTAGTACTGCTAGTCTTTCAGGCCTTGAATTTATTGACACAACTAATTCAACTGTTTCAGGCGGGAATACGGGGTGGAGTCTTCATTCTAGTTCGCCAGCTATTCCGAGTTCGGGAACGGCTGTAAGTGCAGCAGACTCAAACTTTACGTTAGAAGCTCCCTGCGTAACAACTGGAAAAACAAAATATTGCAGTATTCATGTAAATGCAAGCTGGACACACGCTGCAGCAACTCATACTGGCGATGGTTTTGCGTTCACTCTTTCTAGTGTTGTTGATCCCGGCGCTTCTACAGAACTTTACAGCAACGGGTACACAGGAACAACTGAAAGTATTGGCGATTGTAATGGTATATGTGGAAATGTAGAACATTCAGACGGAGGTGTTCGTATTTTTGCAGACAATCGTAGAATCATCATATTTGGAAAAGACGGAAATAATCATACCATTCTTTTAATGAATGGTGAATTTGCTGAAACTGATACTACGACTCGATATAGTCTTGTTCCACAAGCACAAATTTGTTTAAATGATATGCATATGACTACAGGTCAAGAACGTATTAGCTATAGAGGAGATGGTAATGCTTGGTGGGATGATCAATCAAATACTTGTAGTTGGATTAGCTTTTTAGATGCAATGTATTCTTATCAAGAAAGTTGGTTTGGAAAAATTCGATACACTGGCTGGCATCAGTACAATGACAGAGGAAGTTACGAAGGAAAATGGAGAGACAATTCGAGACTTAATGATGGCACTACGACCGGAGCGAGTACAAATGAATCTACTTCCGGCTATGGAAGAGCTCATGTTGCCTATGAACATTTAGGGGACGGTCAAACTATTTCTATGTTTGGCCCAAATAATTATAATCAAGGATGGAATGATAATAGTAACTATGATGCACGATGGGGTAGAGCGGGCTCAAATGCTGTAGAATATGATTCTAGTGGAAATGCTGGTCTTGCCCTGTATAAAATGTGGTGGAGATCTCCTATATGTTGGAACTCGGATGTACAAATGTTTTCTGATTTATGTAATATTTGGAGAGTTGCGGGAGGTCTTGGAGCAGACGGAGATACTGTAACAATTGGTTCTGATACTTATGTTTACTTAAATCACTCACCAACTACTCCAACCTCTTTAGGAGCATTTTTAATTAAGTTGACTTAAATGGCAGCCTTACAAATTACATATGGAGGATCTTCATATAATGTCACAAGACTTGATATTATAGATCTAATTCCTTTTCAGCCAGTCTTTTTACAAGACGCTCAAAAGTTATTTGAAAATAATGTTACAAGACTTGACATTATAGATACTAGTAGTATTACCGAGCCAGTCTTTTTACAAGATGCTCAAAAGTTGTTTGAAAATAATATTACAAGACTTGATATTATAGATACTAGTAGTATTACCGAGCCAATCTTTTTACAAGGAGGAGTTGCGAGTCCTAATGCCCAAACTACGGGAGGAGCAGCACAAGAAACATCTAAAGAAAGCTGGGAGTAATTATGAATTTAATAAAAACATTTACAAATTCTGAGAATAAAATAACTCATGTGGAAATAGCCCTTTCTCATACAGAAGACGAAATAACCACAACAGTATCAGATATTTTTGAACTTAGAGAAGAGGTAGAAGAGTCTATTACTGAAAAAGAAGCTGTAAAAAGCATTGCAGTATGGGCAAGTCAAGTCCAAGCTTTACAAAAAGCTCTTCGTACTAAAGTAAGTTTAGCTTCTCTTACAGAAACAGTAGTTTAGGAGTAAACAATGGCCACTAATTTTCCAAATAGTCCGTCTAATGGTAACACTCATACTTTTGGGGGAAATACATATACGTATGACTCTACTATGGGAGCCTGGACTGGGCCTGCCGGAGGAAGTGGTGGCGGGGGCGCATCTGTTACTGTATCAGAAACAGCACCTTCTGGAGCAAGTGCAGGAGATCTTTGGTTCGATCCTAGTGTACTCAAAACATTTGTATAC
>Ga0181575_10002147_pt1 | contig 14025 bp, 10 predicted proteins | sample 101ome_23_FD_145599 | JGI IMG/M metagenome (GOLD analysis project Ga0181575, IMG submission 145599) | Coastal salt marsh microbial communities from the Groves Creek Marsh, Skidaway Island, Georgia - 101411CT metaG (spades assembly) | ecosystem: Environmental > Aquatic > Marine > Intertidal zone... | reverse complement strand
CTGGGCCAATGCGTTGATCCGCGGAATAGTCCGATTGTGCCACCCATAGGCGCAGGATGTCCGCGCCATATTGTTTGACGACCTGTTCGGGAACAATGGTGTTCCCCAAGGATTTGGACATTTTCATGCCCTTTTCATCCAGCGTAAATCCGTGCGTCAAAACTCCACGATAGGGCGCGCGTCCCTTGGTGCCGCAGGCCTGCAACATGGACGAATGGAACCAGCCACGGTGTTGGTCGGTGCCTTCCAAATAGAGGTCGGCCAATCCATCCTCTGAACCATCTGCACGATCGCGCAGAACAAAGGCATGTGTTGATCCGCTGTCGAACCAAACGTCCAAGATATCAAAGACTTGGTCATAAGCCTCAGGATCAACGATACCTGTTAGGAAGCGCTCTTTGGCGCCCTCTTGGTACCACACGTCTGCGCCTTCGGCTTCAAAGGCCTCGGCGACGCGGGCGTTCACATCTTCGTTGCGCAACAGATAATCTGCATCGGTTGGCAGTGCGCCTTTTTTCGTGAAACAGGTGAGGGGTACACCCCAGGCCCGTTGACGCGACAAGACCCAATCAGGCCGCGCCTCGATCATAGAATAGAGGCGGTTGCGGCCTGTTTTTGGCGTCCATTCCACCAGTTGGTCGATTGATGCCAGCGCACGTTCACGGATGGTTTTGCCATAAGTGTCCTGATCATCACCAACAACACGGTCAATCGCGGCAAACCATTGCGGTGTGTTGCGATAGATCACGGGCGCCTTTGAACGCCATGAATGCGGGTAGCTGTGTTTGATTTTGCCACGGGCCAACAAACCACCAACTTCGATCAGTTTTTCGATCACTGTTTTGTTTGCATCCCCTTCGCCGCCCTTGCGGTTCAGGATATATTTGCCGCCAAAAAACGGCAGATCAGCACGGAAGGATCCATCATCCATCACGTTATAGGTGATGACCTGTTCCAGCATGCCCAAATCACGGTAGAGTTCATATTCCTCCATCCCGTGTGATGGGGCACAGTGCACGAACCCTGTTCCTTCGGTGTCGGTCACGAAATCAGCCCCGCGGAAATCACGAATATCGTCCCATTCGCCGTTCGATCCATCCGCACCATTTAGCGGATGGGTCAGTTTGATTTTCGCCAGATCGTTATTTGTAACATCGCACAAACGGCGATACATGGTGTCATCCAAACGCGCCTTGCCCATCACATCCGCGGCCAGGTTATCAGCCAAGATATATCGATCCCCAATGGTGGCCCAACATTCTTCTGGACGGCCTGTCACCTCATATAGGCCATAGGAAATGTCGCTGCCGTAAACGATCGCTTTGTTTGACGGAATGGTCCAAGGTGTGGTCGTCCAGATCACAACATGGGCGCTGTCCAATGTGGCGTCACCCGTTTCAACGACGCGGAATTTGACCCAGATCGTGTGGCTTTCTTTGTCGTGATATTCCACCTCTGCCTCGGCAAGGGCGGTTTTTTCGATGGGCGACCACATCACAGGTTTTGATCCCTGATACAGCGTGCCATTCATCAGGAATTTCATAAATTCCTCTGCAATCACCCGTTCGGCATGGAAATTCATCGTTAGATATGGGTTTTCCCATTTGCCTGTAACCCCAAGGCGTTGGAATTCGGAACGCTGGATATCAACCCAGCCTTCGGCGAATTTGCGGCATTCTTGGCGGAAGTCGATGACGTTCACTTCGTCTTTGTTTTTACCTTTTTTGCGGTATTGCTCTTCGATCTTCCATTCGATGGGCAGACCGTGGCAATCCCAACCGGGGATGTAACGGGCATCTTTCCCCATCATTTGTTGGCTGCGCACAACCATATCCTTTAGGATTTTGTTCAGCGCATGACCGATGTGCAGGTGCCCATTCGCGTAAGGAGGGCCATCATGAAGAGTGAATGGCGCACGCCCCTCTTTTTCGCGAAGGCGGTCATAGACGCCCAAACGTTCCCAACGGGCAAGCCATTCGGGTTCACGCTTTGGCAATCCTGCGCGCATTGGAAAATCGGTTTGCGGAAGATTTAGCGTATCTTTGTAATCTGGTGTTTCGGCACACATGTAGTTTTTGTCCCCAAATCTGGTGTGATGTATATGAAAAGGTTAAACGCGGCGCGATGGCTCAAACGCCTTGACCCGGTCACTCTTATTCAGAGTGCCGGGCATATAATTCGAATAATATGTGCCACCATTTTCAACATGGCTTGGCTTATAGGCGACGAAGCGTGGATGGTCCAGTCAGTTTCATAAACTGATCAATAATTCGTGCGCGCGCCCTTGGGGAGGGGGCGCACGCCAGTGTGTTTAGTTGGGCGTGACACGCTGTTTTTCAAGTTTCAATTCTTGCAAAATCTGTGTGGCCAAAAGGGCAGACAACTGTTTTGCATGAACATATTCCATTGATGTTTTATCCGCGATGCGTTCGCTGCAAAAATAGACTTTACGAAAGACATTGACCTGACGATTTAGAACTGGATCGTGCTCTAGGGCATCGAGCGAAAATCCAAAAAATCCTCTTGGGTATCTGCTTTGCGTTCCTCATCGGCTTGGGGCGCTTCGTCAGAGGTTGTGACAGGGGCTTGTGGCCAGTCTTGGATGGTCAAGTATATGTTGCCGTTTTTGATTTCCTTTAATGACATTGTTCTTACCTTCGATCTCTATTGAAACGAATGTAGGTGGGATCCTATCCTTTGTGTATCCCACCAAAGGGTAAGTGGTATTAGTTTTTTAATTGGTTTTATAATTATGTAACCAATGCCATTTTGGGAGAGTTTATAAACGCTGATGTGCGATTATTTTCTACTAAGTGCCTGTAATATAAAGGGTCTGGCGGATTGCACGCCTTCGGCATGTGCCTGTTTGATGGCGTCGCGGATGTCATTTAAATTGGTTCGTAGCAACATGTGTTTTACAGGACCAATAGAAGCCGGGCGCATGCTTAAATTTTTAATACCAATTGCGGCAAATGTCGCGGCCTCGATTGGGCGCCCTGCATCTTCGCCACAAAATGACAATCTAGTCGCTGTTTCCGCGCATCGTTCGGATATTTGTTGCAGGAAGCTGAGGAAGCTTAGATTCAAGGTATCATAGCGTCTGCGCACCAATTCGTTTTCACGGTCAGCCGCGAAAAAGAATTGTTTTAGATCATTTCCACCGATCGATAAAAAATCGACCGTTTCATAAAACCGCTTTGGCGCAAACGCTAATGACGGTGTTTCCAGCATTGCCCCAATTTCCATGCTTTCAGGAATGGGGTGGCCCAACCTGACTTCACGTTCAATGGCCTTGTCCATTTCCGCGCGCGCTTGGTCAAATTCGTTCATCTGCGCAACAAAGGGGAACATCACCGATAATGGTCGACCTTCTGCGGCGCGCAAGAGCGCCTGCAGCTGCATGCGTAGAACACTTGGGCGGTCCAATCCAACGCGGATCGCACGCCAACCAAGGGCGGGATTGGGCTCTTCTATGTGGGGAAGATAGGACAGAACCTTATCCGAACCAATGTCCAACGTGCGAAACACCACGCGTTTTCCATCGGCTGCGTCCATCACACGTTTGTAAAGAGAGCTCAGTTCGCTACGTTGTGGCATTTTTGAACGCACTAAGAACTGTAGTTCCGTTCTAAATAGCCCCACGCCTTCGGCGCCTGAATGATTTAGGCTGGGCAGGTCCGCCATTAAGCCTGCGTTCATAACAAGCGAGAGATGTGTGCCATCCTTTGTTAAAGTCGCATCATCACGGATTGCGCTATAGCGTTCTTGCGCTTCGGCCTCCATCGCGATTTTATCACGAAAGGCATTGGCAACCATTTCGTCAGGGCGCAGGTGAATGATCCCCTGATCGCCATCCACCAAAATACGATCCCCGTTCAACGCCTCTGTCGTGATGTTTTTGGCACGGATAACCAACGGTATTGCCAAGGCTCGGGCAACGATGGTTGCGTGGCTGCCCACAGATCCCTCTTCCAGAACAATGCCCTTTAAGCTGCGCCCATAATCCAACAATTCAGCGGGGCCGATATTGGATGCAATCAGGATTGGATCAGCGGGCATGTCGGCACCCGTATCTTTGCCCTGTCCTGTCAATATGCGCAGCAGGCGATTTGAAAGGTCGTCCAAATCATGCAAACGGTCCCGCATATAGGCATCCGTTGCCTGTTCCAAACGAGCGCGTGCAGTTGACTGTTCCTTTTCCACGGCGGCTTCAGCCGATAGGCCGCTGTCGATGTCGGTTTCCATGCGCCGCATCCATCCGCGCGAATTGGCGAACATTTTATAGGCTTCTAACACCTCTAACTGTTCTTTGTCTCCCGATTGAACGGTGTCAAACATGGTATCAATATGCGCTTGCAGCGTTTCAACACAGTCGCGCAGGCGTTGTTTTTCTGCCTCTGGGTCCTCGGTCACAAGATTTGTGACAACGACACGCGGTTCATGCAGCCAAACGTTGCCCTGCGCTGCGCCTTCTTGGGCGGTGGCGCCACGGATCATCACCGCCTGTTGGTGTAGCGCCTTAAGCCCTGTTTCCTCACCCACAAAGGCACCCAATTCCGTCATTTCCGCAATGACCATGGCGACAACTTCTAGGGCATAGATTTCATCGGATGTGAATTCCCGCGCCAGTTTTGATTGCACAACCAAAACCCCAAGCTTTTCACCCAAGCGTTGGATTGGAATGCCAAGGAAAGATGAATAAATCTCTTCCCCTGTTTCGGGCATATACCGAAACCCTTTGGCCGAGGGGGCATCGGCGGTATTGACGATTTTGTTTGATTTGGCCACGCGGCCAACCAAACCTTCGCCCAGTTTCATCCGCGTTTGGTGCACCGCATCGCGGTTCAAACCTTCGGTGGCGCACAGTTCCAGAGTGTCGGTATCACGAAACAGGTAGATCGAGCACACCTCGGTACCCATTGAGTCAGCGATCAGATGCGTGATTGTATCAAGCCGCTCTTGTCCCTTGGCCTCAGAGGCCATGGTGTCGCGCAGCCGTCCCAAGAGGGCGCGACTGTTGCTGCCAGAGCGTTTTGACATTCTGTCTGTGCCTTATGCCTTTTCTAGTTCAAAGGCATCATGCAGGGATTGAACGGCAAGTTCCATGTATTTTCGATCAACAAGCACAGAAATTTTGATTTCTGAGGTTGCGATGACCTTAATGTTAATACCTTCGTCGGATAGGGTTTGGAACATTTTGGCCGCAACACCGGATTGTGAACGCATACCAATACCAACTGCCGAGATTTTCGCCACATTGGTATCCGCAATCAAATCGGCAAAATTTAATTCGCCTGCGTCTTTTGCATCATTCAATGCCTTTTCGGCGCGCATCACCTGATCCGTCGGACAAGAGAACGTCATATCCGTGCGACCTTCTTCGGCGATATTTTGGATGATCATGTCAACGTTGACACCCGCATTTGACAGCGGTCCAAAGATTGCCGCGGCAATGCCAGGACGGTCCGCAACAGATTGCAACGTCATTTTTGCCTCATCGCGGGAATAGGCGATGCCAGAGACCACATTGGATTCCATGATTTCCTCCTCATCGCAGACAAGTGTGCCTGCTGTGTCTGAGGGTTCTTCAAAACTGGAAAGAACCCGCAATTTCACTTTGTAACGCATGGCCAATTCGACCGAACGTGTTTGCAATACTTTGGCCCCAAGCGAGGCCAGTTCCAACATTTCTTCAAAGCTGATTTTGTCCAGCTTGCGTGCCTTTTCGGCGATGCGTGGATCGGTTGTGTAAACGCCGTCTACGTCTGTATAGATGTCACAGCGTTCCGCATCAAAGGCTGCGGCAAAGGCAACGGCAGTTGTATCGGATCCACCGCGTCCCAATGTTGTAATGCGCCCTTCGGGCGAGATCCCTTGGAAACCCGCCACAACCGCAACCTTCATTCCTTCGCCAAATTTGGCCATGATGTTATCGGTTGAGATTTCTTCAATCCGTGCAGATGAATGGGCGGACGTGGTTTTCACCGGCACCTGCCATCCTTGCCAACTGCGGGCAGGTACATCCATTTCCTGCAGCGTCAACGCCATCAAACCTGCCGTGACATTTTCACCAGAAGAAACCACAGCATCATATTCACGCGCATCGTAAAGGGGGGATGTTTCATTGACCCAGCCCACCAATTCATTCGTTTTGCCAGACATCGCCGAAACGATGACAATCACGTCATATCCTTTGACAACCTCAAGAGCGACGCGTTTTGCTGCGCGTTTGATGCGATCTAGGGTGGCAACAGATGTGCCACCGAATTTCATAACAAGTACGGGCATAACTTTCCCTTTGATCAAAGTTGTGGGGGGTTTATGCGCAAGCTCACAGCAATACAAGGGCAACTGACGCGAATTTGATGTGTTGCGCGCAATTCATGCACGATCGCGTCAGTTCGATTTGCGCGTCGGCATAAAGGGCAGGGGGGTGACGGGTATCCCATCTTCGATCAGGGATTTGGCCTCTTCTGGTTTTGCCTCGCCATAAATGGCGCGTTCGGGGGCGTCCCCCAAATGCATCGAACGTGCCTCTGTGGCGAAATTTGTCCCGACGTACTCTGAATTTTGTTCCACCTGCGCCCGCATTTTCGCCATGGCCTGTTCCGCTGCGGATTTTTCGGTGGGCAATGTTGGGGCGACTGGTGCCTCTTTCCCTTTGGTGGTGCGCACGCGTGGCGCCATGATCGCTTTGCTGACCTTGGTTGAACCGCAAACCGCACAAGACACCATGCCATTGTCGGCCAATTTATCATAGGCATCCGCCGAGGCGAACCAGCTATCAAAACTGTGATCGTTTTCGCATTTTAAGGAATACTGGATCATTCAACGCTCATCACAAAGTGGTTCCTGAGATTTATAGAATTTTTAGATGAAATCAAGAGAGCCATGCGGCAAACAGTGACGTGGTAATGAAATAGGGCGACCCATGGGTCGCCCTTTATTCTGTTGATATATATCGCCTTAGAAGTTCAGCGATAGATCCTTGTGGTGTGATGTGCAGGACGCCAGGAATAGCGCCTGTTCACGTGTCAGATCCTCTTGTGCTCGGGCACCAATGTTGCCTTTGATCGCATTCAGATAGGCTTCGACACCTGGGCGCACCTGCGTTTCGGCAGCGGCACGCCACACCAATTGATCTGCATAGGCCGCAAGCGCTTTTTCATATTCTTTCAAAGCAGTCTCACGGTCTTTCTTGCGTTTGCTCATGGCTTTTTTCGCTTTGCCAAGTGCCTTTTTGACATCATCCGCGCCTTCTAGATCACGGAATGAGCGTTCCAGCGCTTTGGCCGCATCTTCGGCCACTTCGAAATCAGCGGTTTCCAAAACAGGACGCAATGCGTTCAGATCACTTTCCAGCGCGATAAATGCAGGAGTTGCATCCAATGCGGCCAAAATGATGGCTGCATCTTCCCATGCTGTATCACCCGAACGGCGATAGGAATTGCGCGCCTTGGATTCTGCGTCGGTCAGCTTTTTGAACGTGTCGTGTGAGGCTTCCCAGCTGTCTGGAATTTGTGATTCCAATTCTGCGATTTCGTCCGACATATGTGCGACTTCTGCTTCGATTTCGGCACGTTCTGGATTGCCCGCATTCATCCGGCTGGCTTGTTTTGCCAGCTTATCGCGATGCTCTGCAATGTTGCGGATTTGTTTTTCCAAACCGCGCACCAATGTCAGCTGTGGACGATAGCCTGCTTCGGCATCCTTAACAGCGTCTGCTGCGATTTGAATGCCCGCCAATGCGGCCAGCGACTCTTCCGCGGATTCGGTGGAACCCTCGATTGATTTGCTGATGAATTTTGGCATGCTGTCCACATTGATGGTTTTTGCCGCATTAATCGCTGCCATGGTTGCACCCTGATCCGCGGCAATCGCATCCGTTACGAATTGATCCAAGCAGAACTGCAAACGCGGGTTACGCGGGGGCGGAGCGGCCTCTGACAAGAGGCTAGAGCGGTTGGGCAGATAGTTCACCAATGGCGGATATAGCCCCACGATGACCAATGCGATCAACTGCAGCGTGATAAAGGCCACAACGCCGCGATACATCTGGATTGTTTTCACAACCGCAGGGGCCACGCCGCGCAGATAGAACAGCGCAAATCCAAAGGGTGGTGTCAGGAAGGAGGTTTGGATGTTCAAACCAATCATAACACCCAACCACACGGCAGTGATGTTTGCAGAGGGATCTGCCAACAAGATGGGGGCCACAATCGGCACAACCACAACCGCGATTTCAATGAAGTCGAGGAAGAAGCCAAGGATGAAGATCACCAACATAACGATGATGAACTGCATCCAGAACCCACCAGGCAGCGACACAAGGAATTCACGTACCAACTCTTCACCACCAAAGGCGCGGAAGGCTGCAGTCAACATGGCCGCACCCAACAGGATCACGAAAACCAATGCCGTTGTCTTGGCGGTTTCCATCATCACGCCGTTTAGCGTGTCCTCGATTTTCAGCGCGCGATAACCTGACCAAACAACACCGATCACGATCAGGGCAGTACCTAACGCACCAATCCAGATACCTTGGAAATCCTCGGCCGTTGTGGCGGCCTTGACGTTCATTTCATAGTTGGATAGCGCAAAGGCCACGACAACCACACCTGCAATTGCCGAAAGCGCGGGGCCAAAGACAAACCTGTGGTCCCCCTCAAGTCGATAGCCCGCCATAATCAACGCGCCCGCGGCACCAATCGCACCCGCTTGGTTTACTGTTGCGATACCCGAAATGATTGATCCCAAAACCAAAAAGATCAGCGCAAGAGGTGGCACAAGTGTCAACAAAACCTTGCCAAAGAATTTGCGATCATATGTCCCCTCATACGGAACCGCAGGGGCCGCAGTAGGTTTTAAAAGCGCAAAGCCAAGTATGTAGATCATGTAAATCCCGACCAGCAATAGGCCAGGGACAAAGGCGCCAAGGAACATTTCACCCGCAGATGTTGATCCAACATCAAAGACAGATGGCATCTGAAGTTCGCCTGTGGATTCCTTATATAACGCTTTACGTGCGGTTGAGGCTTGGTCCGTGGCAGAGGCCAATTGGTCCGCCAAGATGATCAACACGATTGAGGGTGGAATAATCTGACCCAATGTGCCCGAGGCTGCAATTGTCCCTGTCGCAAGAGATGGGGAATATTTGTTGCGCAGCATGGCAGGCAGTGAAATCATGCCCATTGCAACCACGGTCGCACCAACGATGCCCGTCGTGGCGGCCAACAATGCGCCCACGAAAACAACGGAAATGCCCAAACCACCAGGAACGGGCCCGAACAATTGCGCCATGGTCACCAACAGGTCTTCTGCGATTTTTGAACGCTGCAGCATAATGCCCATAAAAATGAACAACGGAATGGCGATTAGGGTGTCGCGTTCTACCTCCCAATAAACCCCCCTGAGGTTCAATACCCCAGCTGAGAGCCATTCGTATGGGCCACCTGAATGGAAATAAGCAGATGAATCACCTGCAGCAAAGAAGCCAGCAATCGCGGCAAGGCTGATCGTTAGGATCGCAGCGCCTGGAAGCGCAAAGGCCACGGGATAGCCCGAGCCAAGCGCCGTTGCCATGATCAGAATTAGGACGAGTAGAAAAAATAATTCCATCATAGACCTCAATGAGAAACAGGTGAAATTTCGCGGCGACCGGGCTCATCACGACGATCGGCGACTGCATCGAAATAATAGCTTACGAATTGGATCAGCATGGTGATTGCGAACAAACCTATAAACAAGGCCATTTGATATTTGATGTACATGCCTGCAAACCCTGCTTGGCTGACCTCAAACGTGCGGATGGGGGCGTTGATCATGGATGTTTTACCCGCCATGCCAACGATTAGGATAACCCATGCGGTTGTTAGACCACATAAAACGGTTCCGATTGCGTTTACGGATCCTTTTTTGCGGTTGTTTAGGCCTGCATAAATCAGGTCAACGCGTACGTGGCCCTCTTCATATAATGTGTAGGCCGAGGCAAATAGGAACAGGGCGGCGTACCAATAGCGTACCAAATCGCCCATGAATGCCTGTTCGTATGAAAAGATAAAGCGCGATAGAACGATCAACAATTCGGCCGCGACAATCAATAGGGCAAGCCATGTAAACCCAAGTGTGCGCGTTAACATCGCGACAACAATCCCAAGGGCGATCATCGGCATGTGCACGTATGGGGCAACAAATGCACTACGTCCAAATGCACGGGCCTGTTCTTCGCCAAGCCATGCGACAAAGATATTTTCAACACGCATGAACGCCACAATGGCATCTGCCAGTCCAACAAAGAAAACCGACCAGAACATTGCTCGCACGACAAAGGTGTTAAACTGATGAAGTTTGGCTGCATCATAGCGCAAGGCATTATCTGGGTTCGAAAAAACGTAATAGGCCGCGATGATAAACGCGATCAAATATATCGCTGGCGTGACCATGCCATTTAGGCTGAAACCATCAGATAAAAACGCCATGGTCGTTGGCATTTCATAAGCTACAATCAAAACGTTGTTGATCAAAAATGCACCCAGTGCCGCAATCATGAACCAACCAAACAGGCGCGCGATGGGCGCGGGTTGGCCATATTTTGGGACGTCTGGCGTATGCGTAGACTGCGCCATTTCAAGTTTTCCTTGTTTAGAGCAAAAGATGATAACCCTATTTGGATTATGAAAAAGGGGCCCCGAAAGGGACCCCAATATCTTGTTGACCTAAGGTCTTAGCCAAGACCCAAGATACGGTTACGCTGAGTAACAAACTGGCCTTCGAATGAAGCAATTGACCCGCCGATTTCGCGAAGTTTCGCCTGAAAATTGTCGTCAATTTTCGCTGCCATTGCAGAATGGTCGCGAGTTTCTTCGAATACTTCTTCTGCGGCTTCGGCAAATCCGTCCCATACATCTTCGTTGAATGCGCGTACTTGAACGCCTTGCTCGTCGATTAGTTTCTGTAGGTATTCGCCGTTTTTGGCCATCGCTTCGTCGTGTGCCGCTGCATGCTCTTCATTCGCTGCCGCAGTAATGATTGCACGCTCAGTGTCTGACAAACTTCCCCACCACTCAGCATTCAAGCCGAGTGCCAAACCACCACCAGGTTCATGCATACCCCCAGTATAGTAATATTTTGCCGCCTCGTAAAACTTCATGAAGTAATCGTTGTATGGACCAACCCATTCTGTCGCTTCAATAGCGCCGGAAACCAAGTTTTCATAAATTTGACCGCCAGGAAGAGATACGGATGACGCACCCATTTTTGTGATAACCTGACCACCGAGACCTGGCATACGCATTTTCAGACCTTTAAAGTCATCTGGGCTTTCGATTTCTTTGTTGAACCAGCCACCGGCTTGCGTGCCTGTTGAACCAACTGGAAGCTTTTTCAATCCAAATTCTCCGGATAGCTCGTCCCAAAGTTCTTGGCCGCCACCAAACTTGATCCATGCTGTCCATTCTTGTGTTGTCATGCCGAATGGAACAGATGTGAAATAAGCGAAGCCTGCATGTTTACCCGTCCAGTAATAGTCCGCGCCTATGTATGCGTGAGCATTACCTGAAGATACCTCATCAAATGAGTCGAACGCACCTACGCGCTCCCCAGCGGCGAAGTATTCTGTTGTTATCGCGCCTCCAGAAATTTCATTCACACGTTGACAAAAACGTTGTGCAGAAATACCCAAGCCCGGGAAATCTCGTGGCCAAGTTGAAACGACCGTCATCACTTTTGTGTGACCGCCTGAGATTGCTGGTGAAGCAAGCGCTGCTGCGCCAGCACCAACCGCTGCACCTGTTAAAAATTTACGACGTTCCATGCAAGTCAACTCCTCACTGTTTTGCATTATTTGCTAACATCTCCCAATGTTAAGCATATTGGTAAACTTATGTAACCGATTTCGACGCTGCAAGCCGAAAATCTGGTGTATCTAAGCCTTTTAGAATAATAGTGCACACATTCAACGCGTCCACCACGTCTGCACATCCAAGCTTGTGCGGAAGTCTTATGTCAAGAAAACATTTAATTTTGTCGCCAAAATTTCTAGACAAGAAATTTCCAAGTATCTGCAGACAGTCATTCAGCATCGAATTTTTTCAATTGGATCCCGCGATCATGCAGGGCCTGACGCGTTGACTTTGCAATTTTAATCGCGTCGGGCGTATCCCCATGTAGGCAGATGGTATCAATTTTTGTCTGGATATGTTTCCCAGATTGGGTGATGATCGCACCCGCCTCGACCATATCGGCGATGCGCGGCCCTGCGATCGCTGCATCATGGATTACGGCGCCCGGCAGGCGACGATCAACCAGAGTCGCATCATCATTATATGCGCGATCGGCAAAAATTTCGCCAACCCATTTGCATCCCAGTTTTTCCGCGGCCGTTTGGTGCGCTGTGGCTGCCAACACCATTATTGCCGCGTCAGGTGCGACCGACAAAGCTGCATCGTATAGGGCATAGGCCATGTCTGCATCCTCGGACGCCATGTTGGACATGGCGCCATGCAATTTAATATGCCGTACTGTTGTTCCCGCTGCGCGCGCCATACCCAATGCCGCACCTACCTGATAACGTACCTGGTTTTGTAAAGTGCCGATTGGAATCGACAAACGATTACGGCCAAACCCCTCGATGTCGTGAAACCCAGGGTGGGCGCCAATGCCGACATCTTTTTGTGCGGCCATCTTCATGGTGCTTAACATGATATTTGGATCGCCAGCATGAAATCCACAGGCAATATTGGCAGAGGTTACGATGTCCAGCAAAATGTTATCATTGCCCATTTTCCATGGACCATAGCTTTCGCCCATATCGGCGTTCAAATCGACAGTTGCCATACCATCCTCCTGCTTCCTAGGTTTGCTTTGGTAAACTGTGCGATTGAAACGCGGTCAATGCAAGAAGGGTCTGCGCAAGGACGGATTAGGGTGCAAATTGATCCACCAGAGTGCGGAATAATGTGTCAAAGCGCAACGCCTCTTGGAATTCGCGCACCTCAAAGGAAACCGAGGCGCGCATGTTTGGGGATTATGGAAATTGCGCAGCCCCCAGTGCCGCCGTGTAAAAGGCCCAAACTAAATTTGAAGCAAGCTGATCCGTCAGATCCAGTGTTTCTTTGAAAACTTCGGCCTGTTCTCCTAGAACCTGTTGCAGTGCAAGGCTGACCTGCGCATAGGTGTCATCGGGCAGACCCGTTTCCAGATCGCGCCGTTCCAGAACCAGCATCGGCAAAAAGAGAGGGTCGTAGTTAATTCACGCATATAGCGGGCGCAAAATTCGTCGTAAGTTCGCGCCTTTGTCAGGCTTTCGCTCAACCGATGATGCCAAGCCGTCAACATTTGTACGAAAAGCGAGGCCAAAATTTCGTGGCACGTCGTGAAATAAAGATACAGGGTTTCTTTGGCAAAACCCGTTTCCTGCACCAGCCTGTTCATGGACAAGGCCTCTAATCCTTCGTCCCGAATGATGCGTTCGGCCACCTGCAAAATAAATTCGCCTTTGGCAACTTTTTCTTCGGGCGTTTCCGCGCGCGAAAGTTTGGTCATGAATACTGCTCAACTCGTTATTTTTGAAGATGTTAGCATGTCTTGGTCCTTGGATCACCAAAAACCGCGATGGGCGCACTTGCGTCGATATCAAATGCCGCTAGTGTCATCCCAATGACAGGAGGCAGGGATGCTATCAGGCGTTCGTATTGTGGAATTTGAGGCTCTTGGACCCACCCCATTTGCAGGGGCCATGTTGGCTGAATTAGGGGCAGAGGTGATTGTTATTCACCGCGCCGATGGCGTGCAATCGCCCGCGCGCACAGAGCACAGCCCATTGGATCGTGGGAAAAAATCAATCGTGCTAGATTTGAAGCAAGAGGCTGATCGCGAAATTGCACGTCGGCTGTGTGTAAAGGCCGATGGGGTGATTGAGGGGTTTCGCCCCGGTGTTATGGAACGTCTGGGGTTGGGCCCAGATGATCTGCGCACCACCAACGCGCATCTGGTTTACGGACGCATGACAGGGTGGGGCCAAACGGG
>Ga0181575_10002144_pt1 | contig 14041 bp, 14 predicted proteins | sample 101ome_23_FD_145599 | JGI IMG/M metagenome (GOLD analysis project Ga0181575, IMG submission 145599) | Coastal salt marsh microbial communities from the Groves Creek Marsh, Skidaway Island, Georgia - 101411CT metaG (spades assembly) | ecosystem: Environmental > Aquatic > Marine > Intertidal zone... | reverse complement strand
CAAAAGTTAATTCAATAGTAAATCTAGATGGAGAAGAAACTTTAAAAGCTAAAGAGAAAGATAAAATAAAGATAATAACAAATCAAACTTGTTTTTATGCAGAGTCTGGCGGTCAAGTTGGCGATAGCGGAATAATTAAAACTGAAACAGGAATTGTTGAAGTAGAAGATACGCAAAAATTCTTCGGCTCCTTGTTTATTCATATCGGTTTTGTAAAAGAGGGGTATATTGACAAAAATCAAGACTCTTATTTAGAAATAAATCTTGAAAGAAGAGAAAATATTAAATCAAATCATTCGGCAACACATTTACTTCATGCAGCTTTGAGGGAAGAATTGGGTAACCATGTTGCTCAAAGAGGTTCTTATGTTGGTCCTGATCGTTTAAGATTTGATTTTAGTCATTCAAAACAAATAAATTCTGAACAACAAAAAAAAATAAATTCTAGAGTAAATCATTTTATAAATAAAAATGATAAAGTGGTTACAAGGTTAATGTCTCCAGAAAAAGCAATTAAAGAAGGTGCGATGGCACTATTTGGTGAAAAATATGGTGAAGAAGTTCGCGTTGTATCTATGGGGAAAGATAATGATAAAATATTTTCACTAGAACTCTGTGGTGGTACTCATGTTGAAAATACTGGAAAAATTGGACAATTTTCAATTATAAATGAAAGTTCTATAGCTTCGGGCGTTAGACGTATTGAGGCATTAAGAGGCGATGAATTAAAAACTTACTTGGAAAACAAAAATCTATCTAAACAAGAGAATTTAAAGAAAAATAAGTTAAAATTTGATGAGATTATTAATCAAATTAAAAAAATAAAAGGTGATTATAAAAATTTTTCAGAATATCAAAATGAAAAACAAATTAATGATGCTTTAAACTATTTAAATAAACTTAGAGCTAAAAATATATTAGACGATAAAAATAAAAATATCATTACCTCAAATTCTAAAAATGGAATTGAGATAATTAATCAGATATTAATAGGACTATCTTCAAAAGATATCAGAGGTTTAGTTGACCAGGGAACAAAAACAAAAGACAATACAATAATATTTATTATTTCTTTGGAAGATCAAAAAACTTCAATTGGCGTAGGTATTTCTCAAAATTTAACAGACAGATATGATGCTGCAAATTTTGCAAAAAAAATATCTATTTATCTTGGTGGAAAAGGTGGTGGTGGAAGAAAGGATTTTGCGCAAGCAGGTGGTGGATCTACTACATTAGAAAAAGCTAAAGAAGCCTTAAATAAATTATCTGAGGAAATCTAATTTAATTTTTTTTGAAGATTTTTATCTAATGCTTCAAGAAATTGATTTGTAGTTAAAAACTTTGAATTTTTATCTATTAAGATTGCAAGATCTTTTGTCATCTCACCTTTTTCTACAGTCTCTATACAAACTTCCTCAAGCGCATTTGCAAATTTAGTTAATTCTTCATTTCCATCTAATTTACCTCTATGCAACAAACCTCGTGTCCAAGCAAAAATAGATGCAATTGGGTTAGTTGATGTTTCTTTACCTTGTTGATGCTGCCTATAGTGACGTGTTACTGTACCGTGAGCCGCTTCTGACTCTACTGTTTTACCATCTGGAGTCATCAAAACACTAGTCATTAATCCTAAAGAACCATAACCTTGAGCAACAGTATCACATTGAACATCGCCATCATAATTTTTACACGCCCAAACAAATTTTCCTGACCACTTTAATGCACATGCAACCATGTCATCTATTAATCTATGTTCGTATGTTAAATTATTTTTCTCAAATTCTGATTTAAATTCTTTATCAAATACTTCTTGAAATATATCTCTGAACCTTCCATCATAAGCTTTTAAAATTGTATTTTTTGTCGACATATAAACTGGCCATTTTCTTTGCAGCCCGTAATTCATCGAAGCTCTTGCAAAATCCTTAATTGAGTCATCAAGGTTATACATTGAAAGTGCGATTCCAGATGAAGGGAAGTTAAATACTTCATGTTCAATATTTTGAGAGCCATCTTCTGATTCCCACTTTACGGTTAATTTTCCCTTTCCAGGTACTTTAAAATCTGTTGCCCTGTATTGATCACCAAATGCATGTCTTCCTATTACAATTGGACTTGTCCAATGTGGAACTAATCTTGGAACGTTTTTACAAATAATTGGCTCTCTAAAAATTGTACCACCTAAAATATTTCTTATCGTACCATTTGGAGACTTCCACATTTTTTTTAATTTGAATTCTTCAACTCTATCTTCATCTGGAGTAATAGTTGCGCATTTTACACCTACATTATACTTTTGTATTGCTTTAGCGCAGTCAACTGTAATTTGATCGTCCGTTTTATCCCTGCTTTCCATTCCCAGGTCATAATATTTTAAATCTATATCTAGATATGGTAGAATTAATTTTTCCTTAATAAATGACCATATTATTCTAGTCATTTCGTCTCCATCTAACTCTACTACGGGATTTTTAACTTTGATTTTTGCCATATTTGTTAATAAAAAGTGGCTTATATACAAATTAAAAAATCAATCAATCATAATGTTAGATATTTTATTACCAAAATTACATAAAGAAGGACAAAAATTTTTAACAATAAGTTTAGTAATTACATTTATATTTTTATTGTTTTCAAAGTTTTTAGGTTTGATTGGAATTGTAATATCAATTTGGGTATTTTATTTTTTTCGAGATCCAGAAAGATTTCCAATTCAAGATAACAATTTTTTATTAGCTTCAGCTGATGGTATGATTTGTCAGATCGAAGAAGGTGTGAAAGGTCCAGTAGAATTTTCTTTAGAGAATGAAAAATTTACAAAAGTTAGTATTTTTATGAATGTTTTTAATTGTCATGTAAATAGATTTCCAATTGATTGCAAGGTAGATGAAGTATTTTATAAACCTGGTCAGTATTTAAATGCCTCACTTGATGATGCCAGTCTAAAAAATGAAAGAAATTTAATTAAAATTACCTCCACTAGTAATGACAATATTATTCTTGCACAAGTAGCAGGTTTAGTTGCCAGAAGGATAGTTTCTTATTGCAATAGTAATGATGAATATAAACAAGGACAAAGTTTTGGTATTATTAGATTTGGAAGCAGAGTTGATATGTTCTTTTCTGATCAATTTAGAATTTTAGTTAAAAAGGGCCAAACAGTAGTAGGTGGAGAAACACTGATAGCTGGTAGAAAGACATTAACCGTAAAAGCTTAAATGAAAAAAATAGATTTTAGAGTAGCTTTGCCTAATCTAATTACTATTTTAGGTTTGTGTTTAGGCTTGAATTCTTTGAAACATGCTTTTGAAGGCGATTTTGAAAAAGCACTAATCTTTGTTGTGCTTGCATCTATTCTTGATGCATTAGACGGCAGAATTGCAAGATTAATAAAAGGTACTTCTAAATTTGGAGCTGAATTGGACTCTCTTACTGATTTTGTTAATTTTGGTGTTTGTCCAGGTATTATTCTATATTTATGGATTTTGAATAGTTTTGGATTCTATGGTTGGTTAGTTTCTTTAATTTTCGTAGTTTCCTGCTGTTTAAGACTTGCAAGATTTAATTTAGATATTAGCGAAAAAATTGAAAAAAATAACTGGAAAGTAAACTTTTTTACTGGAGTTCCAGCTCCAGCTGCAGCTGGTTTAGCTTTATTGCCAATGATAATTAGTTTCTCAAATTTTAAGCAGACTCTTCAAATGGAACCAATAGTAATTTTAGTTATTGTAATACTAGTATCTTTTTTAATGATTAGCAGAATACCAACTTACGCGGTTAAACAAATTAAAATTTCAAGAAGTGTTTTTATTTTGATTGCACTTTGCACCGTATTATTTTTTGGTTTTTTATTTAAAAATACTTTTGAGACACTTACTATAGTTGGGTTTATTTATTTATTTTCTATACCCGTAAGTTTAATTCACTATTTAAACCTCAATAAAAGATATGAAAAATAAAACAGTAATAATTAGCTTGTCAGATGAAAAATATTTTCACTTATTGAATGAGCTAATAGACTCCATAAAAAGTTTTAGTCAGAGTAGTGAAGTAGACATGTGTATCTTGGATGCAGGAATGAATGATAGTCAGTTAGAAATATTAAAATCAAAGGTTACAGAAATAAAAAAAGCAGAATGGGATATAGCGGTACCAGATAGTAAAATAAAAAATAGAGAATGGCTGAAAAGTCAAATAAGTAGAGCGTTTTTACCAAAATATTTTCCTAATTATGAGAACTATATTTGGATAGATTCGGATGCTTGGGTCAATGATTGGGTTGCTATAGATTTATTAATTAGAGGGTGTGAAGAAAAAAGTTTAGCTATTACTCAGACAATTGCACCAGGTTATAAAGATATAGGTAAGGTAAAATGGTTTTTAGGAAGTTTTGCTATAGTTAAAACACAAAATTTTAAACACGCTATACGATCTGGTTTCGATTACAAAATTGCGAGAAAAATAGCGTTTGCACCTCATTTAAATATTGGTGTTTTTTCTATGAAAGGAAATAGTAAAGGTTGGAATTTATGGCAAAAAAATTTAAAAAAAGCTTTATCAAAAGGTCGAATTTTTGGTTCAGAAGGTCTAGCCATAAATATAAGTGTTTATGTTGATGGATTAGATACAGAATTTTTACCAAACTCTTGTAATTGGATAGCAAGTCACCTTTTGCCTAAGTATGATGAAAAGAATTCAGTATTTGTAGAGCCTAATTTACCAAATAATAAAATTGGAATTTTGCATTTAGCGGGTGGAATTTATAATGAAAAAAATATTGATTTAAGAGATGATAAAAATGTCAAAATTAATATTTTAACATTAAATAATGAAACTTTATTAAAGAGTTTAAGGTTTTCATCTATTGGTTAAATTTAAAAAAAAAAACTTAAGCGGAAGTTCAAAAAGATGGATACAAAGACATCATAATGATGATCTGGTTATTAAAGCAAGAAAATTAGGTTATAGATCAAGGGCAATATTCAAGCTTGAAGAAATAAATAACAAACTTCATTTTTTAAATAAAAATAAAAATATATTAGATCTTGGAGCTGCACCCGGTAGTTGGTCACAATATTTATCAAAACAAGGCTTTAAAAATATAGTAGCTGTTGATGTATTGGAAATGAATAATGTATCTAATGTTAAATTCATTTTAGGAGATTTTACAAATGAGGATATAAAAAAAAAAATTTTCGAAGAATTTAAAAAAATAGATATTATAATTTCTGATATTGCTTCAAACACTACAGGCAATAAAAAATTAGACTCTTTTAAAACAAATTCTATTTGTTTAGACGTTCTTGATTTTGCTACTAATAACCTTGAAAATGATGGATATGTACTTGCTAAATATTTTAACGGAGAGCTTGACAAAGATATAATTGAATTTTCTCGTAACAATTTTAGTAAAAATAAAATTATTAAACCTAAATCTAGTAGAAAAGACTCCAAAGAGATGTATGTTTTTGCTCAAAAATAGAAAGAAGTAAGTGTTTGACAAAAAAATTCAAATATCATAATTACTTCTATGGAAATATCCAAAGCCTATACGTTTGATGATGTCCTCTTAATTCCACAAAAAAGTAGCGTCCAACCTAGTGGATGCAGCACAACAACAAGCTTATCAAATAATATTAAACTAGAAGTACCAATTCTATCAGCAGCAATGGATACCGTTTCAGAGTCGAAACTTGCTATTGCCATGGCCCAATTGGGAGGTGCATCATGCTTGCACAAAAACATGTCTATAGATCAACAAGTAGAAGAGGTATTGAAAGTTAAAAAATATGAGTCTGGAATGGTTGTTAATCCAATAACTATTGGCCCAGATAATTCTATTTCAGAAGTAAGATCAATAATCAAGGAGAAACATATTTCTGGTATACCTGTGGTGAATAATCAAAATAAAATTCTTGGTATAATTACCAATCGAGATCTTAGATTTAGCAGAAATGACAAAGCTAAAGTTAAAGATCTTATGACAAAAAATGTAATTACGATCAAACAAGGGTATTCAAGCAATGAAGCTAAAAAATTATTACATAAACATAGAATTGAAAAATTAATTGTAACTAATAATCAAAATCAGTGTTTAGGTTTGATAACGGTAAAAGACATTGAGAAGTCCGAAAAATTTCCTTTAGCCTCAAAAGATAAAAAAAAATCACTAATAGTAGGTGCTGCTGTTGGTGTAGGTGAAGATGGATTTAAAAGGGCCAAATCTTTAATTTCTGCAAATTGTGATTTTTTAGTTGTTGATACTGCGCATGGTCATAGCAAAGCAGTATTAGATATTGTTAAAAAAATAAGGAATTTAAGTAGGAAAATCACTTTAATTGCTGGAAATATTGCAACAGAAGAAGCCGCGATCGATCTTGCCAAATTAAAAGTTGATGCGGTAAAGGTTGGAATTGGACCTGGCTCAATTTGTACAACAAGAGTAGTTGCAGGTATTGGGTTCCCACAATTTTCTGCAATCTTAAATGTTAAAAAAGCCTTAAAAAAATTTAAAGATGTAAAAGTAATTGCAGATGGTGGAATAAGATATTCAGGTGATATTGCTAAAGCTATTGGAGCTGGAGCTGATGCTGTCATGGTAGGATCATTACTGGCTGGTACGGACGAAACTCCTGGAGAAATATTTTTTTATCAAGGGAGATCATATAAATCTTATAGAGGTATGGGCTCTATTGCTGCAATGTCAAGAGGCTCAGCAGATAGATATTTTCAACAAGATGTAAAAGATCAATTAAAACTTGTTCCAGAGGGCATAGAAGGTCGAGTACCTTACAGAGGCCCTGTAAAAAATATTATTGATCAGCTTACCGGTGGTTTAAAATCATCAATGGGATACCTTGGAGCAAAAAATATTAATGAATTTAAAAAAAATGCTAAATTTGTTGAAATATCAAATTCAGGAATTAAAGAAGGGCATGTTCACGATGTTCAAATTACCAAACAATCACCCAATTATCCTGTCAATGAGTAAAAAAATTATTATTTTATTCATATTATTTTTTTTTGATAATAATATTGATGCTAATTCTAAAGAAAATTCAAGATTCTTCGATCAGGGTAAAAAAGATTTTGAAAAAGGAAAATATGATGAATCTAAAATTAATTTTGAAAAAAGTATAGTTAGAAATCCTAAAGATTTTAAAAGTTATTTATATTTATCCAAGATTTATAAAATTAAAAAAATAAATGATGAATATGAAAAAAATCTAAATACAACCTTACTTTTGGAGCCAAAAAATGAAGATGCTTTATATATGTTAGTATCTAAAAAATTGACCGATGAAGATTACGATTTAGCAAAAAGAAAATTTGAAATCTTCAAAAAATCTTGCAAAAAATTGTGTGATAAAAAAATAGAATTAAGCAATTTAATTAAAAAATCTAAAAATTAATGAGCAAAAATAATGTTCAAAAAATAATTATAGTTGATTTTGGATCTCAAGTTACTCAACTAATAGCAAGACAAATTAGAGAACTTGGGGTTTACTGTGAATTAATTAATTATAAATTATTTAATAAAAATCAAACCATCGACAGCAATGTAAAAGGAATAGTTTTATCTGGTGGACCCAAATCAACACTGCACAAATCTGCTCCATCCATTAATAAAAAATTAATAAGCTCAGATATACCAGTTCTTGGAATATGTTATGGTCATCAATTAATTTCAAATTTATTTGGAGGAAAAACAAAATATTCCAAAAAAAAAGAATTCGGAAGTGCCGAATTAATTGAGAAAAAAAAATCTAAATTAACATCTGGTTTTTTTAAAAATAAAAAAAATATAGTTTGGATGAGTCATTCTGACTCAGTAAAGAGCAAACCAAAAAATTTTAACGTAGTCGCAAGTAGTTCAAACTCCAAATTTGCAATTTTAGAGCATAATTTAAAGAACATATATTCTACCCAATTTCATCCTGAAGTTTTTCACACAAGAAATGGAAAAATTATTTTTTCAAATTTTTTATTTAATATTTGCAAAGTAAAAAAAGAATGGACTGATAAGTATAAAATTCAAAGAATGATCAAATCTATAAAATTATCTGTAAAAAAGAATGAAAAAATTTTATGCGCTTTATCTGGAGGTGTAGACAGCAGTGTTCTTGCCCACTTACTTTTAAAAGCTGTGAAAAAAAATCTTATTTGCGTTTATGTTGATACTGGACTAATGCGTTTGGGAGAAACAAAAGAGATAAATAAAATCTTTGGTAAAAAATTTAATAAAATTTTCCATAAAATTGATGCTAAAAAAATTTTTTTAAATAAATTAAAAAATGTTCATGACCCTGAAAAAAAAAGAAAAATTATCGGTAATACATTTATTAAAATTTTCGAAAATTTTACAAAACGAAATAGAAATATCAAGTTTTTAGCACAAGGAACTTTGTATCCAGATTTAATAGAAAGTAAAAGTTTTTCTGGCAGCCCAACATCAATAATTAAATCTCATCATAATGTAGGTGGTCTTCCAAAAAAAATGAAACTAAAATTAATTGAACCTTTTAATGAAATGTTTAAAGACGAGGTGAGAAAAATTGGTAAGTCATTAAAGGTGAATAAATTTCTAATCAATAGACACCCCTTTCCTGGTCCTGGGCTTGCAATAAGAATACCTGGTAAAATTAATCATATTAAAATAAAAATTTTACAAGATGCAGATAAAATTTTTATTGACGAACTTAAAAGAAGAAAAATTTACGACCATATTTGGCAAGCTTTTGCAGTTTTGATACCAATTAAAACTGTTGGGGTTATGGGTGATAGCAGGACTTATGATTATATTTGTGCGCTGAGAGCAGTAACTTCTCAAGATGGTATGACAGCAAATTACTATAATTTTAAAAATAAAGATCTATCTGAAATTTCTAACAAAATAGTTAATGAAGTAAATGGAATAAACAGAGTAGTATACGATATAACTTCAAAACCTCCTGGAACTATTGAATGGGAATAAAAATGAGAAAAATTAAATTTAAAAATAAACCTATAGCATGCCTAACAGCTTATAATAAATTCTCTGCAGAGTTAATTGATGGTTATTGCGATTTAATATTAGTTGGAGACTCTTTGGGCATGGCGTATTATGGGTATTCATCTACTAGAGCAGTAAAAATGGATGATATCATAAGGCACGCTAAATCTGTTAGAAGGGGTATTAAAAAATCTATTATGGTAGTTGATATGCCTTATAACTCTTATAACACAAAAGCATTAGCAATAAAGAATGCCAAGAAAATTATCAAAGAGACCGGAGCCGATGCAGTAAAATTAGAAGGTGGGCAAAATATTCAAAATATTATCAAACATATAATTAAAAATAAAATTAATGTGATGGGTCATATTGGTTTAATGCCACAAAGTGTAGTAAATAAAAAAGATTACCGAGTAAAAGGAAAAAAAAATAATGAAAAGAATAAAATTTTAAAAGATCTAATATCAATACAAAATTTAGGAGTTTTCGCAATAGTACTAGAGGCGGTAAAAGTAGATTTGGCTAATGAAGTAATTAAAAAAAGTTCAGTGCCAATAATAGGCATTGGTGCATCAAAAAAATGTGATGGACAGGTATTAGTTTTAGAAGATATGCTGGGTTTTTATAGCAAAGTTCCTAAGTTTGTAAAAAAATATATGAATTTTGAGAAGCAAGCTCGTAAAGCGATAAAAAAATATGTTAGCGACGTAAAGAAAAATATTTTTCCGTTAAGGAAAAATATTTATTATTAAAGTATGAAAAAAGAAATAGATATAGCCATTGAAGATGAACTATTTAAAGAAAAATATTTTTCCGTTAAGGAAAAATATTTATTATTAAAGTATGAAAAAAGAAATAGATATAGCCATTGAAGATGAATTATTTAAAGATAAATTTTCAAATTTCTATAATAGAAATAAAAAAAAAATAATTTCTATATTTATTATTTTGATTTCTGTACCAATTTTTTTTCAGTCTATTATTTATTTTCAAGAAAAAAATAAGGAGAAGTTGATAGCCGAGTATTTAAAAGCTGAAATGCTGTTAAAAGAAAATTCAGTCGAGTCTGTTAAAATTTTAAATAATCTAATTTTAAGTAAAAATTCTACTGTAGTATCTCTTGCGGCAAATAAATTAATTGATATTTATATTCAAAAAAAAGAATATAATTTAGCATTAAAAATAATAAGTGAATTAAAAGATCAGTTTAAAAATCAAGATTTAGCTGATTTAATTAAAATAAAAAAAACTTTACTTCTTTTTAATAGTTTGAATGAAGCTGAGATATTAAATCTAATAAAAATTAATCAAAAAAAAGATACTTTTATTAGTATTAAAAAAAAATTACTTTTTGATTTTTATATGAAAAATAATCAATTAAAAAAAGCTCAACAAGTTTATAAATAATTAAATGAGATTTTTTTTATTTTTTTTTTTAATCCTCATTTTATCATGTAGCAAAGATAAAGAAGAACTAGTAGACATAGATGCTTTTTTAAAACAAGGAAAAGAAATCAATTACAACACTAAAAATGATTTAATAAATAAAAATGTAAATCAAATTCAAGCATTTAAAATTTACGATAGAGCTTACTATAAAAACTGGCCTCAAAAGTATCAAAATTCACAAAATTTAGTGATACCGTCGAATATTAGTATTGAAAAAAAGGTAAAATCAATAAATGGAAAATTTCATAATATTGTATCTATAAATGATAAAATTATAAGTATAGATAAAAATTCTCGAATTGTAATTTACGATTCCAATTTAAAAAAACTAAATTCGATAAAAATATATAATCGAAAAATTTATAAAAACTATGATTTAAAGTTTGAAATTGCCGTTGATAAAAATTCTTTATTTATTGCCGATAATTTGGGCAATATCTACAGCTATGATTTAAAAAATTTAGATAAATTATGGGTTAGCGAGTTAGGAGTTCCATTTAAGTCATCTATCAAAATATATAAAAATCAAATATTTATAATCAACAGTAATAGTAAAATTTATTCACTTAACAAAAAAAATGGTAAACTAAATTGGAGTTTTGAAACAGCTTCAAAAGTTTTAAAAAAAAATAACTCATATCAAATTGCTGCGCATAAAGATAAGCTCTATTTTACAAATGATAATGGAGAAATTTATTGTTTAGATTTATTGAATGGAAAAATACTATGGTCACTAATTTTGGAGGTTGGTAACTTCCAAGATTTACCTGCTGTTTTTCAGTCGAGCCCAATATTAATTGATAAGACTGGTATTATTTTTTTTTCATCTAACTATGGCTTTATGTACGCAATAGATTCATTATCAGGCGCTATTAAATGGTCAAAGCAATTAGATACTTATAATAATATTATTGCCACCAAGAATTATTTAATGACTATTATAAAGAATAGAATAGTAATTTTAGAAAAAAAAACTGGAAGAATTTTATTCAATCAAAATATTTTATCCTCGTATAAAAAAAATAAAATAAGTAATTTTAAAGACTTTATAATCGGAAAAGAAAAAATTTATATTTTTGATTTAAATGGAACTATGGTATCGATAAATCTAAATGACTTAAGCAACAGAGAAGTTGCAAAAGTATCAAAAAATTTTCGAAGTTATGTCATTTTGAAAAATTCTGTATTGTTATTGACTCAAAATTCTTTAATAAAATACTGATGTCATCTGATGCATTAAATATATCTATTATTGGAAAACCCAATGTTGGGAAATCTACCTTTTTTAATAAACTGGTAGGCAACAATATTTCTAAAGTTAGTGAAATAGCAGGGACTACGATATATCCTGTGACAGCAGTTGAAAATTATAATAATGTTAAACTAAATTTAATTGATTTAGGTGGATTAAAAAAAAAGTCTAAATCAAATGATAATAATCAAAAAATTATCACAAAAGAAACCTTAAACCAGCTTAATATTTCAGACTTAATATTTTTTATATTAGATGGGAGTGATGATATTACTAAAAATGATAAGCAACTTTTTAGATTGATAATAAATAAACTAAAAAATGTAATTGTTGTAATCAATAAGACAGATTTAATTAAAGAGAATTTAAAAAAAAAAGAACTTTATTTCAAATTCTTTTTTGAAAAAAATTATCCAAATATACTACTACAACCAATTTTTATTTCAGCACAAAAAAATATAAAAAAAGATTTTTTATTAAAAAAAATTCTTAATATTTATTCGCAAACATTGCAATTGAGAGATAACAAAGAGATTAATAACGCATTACGAAAAATTCTACAAAAAAAACAACCCAATTTTTCAAAAAAAAGTCGACCTGTAATAAAATTTTTAAAACACGTAAATACGAAGCCGATGATATTTAAAGCATTCGGTAATAAGCTTACATATTTAGGAAAAGATTATAAAAATTACTTTATTAAACAAATTTTATTGGAACTTAAGATTTATAATCAAACAGTAGTGATAAAGTATCTTAATAATAAGAATCCTTATTCATAAGATTTAATCACAACCTTACATTGCTCAAAAGTGAAAGTTGATTATTTTTTTCCAATTGATTTAGCTGATCAAGTGGTTGAACAGGGTAATCTCCAGTAAAACAATGGTCAGTGAATTGTGGATTGGCTTCATTTCTTTGATTATAACCCAGTGCCTTATATAGACCATCTATACTTAAAAACTGAAGAGTATCAACACCGATGATTTTTCGTATTTCTTCATTTGAATGATTTGCCGCTATGAGATCTTTAGTATTTGGTGTATCGATACCATAATAGTCTGGATGTTTTATCGGAGGACTTGAAATGCAAAGATGTATTTCTTTAGCACCAGCGCTGTACAACATATCTACAATTTTTTTGGATGTAGTTCCTCTAACTATTGAGTCGTCAACCAATATTAACTTTTTATTTTTTATAATTTCTTTATTAGCATTATGTTTTAGTTTTACTCCAAGTTGTCTAATTTGTTGAGTTGGTTCAATAAAAGTTCTACCTACATAATGATTTCTTATTATTCCCATATCATATTGAATTTTAGATTGATTAGAGTAGCCAATAGCAGCTGGTATACCTGAGTCAGGTACAGCCGAGACAATATCTGCTTCTATCTTGATTTCTTTTGCAAGTTCTTCACCTAATTTTTTTCTATATTGATGTACAGCTTTACCACCAACAATACTGTCTGGTCTGGAGAAATAAACATATTCAAAGACACATGGCCTAGGTTTTACTTTTGGGAAGGGTTTGATACTCTCAATTCCATTTTTATCAATTACAACAATTTCTCCATTATCTATTTCTCTTATAAAGTCAGCGCCTATAATATCAAGAGCGCAAGTTTCAGAGGACAATATATAAGAGTCTTTTAATTTACCTAATACAAGCGGTCTAATACCAAACGGATCTCTAATTCCGACTAATTTTTTATTAGTCATAATAGTTAATGCATAACCACCTTGAACTTGAAAAACTGCATCAATAATTTTATCAATTGTTTTTGACCTTTTTGATTTTGCTATTAATTGAACAAGAGTTTCGGTATCAGAAGTAGATTGAAATATCGCTCCATCTTTAACCATTTTCTCCCTTATACTTATTGCATTAGTTAAATTTCCGTTATGTGCAATTCCAAGACCTCCGGTATGAAGATCAGCAAAAAAAGGCTGTATGTTTCTGATTAGCGGCGCGCCAGTAGTAGAATATCTATTATGACCAATTGCAGTATGACCTTTTAATTGTTGTATTATTTTTGGATCTGTAAAGTTATCTCCGACAAGACCTCTCCTTTTTATTAAGTAAAAATTTTTACCATCAAAAGAATTTATTCCACAGGCCTCTTGTCCTCTATGTTGAAGCGCATGCAAACCAAGAGCTACTAATGCAGAAGCTTCTGGGTGATTATACACGCCAAATATTCCACATTCTTCCTTTAATCTATCGTCCACAAATTCTTAGTATAATAAAATTTATTAAATGTCATTTATACATGTAATAAATTATTTAATTTTATCTAACTTTTCTCTACTTTTGTCTAAATATTCATATCTATTTGGAAATGCTTCAA
>Ga0181575_10002129_pt1 | contig 14089 bp, 19 predicted proteins | sample 101ome_23_FD_145599 | JGI IMG/M metagenome (GOLD analysis project Ga0181575, IMG submission 145599) | Coastal salt marsh microbial communities from the Groves Creek Marsh, Skidaway Island, Georgia - 101411CT metaG (spades assembly) | ecosystem: Environmental > Aquatic > Marine > Intertidal zone... | reverse complement strand
AGTAGGCGAACATCATTCATATTTATTACAGTACTCGGCTACGTTGACTCAAGCAACGCGAGTTGTAGAGTGGTATGATAAATTATGGCGTGAGACTATTGAAAAACAACTCGAACACCTAGACCCTGATTTTGAGCGCGTAGGCGTCGATGCGTTGACCGATGACGTTGTAGTACAAAACTGGGAGGGTAGCGAAGTATTAGCGTTTAGTCGATTCAGTTCTAAAGTACTCTATTGTAATGGCTTATACGGATGGGAAGACCACGACACACAAAGAAACTGGGTTGAGGTCGGCGACGGCAAATTCATACCTAAAGGTACGCCATTAGAGGATCTATTATGAATAGTCAGAGAAAAGATTCGATGAAGTATTGCGTAACAATCGAATTAGAAAGTAAGGCGGAAGCTCACGAAATTATCGAACGGTTGCCACTCGAGCGACCAGTATATATCAGCGGTGCGCGACCTAAAGGTTCATATCCCTTGGACGATTGGGAGCGCGAGAGGCTTAAGAAACAGCGAAAGTATAAGCGTTAATCCTTTGCTCGTAACGGTGCTTTTAATCCAAAGTAATCGCCTTTATAATATATATACCCGCGTAGGGATTTAACTAAGAAAGGAGAAAGAAATGTTGGTTGATTTTAAAAAAGAATGTGAAAGACAATTACTATCACTAGATTGGAAATTTAACGACGCTTATAGGTCATTTGCTAAGATCGGATATACTGCAGAAGATATGTTTAGGGGAGTTTGTCTCAAAACAGCGCGTGTAGCAGTAAGCGAGTATTACGAAAAACTACAAAACAAAGCCATACGAAAGTATTACGGCGATTAACCCAAAACCACAGAAAGAGCCCGCTAACGCGGGCTTTTTTATGGGCGTTAGTCGTTTTACTGCTTTTAGTCGTGTGCGTTTTCTAAGGTATAATATACCCCTAGCTATACGCTAGGATTTTAACTAAGAAAGGAGAAAGAAATGGAAACAGTTAGATTTGATTCAGCGGATAGATTTATTTGGGAATCTACCCACGACGAGTGGATACAAGAAGCAATGGACGACTCGAGCGATATAGCTATAGTTGTGCGTGAAGCGATAGAATTTTCGAAACGACAGCATGCAGGTGATGTTCACGGTGCGATGGGACCAGTCGGATTATATATTTATACGATGGAAGATGACGATTGGGTATACGTAGCTCACTACATCAATGAGGTCGAGCACCAATGTTTTTTATTCAGGCATAGAAAGTAACTAGGAGAAAGAAATGGAAGAAAATAAACTATATAGAGTTAGCTTATGTCATTTTCATGAGCAAGAAAGGAATCCAAACCAATACCGAGAGTTCCTTTGTGTCACTACAGTTGATAAGATAGAAAAGATACTCGACCTCTACAACGAGCTATGGAGTGTGCTTTATACAGGGAGTAATGAAGCTTGGAGATCACCTGAAGCTCAAAACCTAAACGACCCTATCAGTGAAAGCACTATAGTAGAGGAATTAGAAGGGTTGGATCCAGATGCGTTGCTCGAGGATATCGAAACAGGCGAAAAGTTCTGGTATGTACATAAGTACGACAAAGACTACAAAGTTGTAGGATATGAACTCGAACCGATAAAGTAACTATTAGAAAAGTCCTATTAGTAGTTTTAGAAAATAAAAAAGTTTTTGAAAAAAGTTTACGAGAACTACTAATAGAAGTAATAAACTAATAGAATCGAGTTGAAAGGCTCGTGGACAGTGGATTGTGTGAAAAAGCAAAAGTAATAGAATTCTATTAAACTATTAGAAATGAACAGGTAAGAAGGAGAGAGGGCACGAGAAAACTATTTTATTTATTAATTTTCTATTATTATTGTAATAACTCTATTAGAAATGTTGGTAAATAGAATGAAACAACTGACCTATACTCCACTCGTTCCATCCGAGGACGGCAACTCACTCATCGACGAAAGCGGTAAGAAATGGCAACCCATTAACGCCAAGCAAAAGAAGTTCTGTCGAGAGTACGTTAAAGGCATGACAGCCACTGATGCTGCGATGAAAGCAGGCTATACGAAGGATCGCAAGGGGGCTAAGACTCAAGGCAGTGTTTTACTCAATCATAACCCAGTCGTTCGAAACTACCTCATTGAGTTAGAAATGTCACTCGCGGAGCGAGATGCAGTTTCTTTGGAGAGCCACCTGTCCACGCTCCACGATCTACGAGAAGAGGCAAAGGACCAAGGTCAGATATCCGCGGCAATCACCGCCGAGGTTCATCGAGGCAAGGCTGGCGGACTCTACATCGATAGACGCGAGGTGTTGACCGCGAAGATCGATATGATGTCCAAAGACGACATACTCACGCGACTCGAGGAGCTGATTAAGAAACGAGCGACCGAGTCGAACGTGATCGAGGGGGAGTTTACTCAATCGTAATCTACTCTATCACTCTATCACTCTATCACTCTATCACTCTATCCCTGACTCTACTCTACACTTACCCTCACCCATTCCAGGAGTCCAGGAGTCCAGGAATCCAGGAATCCAGGAATCCAGGAATCCCGCCCGACGCGAGCCACGGAAAATAGACGGAAAATAGACGGAAAATATATAAATAAATATTTAATTATTTAACTATATATTGTTGTATATATAACTAATTAATATATAATACGTCATGTGGCACAGACATAAGACCACATTAATTAACTAATAATAATTATGAAAACTAATAATAAAGACGTGACAGCTAACACACAAACAGCTAATAAAGTAAAACTTGATTTAAGTAAAAGTACTTTCAATACTTCAACTAAATCATCTTCTATTAGCCCTAACTCTAAGTTAATTGTTGACTTAGATATAGCCGCTAAGTATGAGAATGACCTAAGAGGACAAGTAGCTATTATATGTGAGATAGCTAAACAAAATGGTGGCTCTTTTAATCTTCAAGAAGCTAATGACTTATGGATTGAGCAATTTGTAGATACTGGTACTTATAAGCAAGACTTAGTAGAAGTATCTAGCCATTACTTAGGTTTATTTAAGTCAGCTAAAGGATATAAAAATATCCCTAGTCAAGACCTTAAACAACTACTAAGAAGAATGGGCTAGTAGTTAAGCCTCTATTAAAGGGTAGTCTATCGGCTACCCTTTTTTTATGTCTACTATTTAACTACCTAACCCTTACCCTTAAACATACCCTAAGAACGCTATAAACGCTCTCTACTAAACGATAATATATAAGCCTATAAGTAAAGGGGTAACCCCCCTTTTACGCGCTACCGCGGTACCCACCCGCCCACACCTAGTTTCAGCCTCAGTTTTGCATGTATTTTTGAAAAAGTCCCTATGCAAAAAAATTTTGCGAAAAAATTTTTTCGAGTTATATTATGAACAACTTGTTATCTATATAACTACTTTACTTATGAAGATCAACCGTCTAACAGAAATTGAGCGCGAACAACAAGACGAAATCGATCGAGTATTGAAACTCGCAGAACAAGATCCTGGATTACAAGAAGTTTCATTATTCGCACCCAAGGCTCCTGTAGGAATCCTATCCCAAGCATTAAATACAGGTGCATCAAAACTAGCTTCCATGGTTCCGTCACAAGTAACGGAAGCCTTTGCAGGTTTACCGTCACTCATGGCTCGCGGTTCGGGGGAAGGTTTTGAACGGTTCGGGAAACGTAGAGGGGCAGGCACGTCCCGCGTTAATCAAAACTTAGACGAATTAATTAGTGACTTTTTTGCACAAAGCAAAGGGGGTACTGACCTTAGTGAAGTAAGCGAATACACGTTGGAATTACTTAAAGCCAATCTGCCCGCGATCCGCGCAGCGGCGGCAAGGCAAAAACAAAATCCGAAAGCTGGCTTAAATCGCATTGTTAAAATAATTGAGGAACTGGATTAATCTTTACAAAACTATGGTTTTCAGAATAAGATACGCGCTAAGAGAACCATTCATAAATTAAACTGCTTTACTTATGGAAAGACAACAAGACGAAAGAACACTTTTTGAATATGAACGGGATATGTATTCACCAATAGCGCAACGTCAGATGGAAGAATACGCACTAGAAGAGGAAAAAGCAAAAAACACTCGCAGTACCTTTAGAACTTTTTTAGATAACTTTTCAGGAAACTTACAAAGGGAAAGCGAAAGGAAGTTATCCGAAAATAAAGCATTAACAGAATACCTCCAAACACCAGAAGGCAAACGCGCTTCAACAGCCGTAGGATTAGGCGTCGCTTCCTTACTACCGCTTCCAGGAGCTAAGACACGATTCGCTAATCAAATGGCACAGATTATGCGACCAACAATGGTTACAAAAAAGGAACCTTTTCTTCCTGAAACAAGTCGAAAAATAAACGAATACATTAAACGTCAGAAAAACGCAGATGAAAAAATGATGTTTGAATTGATGCAAATACGAAATCGTTCAGGTTCAAGAGTTGGTACGGATGTTGCAGGCAGGACACCCATGCCGCAACCTAAACCACAGTTAAGCGTGGTTCGTGGACCGCGTGGACCAATCAATATTGAAACACCAAAACAAGGTAATTTAAATTTACGTGAATTAAAAGATACAGGGATTACTTCGTTAACGAATAGAATGAATCCTAAAATGAGAAACGATTTATTAGGTAGACGTGACCGAATACAACAAGATATATTTAGAATGGACAGTATGCAACGTCAAGGCGAACCTGTCGATATGAATAGATTATTTAGGTTACAAGACGAACTTGACGCTTTAAATAAAACTTTAAAATAACCTATGTCGCAAGACAAAAAAGAAAAGTTAAAACTCTTAAAGGGAATTAACTTAGACCACCTTAATAAAGCAGAAGCAAAAGAGTTTACTGTTTTATTAGAGGAACTCGAAAAACGCGAATTCCAAGAAAAATCAACAAGTACCTTTATGGAATTTGTCCGTGCGATTTGGACAGATTTTATAGATGGAAATCACCATAAACAAATGGCGGCGGCTTTTGATGAAATAGCATCAGGCAAGCTAAAAAGGCTAATAATAAATATGCCGCCTAGACATACGAAATCAGAATTTGCGTCTCATTTATTCCCTGCGTATCTTTTAGGTAAAAATCCTAAATTAAAAATAATAGAAGCAACACACACCGCTGACCTTGCGATTAACTTTGGTAGAAAAGTTAGGGATTTAATCGACGGCGATGAATATAAAGAACTTTTTCCTGAAACAGAACTAAAAGCAGATAGCCGTTCAGCGGGTAAATGGTTAACAAGCCAAGGCGGAGAGTATTACGCGGCAGGTATTGGAGGTGCGTTAGCAGGTAGGGGTGCTGATTTGTTTATTATTGACGATCCGCATTCCGAACAAGACGCTATGTCGGATAAAGCATTAGAAGAAGCGTACGAATGGTTTATGTCGGGACCACGACAAAGGTTACAACCTGGAGGTGCTATCGTAATTGTAATGACACGTTGGTCGAAAAAAGACCTAACGGGGCGTTTAATTAAGAAAATGACACAAGACGAAGGTGCAGACCAATGGAAGTTGATTGAATTTCCTGCGATTTTACCTAGCGGTAAATCATTATGGGAAAACTTTTGGTCGTTAGAAGAATTACAAACAATAAAAGCTTCTGTTAGTCCGTCGAAATGGGCGTCGCAGTACATGCAAAGACCAACAGGTGAGGGTATTTCGATAATACCGAAAGATTGGTTTATGATTTGGGATCAAGATAAGCCGCCAGCTTGCGATTATTTAATACAAAGTTACGATACCGCGTTTTTAAAATCGGAAAGAGCTGACTTTACAGCGATAACAACATGGGGTGTGTTTTATCCCGAAGGAAAAATAGGCGAAGAACACTACAAAGGTGACGAAGCGCATTTAATTTTATTAGATTGTATTAAAGAACGTTTCGATTTTCCTGAATTAAAGAACGAAGCGTTACGTTTATACGATTATTGGGAACCTGATACGGTAATTATTGAATCAAAAGCGTCAGGGATTCCGTTAGTACAAGAATTACGCAGAGTAGGCATACCTGTAAATACATTTTCTCCAGGAAAGGGGCAAGATAAGATTGCAAGACTGAATGCGGTTAGCCCGATTTTCCAAGACGGTAGAATTTGGGTACCTGAAACAAGGTGGGGTGAGGAACTTATGGAAGAAGTTTCTGATTTTCCTGGGGGCGAAAACGATGACTTAGTTGATGCCACAACTTTAGCGTTAGCAAGGTTTAGAGAAGGTGGATTTTTAAGTTTATCTACCGACTATGAAGACGAGTATGATTACCCTAGAACGCAAAGGGTTTATTATTAATGAAATAAGTAGTAGAGTTTGCATATATGGCTATAGAAAGATCACCATTTTCCGTAATTCCAGGAGCTGAGGAAGAACTAGATATCGAAATCGAACAACCTGATATGTTTGATCCAGAAAATACGCAAGTATTTTTAGCGGAGGACGGATCAGCTACCATAGGGTTTGATCCCGACGAAATGCAAGATGTTAAATTTGGTGAAAATATCGCCGAAGCACTAGACGAACGTCAATTACAAGAAATCGCAAGTGAATTAATTGAATATTACGAAGAAGATTTAAATTCAAGAGACGATTGGTACACAACTTTTAGCAAAGGATTAGATTTATTAGGTATTAGAGGCGAAGATCGCTCCGAACCGTTCGAAGGAGCGTCAGGTGTACACCATCCAATACTTTCTGAAGCCGTAACACAGTTTCAATCACAAGCTTATAAAGAATTATTGCCTGCTGGCGGACCAGTTGACGTAGAAGTACTTGGAGTTACTAACGACGCGAAGTTAGAAAAAGCAAATCGCGTTAAAAACTTCATGAATTACCAAATTACGTACAAAATGGAAGAGTTTGATCCAGAAATGGATCAATTATTGTTTTATTTACCGCTTTCAGGTTCAGCATTTAAGAAAATTTACTACGATCCGTCGCTAGGACGCGCAACATCACGTTTTATTAAAGCAGAAGACTTAGTTGTTCCGTATTATTCAGTAGATTTACTTACTGCACCAAGAATTACGCATGTTATGTACATGACAGAAAACGAAATGCGTAAATTACAAATATCTGGGTTCTATAGAGAGACTTCTATGAACGATCCTGCAACAATAAGCACAACTGAGCTTGATGATAAGATAGACGAGCTCGAAGGAATCTCAAGAACTGCACAAAGTGAAGAATATACGTTACTAGAAGTACATGTTGATTTAGATATCGAAGGATTCGAAGACAGAAACGCTAATGGTGAAGAAACAGGAATAGCGCTACCGTACATTGTAACTATCTGCAAAGATAACAATGAAGTTTTGGCAATCCGTCCAAATTATGATCCTAATGACCCCATGCGCAAAAAGATAGAGCACTTCACCCACTTTAAATTTTTGCCTGGACTAGGATTTTATGGATTCGGCTTAATTCACATGATGGGCGGATTGACCAGATCAGTGACCGCGATATTAAGACAACTTATCGATGCAGGAACGTTATCTAATTTACCTGCAGGATTTAAATCTCGTGGATTAAATATTCAAAAACACGATGACCCATTACAACCAGGAGAGTGGAGAGACGTTGACGTTCCTGGTGGTAGATTATCAGATTCTTTCCTTCCCTTACCGTATAAAGAACCAAGCGCAACACTAACTAACCTTTTAGGTGTTTTAATTGATTCTGGTAAACAATTCGCAGCAACTATTGAGCAACCTACGAGTGACGGTAACTCTGAAGCCCCAGTCGGCACTACTGTAGCTTTATTAGAAAAAGGTCAGCGCGTTATGTCTGCGATACATAAACGTTTACATTATGCACAGCGTCAAGAGTTTAAAATATTAAAAAGAGTTTTTAGTGAGTTTTTGCCTCCTGAATATCCATACTCAGTTCAGGGGGCATCTGAAAATGTATTCGCTTCCGATTTTGATAAATCTGTAGATGTAATCCCTGTAAGTGATCCAAATATCTTTAGTATGACGCAAAGGATAGTTTTAGCACAAACACAATTACAAATGGCACAAGCGGCACCAGATATTCATAATTTACGTGAGGCGTATAGAAAAATGTATCTTGCTTTAAATATAAAAGATATAGATGCAATTTTACCTCAAGAACAAGAAATACCTCCAAGAGATCCGATTAGCGAACAACAAGCTGCTATGACAGGAAATCCAATTAAAGCGTTTGAGTTTCAAAACCACGAAGCGTATATAGCAGCGCATAGCGCATTTTTACAAAATCCCATGATGCAACAAAACCCTGCGGTGTTACAAATCATTGGTGCGAATATACAAGAACACCAAGCGATGTTATATAGAATACAAATAGAACAGGCTCTTGGTCAACCATTACCTCCACTAGATCAACCGATGCCGCCTGAGATGATGAACGAAATAGCGGTAGCCGCTGCGACAGCGACACAACAAGTAACAGGTCAAGCACAAGCAATGGCACAAGCACAAGCAATGGCACAAAGTGATCCACAACGTGAAATGTTTGAACAACAGTTACAACAAGAACGTGATGAATTAATGCAGAAAGATATGAGCGAACAACGTAGACTAGAAGCTGAAATGCAAAAAGCTCAGATTAACGCACAAGTAGAGTTAGAACGTATAGAGGCTAACCGTGATGCGCAAGAAGTAAAAACTGCTATCGATCTACAAGAACTTGAGTTACGAAACGAAAGAGACGTAGAAAAGAATTTTAACGAACTGGTTAAAACAGTAAAACAAACCACTAGAGAGGACTAGGTATGAATAAATATTTTAATAATGACAATTATCCAGCACCTAAATCTTCAGCTAAATCTTCAGCTATGAGCGATCCTGCTGTTCAAGACGACACTAGAACAGAAGAAGTTAAAGCTGGCGAACTAATTATCAAAGATAATAAAGTCGCAGGAGAAGAAGCTAAGATGAAAGCTGGGTATGGTCAAACAAAAGGACTTCTTTATTATAGATACATTAAGTAATTAGTGGACTATATAAAAGCAGCGGAGCATTTGCTCCAAAAAATACGAAAGAGAAAAGATGATCTTTCGCAAACGTTAGCTACAGGTAGCGTTCAGGATTTTGAACAATATCACAGAATAGTTGGCGAAATAGCGGGTTTGAATATAGCGGAGCAGGAAATTCAAACCTTAAATTCAAATATGGAGGACATAGATGACTGAAACTGTTCCAAATCGAGTAGATAATTTTGGCAGTGATACCCCAAAACCTGTAGAAGAACAGGAAGCTGGACTTACTGTTGAGACGTTAGACTCGCACACGGAAAAATTACCGCACCCCACAGGATATAGAATATTAATTCTACCTTTTACACCACCATCAGTAACTAAAAGTGGAATACATTTAGCGAAACAAACTGTTGATAGAGAATCACTAGCAACTGTTGTTGGCTATGTTGTTAGACTTGGACCTGATGCGTATGGAGACGAAAATAAGTTTCCAGACGGAGCTTGGTGTCAAGAAGGTGATTGGGTTATATTCGGAAGATATGCTGGAGCTCGTTTTAAGATTGAAGGAGGCGATATGCGTCTTTTAAACGATGACGAGATTTTAGCTGTAATCGATAATCCTGAGGATATATTATCATAAACGTGGAGAATACCATGCAAGAAGAAGCACAAAAAATAGAACTAGAACTTCCTGAAGGGGAAGTCGATATAAGAGAAGCTGACGTAGACGATTCGATTACGGAAGTGGAAGAAGCTCCTGTTCAAGAGGCTGTTAACTCTGGAGAGCAGGAATTAGATAGCATTAGCGAAAGCGTACAAAAACGTATAGATAAGCTAACTTATAAAATGAGAGAGGCTGAGAGACAACGCGACGAGGCAGTAAATTACGCTCAAAGCGTTCATACAGATAATACTCAGCTAAAAGAAAAATTAAAGAATTCCGATTCTTCCCTTTTCAAAGAGTACGACAATAGGATACAATCGGATCTTGAAAGAGCCAAAATCAACTTAAGAGAGGCTCAAGAAAAGGGAGACCCTGATGATATTGCTAGTGCAACAGAATTACTTTCAAGGAGTGCAGCAGAAGCTGAAAACCTTAAAAGACTTTCTGCGCAACAACAAGCAAGACAAACCTCTACTGAGGAAGAGGTTCAGGTTCCTAATTTTCAACAATCTACAGCGCCTCAACCAGATCCAAAAGCAGAGGCATGGGCTAACAAAAACGAATGGTTTGGGAATGATCAAGCTATGACTTACGCAGCCTTTGGGATACATAGACAACTTATAGAAGAGGGAGTTGATCCTCATTCTGATAATTACTATGCTCAAGTAGATTCAAAAATTAGAGAGTATTTTCCTCAAAAGTTTTCCGAAGAGCAATCTGCCCCCGCGCAGCAAGTTGCAGCTTCTAGCAGAGGTGCTATAGGCAAGAAAAGTAGTGCGCGCAAAATAAAACTCACGCCAAGTCAGGTAGCAATAGCTAAAAGACTTAACGTGCCACTAGAAGAATATGCAAAACATATTGAGCAAGGAGTATAAACATGACAGATAACAATAACACAAGAAACTCCAGGTCTGCAGAGACTCGAGAAACTCAAACTCGCAGAAAACCTTGGCAACCCCCGTCTATGTTAGACGCCCCTGAAGCCCCTCCTGGATACCAACATCGTTGGATCCGTGAGTCTATAAGAGGACAAGATGATAAATCTAATATGTCAAAACGTATTAGAGAGGGATATGAGCCTGTGAGAGCAGAAGATTATCCTGATTTCGAAGCCCCTACAATAGACGACGGAAGCAGGTCGGGAGTCATAGGAGTTGGAGGTTTAATACTCGCAAAAGTTCCAGTCGAAACCGCACAAGAAAGAGATGCTTATTTTAAATCACAAACAGCGGATCAACTTAACGGGGTAGACCATAACTATATGCGAGAAAGCGATCCTAAGATGCCTATTAAAGATAGTGATATCCAAAGGTCATCAAAGGTTCAATTTGGTAGTCGACCCAATGATGAGTCGTCTGATTAATAATAATTTTATATAGAGGTATATAACATGGCTAATACTGATGCCCCTAACGGGTTCACGCCAGCTTACCACATGTATGGAGGAGTTATTAGACCTGCTCGTATGAGAATCGCTAGTGGCTACGGCACTTCAATTTTTAGTGGAGACGTAGTTACACTTTCTAGTGGTTATGTTCAACAAGCGGGAGCTACTGACACCCCTATAGGTGTGTTTTACGGCGTATTTTACACAGCTACTGACGGCGAGCCTACTTTTTCTAAAGTATGGACTGCCTCCACTGCTACTCAAGGAAGTGCGGATGCCGAAGCTTTGGTTTATAACGATCCTGGGATCGTTTACGAAGCTCAATTTACTGCGGGAACACCTGCTGTAAGTTTTATCGGCAATAAGTACACGCTTTCTACAACTGCTGGTTCTACAACCAACGGTAGATCAAAAGAAGGTGTTACTGCAACTACTTCCTCTGGTGTGGCGTTATGCGTAGGTTTTAACTTAGCTCCATCGAATTCGATTGGCGCTTATGCAAGAGCTTACTTCACATTCCCGACCAATACATTTGCGGTCTAATTTAGGAGAATAAACAATGGCAATTAATAGAGCACAATTAGTCAAAGAGTTAACTCCTGGACTACATGCACTGTTTGGACTAGAGTATGATCGTTATGACAACGAACATGAGGATATCTTCGACACAGAAACTTCTGAAAGAGCTTTTGAGGAAGAAGTAATGCTAACTGGTTTCGGTGAAGCATCTGTTAAAGGTGAAGGCGCAGCAGTCGTTTACGACACAGCGCAAGAAGCTTGGACAGCTCGTTATTCACACGAAACTGTAGCGTTAGCTTTTGCTTTAACTGAAGAGGCTATTGAAGATAATCTTTATGATACTCTTGCTTCAAGGTACACAAGAGCGTTAGCACGTTCAATGCAAACAACTAAACAAGTGAAAGCAGCGAATGTTCTTAATAACGCCTTCAACTCCAGCTTTGTTGGTGGTGATGGTAAAGAACTTTGCGCGACTGATCACCCGACAGTTGGCAACATTGACCAGAAAAACGAGCTTAGTACAGCAGCAGACTTAAACGAAACTTCACTTGAACAAGCACTAATTGATATTGCTGACTTCAAAGATGAAAGAGGTTTAAAAATAAATGCACAAGCAACGAAATTAATAATTCCACCTGCTTTGCAATTTACTGCTGACAGACTTATGGAAAGTCCTGGAAGAGTTAACACTTCTGACAACGATATCAATGCTATAAGAAATATGGGCATGGTTTCAGGCGGATATGCGGTAAATCACTATCTAACAGATACTGACGCATTCTTCCTAAAAACTGATGTTCCTAATGGTCTTAAGCACTTCGTTAGAACACCTGTATCAACAAGCATGGAAGGCGACTTCGAAACTGGAAATGTTAGATATAAGGCTAGAGAGCGTTACAGCTTCGGATTCAGTGACTGGAGAGGAATCTTCGGTTCACCAGGAGCGTAAGTTCTATCTGGTTCGTATGGAAAGGGAAGCTTCGGCTTCCCTTTTCTTTTTGAAATTTATAAGATAGAATGACAAAAGATCTAGGGAAAAAATAATTTATCTATCGACTGACCTAGCAGACTCGCCAAGACGATAGAGTATTAAGGAGACTTAATTATGGCAAAATCGACATTTTCAGGACCAGTTAAATCTTTAGCTGGTTTTATTTCAGCAGGTAATGCAGTAGTAGTAAGCCTAACGGCGGACACTTCACTTACGGTAGCGGCACACGCAGGTAAAATACTAACTTGTAACGATGCAGACGGTAAATTTACTTTACCAAGTATTGTAGCTACAGCACCAGGAAGAGACGATGACCCTAATCAAACTAACAATTTAGGTGCAAGTTTCTTCTTTGTTGTTGAAACAGCTGCAACAGATATGGACATACTAACAGACGGAACTGATAAGTTTGTTGGAGGTCTTTACACTGGTAAAGATGATTCTACAGGTAAAACTTTTATATCTGGTGCGTCAAATGATGTAATTACTATGAACGGAAGTACAAAAGGCGGACTCGCTGGCAGTATTGTGAAAGTAACTGCAATGGCTTCTGCAAAGTATGCCGTTGAAGGAATTATTTTAGGTTCAGGAACTATAGTTACACCATTCGCCGACGCTTAATAGGAGACTAATATGAGCTCATCAGATGTAAAAGCCTCAGTGCCTTTGACCTCTACTGGTCAATTACAAGGTACTATAGGAAGTGGAGCGGGTACAGCAACTAATTTGGGACCATTAAGGATCCAATCTGTACAAGCTCAATCAAGTGCTGCTGATGCTACTATAAAAGTGTACGACGGTACAAGTGCTTCTGGAACTAAACTTCTAATGGAATTTAAGTTTGGTAGTGCGGCAAACGAATCGTTTGACCATTACTTACCGAATGATGGAGTTTATTTTAAAAGTGGAGCATACGTCGTATTAGCTAATTGCGACTTTTTCGTTGCTTATCATTGTTAAAATATGGCAACTTCAGGAACTCGTACATTTAGTTTAGATGTAGCGACAGCAATAGAAGAGGCATATGAACTTGCGGGCTTGGAAGCCCGCACGTCCTATGACGCAGTTACTGCTAGGCGTTCTTTAAATATTATGTTTGCAGATTGGGCAAACAGAGGTATTCAGATGTGGGAAGTTGTTAAAGTAGAACAAACTTTGACAAAAGGAGATGAAACGTATACCTTAAACCAATATGATATCGATATTTTAGACGCGTATATTCAAAGAACAGTTGGAAGCACAGTAACTGATTTTGAACTAAGTAGGATTGACCGTAACGAATATGTAAATATTCCCGTAAAAGCAACGGAGGCTAGACCAACGCAGTTTTGGCTAGAAAGATTAATAACACCTGTTATCCATCTTTATCCCACACCAGAGAACTCAACCGACAAACTCATTTACTATTCTTGGCAAAGAATCCAAGACGCTACGGCATCTGTAAATGATTTAGATATCCCAAATAGGTTTATGCCTTGTTTGGTTTCAGGTTTAGCCTACTATCTTTGTTTAAAAAAGAACACCCAAAAACTTTCTGTAATTCAGCCTTTGTACGAAACAAATTT
>Ga0181575_10002127_pt1 | contig 14097 bp, 17 predicted proteins | sample 101ome_23_FD_145599 | JGI IMG/M metagenome (GOLD analysis project Ga0181575, IMG submission 145599) | Coastal salt marsh microbial communities from the Groves Creek Marsh, Skidaway Island, Georgia - 101411CT metaG (spades assembly) | ecosystem: Environmental > Aquatic > Marine > Intertidal zone... | reverse complement strand
TTTTTGATTTATAAATTCAATAGAAGAAATTACCTCTCTTTCTTTAAACCACATAGTATCATTTATTTTTAAATCTGCAAATTGAAAATTAAGTGAATCTAGGAATTCCCTGTCACTGTCATTAAGTCTTTGAATGTACCTCCTTATTCTACTAATATTAATATTATCGCTAGGAACTTTAAGATACCTATACTTTAGAAGATTTTCATTAAGCTTAAAATTATCAATATTCATGTTATAAAATGACTCAATTTCTTGGTCGGTGACAATTGAATCTATTCTAGAATTGACAATTAAGTCCTTGTAAGAATTAATATAAAGATCAACTTTATATTTTTCAACTAATAAGTCAAGGTCATTTTTTTTTGATTGAGAAAGATTAGTTAGGGATAAATCATATAAGATTTTTTCTTTAGCCCATGTTTCAATATAATTTAGGTACCTAAGTATACTATCTTGTTCAGATGAAAATGAAGGCAATTGGTTTTGATACAAAAAGTTCTCACCAGCTCTGGCAATCAAATCATTTGAATTATTATCGCTAATATTAGAACAAGAAGTCAATAATAATGCAGTAAATATGAATAAGGATCTTTTCAATGACTATAATTTAGGAGGACTATAATTAGGAGCCTCCTTTGTAATTGACACATTATGAGGATGGCTTTCCCTAATTCCTGATCCTGTAATTTTTACAAATTTAGATGAATTTTTAAGTGATTCTATATCTTTAGATCCGCAGTAACCCATTCCAGATCTCAAACCACCCACAAATTGGTGAATACTTTCATTTAATTGACCTTTATAAGGAACCCTTCCAACAATTCCTTCAGGGACTAATTTTTTATCATCAGATTGATCTGACTGGAAGTAGCGATCTTTACTACCTTTTTGCATTGCTTCAACTGATCCCATCCCTCTGTATGTTTTAAATTTTCTGCCCTCATAAATAACAGTTTCACCAGGAGATTCCTCAGTTCCAGCTAGAAGAGATCCCAGCATAACAGTATCAGCACCAGCAGCAATTGCTTTTGCAATATCACCAGTGAATTTTACTCCACCATCGGCTATTAGTGGAATTGGTGAATTTTTTAATACTTCCGCAACATTTATGATTGCAGATAATTGAGGATATCCAACTCCAGCAACAACTCTTGTAGTACATATTGAACCTGGTCCAATTCCTACCTTAATTGCATCAGCACCATTTTCTTTTAAATATTCAGCAGCATCAGCCGAGGCAATGTTACCAACAATTATATCTATATCACCATATAAATCTTTGAGGCTTTTTAGGACATCTCCCACTCTACTTGAATGTGCATGAGCAGTATCAACTACAATAGCATCTACTCCGCTCTCAACTAGTTTTTTGGCTCTTTTTTTATAGTCACTATCAGTACCAATTGCAGCGGCTACCATTAATCTTCCTAGTTTATCTTTATTAGAGAATGGTTTTTCAGAGTGTTTGTTAATATCTCTAAATGTAATTAGACCCATTAATATACCTTTTGAGTCAACAACAGGTAATTTTTCAATTTTGTGAGTTTGCAAAATTTCTTCAGCTTCTATTAATGATGTACCTACATCAGCTGTAATCAATTTTTTACTTGTCATTACATCAGAGAGTTTCTTTGAATTGTCTTTTTCAAACCTTAAGTCACGGTTAGTTACAATTCCAATTAACTTACCAGAATTTGAAACAATTGGAATACCTCCAATTTTATATTTCTTCATATTATTTTTTGCATCTATAACCAGAGAGTCTTTTGTAAGAGTTACCGGGTCTATAATCATTCCTGATTCAGCTCTTTTTACTAACCTAACTTCATTGGACTGGTCTTGGATAGATAGATTCTTATGTATTACTCCAATACCACCTTCACTAGCAATAGCAATAGCCATTTTACTTTCTGTAACTGTATCCATAGCAGCAGAAACTATAGGAATATTTAGGTCAATATTTCTACTGAATTTTGTTTTTAAGGAAACTTCTGACGGAAGAACTTCTGAATATGCAGGGACGAGCAGTACATCGTCATATGTTAGTCCCTCACCTACAAATTTTGATTTAGACATAAGCAATTAATTATAAACTAATTGCATGCAAATATACAAATTTAAATCAAGTGAGATCTATATAAGTATAAGCAGACCTATTATTATAAAAATCAAAGATTTAAAGTACTTAAGCATTTTATTATTTGAGTCTATACTTGTATACTTTATCAATTTATTTGCTATCAATGATACAGAAACAAAAACAAGTAAAGCTTGAAATATAAAAACAAAGCCTAATAGTAGAAATTGATTTGAAATTTTAATTGTATCTGAAAACAAGAAGTTTGGAAAATAAGCAATAAAAAAAATTAAAACTTTTGGATTTATAAGGTTCATATAAAGACCTCTTAGAAAAAGCTTGCTATTCAAGCTCTTGTTAATTTTATTTTCCGACTTTATCTCTATGTAGGCTAGATAGAAGAGATATATAGTACCAAAATATTTTAAAAAAGTAATTAGCGATTTATTACTCTCAATTAATGCGGAAAGTCCAAAAACCAGAAACATAGTATGAAATATCAATCCTGTACATAAACCTAAAGAGGTTATTATCCCATTTTTCCTCTTATCTAAGCTTTGATTAACAACAAATAATATATCTGGACCTGGCATTAAGGTTAGAGCTAATGATGATATAAGAAACAATAATATTTCCTGCATTTTATGAATTTAATTATTATTTATATTTGAGCCCAAAATATTTCTATGAATAATATTGCTCAAAATCTTGAACCACTAAAAAATAAATTAAGAAACCACTCTCTATATAATTCTATCGAAAGTATTGAAGATCTAAAAATTTTTACAAATGCTCATGTCTATGCTGTATGGGATTTTATGTCACTATTAAAATTTTTACAAATTAATTTAACCTCTATTTCAGTTCCATGGTATCCAAGTAATAATACTTCTACTGCTAAACTTATAAACGAAATTGTTGCTGGCGAAGAAACAGATGAAAATGAACAGGGGAAACCAATGTCACATTTTGAAATGTATTTAGATTCAATTGAATCATTTGGTGTTAAAACTGATCTTATATTAAATAATATTAACTCATTAAACTCATTAAATACAATTAATAATGATATAGAAAAACTTGAAATAAAAGACTATATCAAAGATTTTTTAAAATTTACATTTTCAGTAATTAATAAAGGTAAAATTCATGAAGTGGCTGCAGTATTTACTTTTGGTAGAGAAGACCTTATTCCTGATATGTTTATGCCTCTATTGGAAGGAATAAATTCAAAAAATAATGAATTGAATAAATTAATTTATTATTTTAAACGTCATATTGAAGTTGATGGTGATATGCATGGACCTATGTCTATGGAAATGCTCTCTTATTTATGCAATAATGATGAAAAAAAAATATCAGAAGCAAAATCAATTTCAGAAAAAGCCCTTCTTTCCAGAATATCCTTATGGGATGGCATAGAAAATGAAATAAAAACCAAGAAAAATTACTATGAAAAAGTTTAATTTATTTATACTAACTCTATTTATCTCAAATGTATTCTCGCAAGATATTTCAAATAAGTATGCTGAAACTATTACATCTGAGGAATTAAAATCTCTTCTATATGAGTTTGCATCTGATAGCTTTGAGGGAAGAGAAGCTGGAAAAGAAGGACAAAAAAAAGCCGTAGAATATATTAGAGATTTTTATTCAAAAAATGATATCGAACCAGCAAAAGGATCAGAGAATTATTTTCAAAAAATGCAAATTACTCTTCCTGGAAAAATGGTAACAATACCATATAAATTTCCTGACTCTGTTAGAGGCTTTATAGAAAAGGGTGATCTAGAAAGATTAAAACAGTATCTCCCTGACTCTAGTGATTTAAGGAATTTAGAAGATTACGATGAGATTATAGATACTGAGAATGTGGCAGCTATTATTAAAGGATCTGTTTATCCAAATGAATACATTGTTATTACAGCTCATTTAGATCATGTTGGAAAAAGAGGAGATAATATTTATAATGGAGCAGATGATGACGGTTCAGGATCAATGGCTCTATTAGAGATAGCCCAGGCATTTAAACTTGCAGAGTTAAATGGTAATGGTCCTAAAAGATCTATAGTTTTACTTCATGTAACTGCTGAAGAAAAAGGTCTAATTGGATCAAAATTTTATACAGATAACCCTTTATATCCTCTTGAGGATACAATAACTAACTTAAATGTTGATATGATTGGAAGGACAGATCCAACAAGAGATTCAGATAATGATAATTATATTTATCTAATTGGTACTGACAGGTTAAGCACTATGTTACACGAAACATCTGAAAGAGTAAATAAAAATACTGTTGATCTTGAATTAGATTATAGATTTAATGCATGGGATGACCCAAATAGATTCTATGAGAGAAGTGATCATTATAACTTTGCCAAGAATAATATTCCAGTAATATTTTACTTTAGTGGTACACATGAAGATTACCATGGTCCAGGTGATACACCTGATAAAATTAGATATGATCTTTTAACAAAAAGAACTAAATTGATATTCCATACTGCATGGGAAATTGCAAATATGGATGATAAAATTGTAGTTGATTAAATTTTATAATATGGGAAGTAAATTTTTTGGAAATAAAAATGATAACCGAGAGACAAATGGTAAGAGGTTATTTAAAGGGAAAAAGTCTAAATCAAAGAATAAGGTTTCTTCAAGTTCGAACTCAAAGAGCAAAGCCCAAAGTAAAGGTTTTGCAAACTCTGGTAGTTCAGGAGTAAGAAAAGTTGGTAGAGGAGGATAATATCAAATTAACATCATAATAAAAATGATTAAGAATTTCCTTAAAAAATTAATGGAAAGAAGAAAAAGGAACATTGAGTTTAGAAAGGAATTCAAAAAGAAAACTGGAGTGGATTTAAATGATGTTCATATTCACAAAGATGGTCCTCCAGGATAGACTTGAATTTTTCTAATTAGAAAACTCCCTCCCATAAACATCCATTTTACGTAAAAAGTATTGTCACAGTACTGCCAATTAGTAAGATTTTATATATTGAACAATAATCTTAAATCAATTAAAATGAAAAAATTAATATTACTCTTATTTATAAGCACTTCATTTCTTTCTTGTACTAATATCAGCGAAAGAGAGAAAAAAATTAACGCTACAGAAGAAATTGTGTTAAAGGTATACGATGCTCAACTTTCTGGTGATGTTGAAACGCTTAAATCTTTAGTTAGTGATGACTTTACTATGACTTTAACTGGAAAGCTTGACATATCCGGTACTTATGATTGGGATAGTTATATGGAATTCAGTAAATACTTTGGTTCGCTGCTAATAGGAGAAGTAGGTGGTGAATTTACTGATATCATTTCTGGTGAAAATGCTGCAGTTGTCTTTTTAAATGGAAAGATGGAGGGTATTGGAGGTAAATATGAAAATGACTATGCACTTAAATATACTGTAAACTCTGAAGGTAAAGTATCAAACATAAAAGAATGGTTAAGTGATATTCTCCTTGCTACTCAATTATATGGCGAAGAGATTTCAGGACAGCATATAGACCCAGACAAGAGATTTAAATAGGTTAAATTTTTAATTATAGATATGAAAAAAATATTTACACTCTTTGTTGTTTTTTCTATTTTAAGTTGTGAACAACAAACTAGGGAATTGACTGTTGTTGATAATTCAGTTTCTGAAGAAATAACATTTATCATAGAGCTTAACACGAAAGGAAACTCAAAAACTGACGTGGAAGAGTTTACACAATATCTATCTGACTTCATAGTTCAAAGGGAGCCTTCAACAGTTTATGGATATTACATATCCGAAGATGGTAAAAAAGTGACTTTAATTGAAAGGTATAATAACAGTGAGGATGGTATCCAGCACGGTATTGACTTTATTAATGGTCCAAACTTTGATAAGTTTTTTGAAATGTTTGAGATTGAGTCTTTTATAACAATTGGAAATGCGTCTGATGAGTTTAAAGAATTTGCTACGGAAAATGGATTCGTTATTGAGTATAGAGAGTCAATTGGCGGGTATGTAAGAAGATAGCTTGAATTTTTCTAAATTGTAGGTATGAAAAAGTGGGGCACAAAATCTGAAATAGGAGGAGCTATAATATTCACTACTATAGCTGTAGATTTAATCTTTGACCTTAACCCATACCTGCAAATTGCTGGTGCAATAATAGGACTGATATTTATATTATCATCTATTTATGACAGCTATAAAAAAAAGAACTAGCTTGAATTTTTCTAAATAAAGAAGATTAATTGTCTGAAAATAAAAAACCCCTCATTAACTGAAGGGTTTATTTTAAACTTGTAATGTAAGGGTTAACTTGGGTGGAAGACCGGATTCGAACCGGCGACATCTAGAACCACAATCTAGCGCTCTAACCAACTGAGCTACAACCACCATATTGAGGGGCAAAAATAGGTGATTTAAAAAATATAATAAAGAATTTTCTAAAAATTATATAAGATCAGATAGATTACTTACAGCTATATTTCTTCTTGACTGAAAAGCTTCTGCATACTCTACATCTATTAGCCTACCATAATTTTTTGATCTATATGAAATACTTTCAATAAAGTTTTCAGAATTGATCTTAGTTGATGTTGTACTTCCGTCTTTAATAACTTGACTTTTATATGCTAAAATTGAATTAATCTTCGAATCCATAAAATTTGAAATATCAATTAAAACATCAGGCTTAAAGTCGTTCCATTGCTGATAATTAAGGTTAATTTTTGGCCTCCATGGGTCTTGACTATTTCCACCGTAAGATGTTTCTAGCTTTGAAAGACCACTTATAAACGAAGCGTCATATATTAAGTCAGATGCTTTACCATGGTCTGAGTGACGGTCAATTTGAGTGTTAGATAAAACGATATCTGGCTTGTAGTGTCTAATGATTTCTACAATACGAATTTGACTCTCTTTATTATTAAAAATAAATCCATCCTCAAATTCAAGATTCATACGAAAAGAAACACCTAAAATTTTAGAAGCTTCACTAGCTTCTTTGTCTCTTATTTCAACAGTTCCATTTGTACCAAGCTCACCTCTAGTTAAATCAACAATACCTACTTTTTTTCCAGCGGAAGTAGATTTTGCGATTGTGCCACCACAACCCATTTCTACATCATCTGGATGAGCACCGAATGCCAGAATATCTAGTTTCATTCTGAAGAGTTTTTAATTGCTTGGTCAAGATCATTGTAAAGATCTTCGTAAGATTCAATACCAACAGACAACCTAATCAATTTATTTCCAATTCCTTGATTATCTCTCTCATCTTGGGTAAGAAGACCGTGGGAAGTTTTCATAGGGAAATTAACAGTAGTCTCTACACCTGCTAAACTCATTCCTGGTTTAATAACCTTTAGATTTTTTAGGAATTTATACACATCAATATTTTTATTCAAATCGAAAGACATCATTGCTCCAAAGTCTTTCATCTGATTCTTTGCAATTTCATGTGAAGGATGTGATTCTAGCCCTGGGTAATAGACCTTGGAAATATTAGAATTTTCATCTAACATTTTTGCTAGTAATTTTGCATTATTAGTTTGTTCTCTGACTCTTATAAATAAAGTTTTCATACTTCTTTCTAATAGCCAAACAGTATAATCACTTAAATTTCCACCAAAATTTTTAGCAGAATTCAAAATCAGATTAATATTTTCCTCAGTGCTTATAACAGCACCTGCAGAAATATCACTATGACCTCCAAGATATTTTGTTGCACTATGAATTACAATATCTATTCCATGATCAATAGGATTCTGATTTACGGGACTTGCAAAAGTATTATCTATCATAGTCCATATCGAATTCTGTTTTGCAATAGAAGAAACAGATTTTAAATCAACAATCTTAAGAAGTGGGTTACTAGGTGTCTCAACATATATTCCAACAGTATTATCTTTTATTTCATTTTTAAAATCTTCAGATTCAAGGCCTTTAGTGAAAGAATATTCAATTCCATATTTATCAAATTCTGTTTTAATGAAGTTTCTAGTACCTCCATAAAGATCCTCTTGAAAGATGACATGGTCTCCACTTCTGACATTAGCCATAATTGATGTGCTAATTGCAGCCATTCCTGAAGTAAATATAAGGGCCTTTTCACCATTCTCTAAAGAAGCTATTTTCTTAGATAAAAATTCCTGATTTGGGGTATTAAAATATCTGGGGTAAGGTTTTTTTTCAGCATCACCTCCAAACCATGGATATGTAGTTGACATAAACAGTGGAGACACTATACCTTGGTACATAGTATCTTTTATTTCACCTTCGTGAACACATCTTGTAGGGAATTTTTTCTTAGTCGACATCAGTTATCCAAGATACAATTTCTTCAGAATCTGGTCTAGTCCTTGGAGAAATAATTTTTTCAACGCGACCTTGTTTATTTACAAGATACTTTTGAAAATTCCAAGTAACTCTTGAGTCTTTATAATTGTTCTTAGATTTTTGAGTTAAAAACTGATAGATGGGATGTTTTTTAGTTCCCTTAACAGTAATTTTACTCATCATTGGAAAGGTTACACCATAATTTTGCTCACAAAAATCAATAATCTCATCATTTGATCCTGGTTCTTGCCATAAAAAGTCATTTGATGGAAAACCAACAATTACGAAATTTAGATCTTTGTATTGTGAATAAAGCTTCTGTAAAGCCTCATACTGATATGTTAATCCACATTTTGAAGCAGTATTTACTATCATAACTTTTTTTCCTTTTAATTGAGAAAAATCAAAAATGTTACCATATATGTCAGCAACTTTAAATTGATGTATAGAATTGTCTACAGAAGTCTGAGAATTCAGTGTTAAGGTCATAATTGATAATAAAGTTATAAGTGTTTTTTTCAACATCACGCTGCAAATATAAGTTTATAAGAAAAACTTGATTCACAAATTAATGTTAAATAGAATTGAGGATTCCCTCTAACTGATCTATTTTAGTTGATGCTCCTCCAACTAAAACCCCATCTACAAATTCTGATTCTAAAATATCTTTTGAATTAGATGGTTTTACACTACCACCATATAAAACAGGTATATTAAGTTCTAAATCTTTAAGTTTTGATTTTACTTGCTCATGAATTTCATTAATGTGATCAATCGATGCAGTTTCTCCAGTTCCAATTGCCCAAACAGGTTCATAGGCAAGAATTATTTCAAAATCATTAGTTAATAAATCTAATGGTATTTGATCTATTTCTTCAAAGCATAATACGAATTGAAAGCCCATTGGAATAATCTCGTTAAGAACATCCTGAGGGTTCTTCTGCCTAATCCTTGCCTCCGAATGAGCAATTATAGATCTATTTACGTTTAAATTTCTCAGATTTACAGCTGTTATTCCACCTGTATCTGATGATGAATTTGAAGAGGTTAAATTTTGAGCTATTACTTCAACATTAGTTTTATTGAGAATTTCATTAACTTCTTTTAGATATAAGTGATTTGGGGAAATCATTACCCTTGCTTTGTCAGAAATATTGATATTTGATATTCCTTTAGAGAGAAGAATTGATTCTTCATAATTCAAATAATTTTTCCAATTACCAATAATTATTTTTTGATTCATAAAATTTATTCTTTTAGTAAAATTTGGGCAAAAACTGAATAATTCAAGATATCTTGAAAATTAGCATCTATTCCTTCGCTTACAGATGTTTTACCATCATTTTTTAAAATACTTTTCATTCTAAATATTTTTTGAATAATAAGATCTGTCAAACTTATTACTTCCATGTCTCTCCATGCTTCTCCATAATCATGGTTTTTAGCAATCATTAGTTCAAAAGTTTCAGAAACTTTTTTATCATACAGTTCAAAAATATCATCAAGTTTTAAATCTGGCTCATCAACCACTCCAATCTCAAGCTGTATAAGCCCCATTATAGAATAATTTATTATACCGTAAAATTCTGAAGTTTGACCCTCATCAATTTTATTTGTTATATTATTTTGAAGGTTTCTTATTCTTTGAGCTTTTATATGTATTTGATCTACTAATGAAATTACTCTTAAAATTCTCCATGAAGATCCATAGTCACTATTTTTATCTTCAAATATCTTTCTTGATTTGTTTATTATTTTTTGATATTGCGACTTTGTATCTCCCATATTAGATTTTAATATAATTTTGGAAAAGAAGGTTAAAAATATGACTTTAAATTGTAACGGGAAAATAATAAATTTTAATACTCAAAAAATTATGGGTATTCTTAATATTTCCGATGACTCTTTTTATGATGGCGGTAAATACAACTCTCTAGATAAGGCTATTTCTAGAATTTCTGAGATGATAAATGAAGGTGTTGATATAATTGATGTAGGAGCTGTAAGCTCTAAACCTGGCTCTAAAATTATTAAAGGAGAAGATGAGTTAAAGTTAACATCAAAGTATATAATTGAGTTTTCTAAAAACTTTAATAATGTACTATTTTCGATAGATACCTATAATTCAGAAGTTGCCGAATTTGCACTAAATAAAGGCTTTGCAATAATTAATGATATAAGTTCAGGGAAATATGATTCTAAATTAATTGATGTTGTGAAAGATTATAATGCAGGATATGTAATTATGCATATGGAAGGTGATCCTGATAATATGCAAAAAAAACCTGCTTATAATAATGTAGTTGATTCTATTTATACTTTTTTTAAGTCAAAGATTAATGAACTGGAGAATATCAACATTAAAAATATAATTATCGATCCTGGATTTGGTTTTGGTAAAACCATAGATCATAATTTTGAGATTTTAAGCAACCTAGAAAGATTTAAAGAATTCAAAAAGCCTTTATTGGCTGGTATATCTAGAAAGTCTATGATATATAAATTTCTTAATACAAGTCCTAGTAAAGCACTGAATGGTACATCTGTTTTGAATACAATAGCTTTAAACAATGGGGCTGATATCCTAAGAGTACATGATATTATAGAAGCAAAGGAGTGTTTAGCTTTATTTAATAAGTTAAATTAATTCTTCCTCTAAAAGTTGCTCTTGATAAAGCTTTTTAAAATTACCATTTTCAATATTTAGTAGCTCTTTATGATTTCCTTGTTCCAATATTTTACCATTTTCCATGTATATGATTTTATCTGCAGATTCGATGGTTGAAAGTCTGTGAGCAATAATTATTGATGTTTTTCCTTTTGTAATTTTTTTGGTTGCATTTTTTATTAAGTCTTCAGAATAAGAATCAATCGATGAAGTGGCTTCATCCAAAATTAAAATATCTGGATTATTAACTAATACTCTCAAAAAAGCAATTAGCTGTTTCTGACCAGATGATAAAGTACTTCCTCTCTCACTTACATTGAAATCATAACCATTTGGCAGAGAATTTATAAAGTCATGTATTTCTAACTCTTTAGCTGCATTCTTAACATCATCTAACGATATTTTATCATTATATAAAGCTATGTTGTTAAATATTGTATCTGCGAAAAGAAAGACATCTTGAAGTATAATTCCAACCTGGTTCCTAATGTTAGTTAATTCTAAATCATTTATGCTTTCTCCATCAATTAAAATTTTACCCTTATCATGCTCATAGAATCTTGTTATTAAATTAGTAATTGTTGTTTTACCACTTCCAGTAGGACCAACTATTGCAAAAGTCTCTCCAGGATTTATTTTGAATGAAATATTATTAATTACTACCTCATTTTTAACATAAGAAAAAATTACATCTTTAAATTCTATCATTCCCTCAAATTTTCTTTTAGATAAAGTACCCTCATCTTTAATATGTGAATTATCCTCTAAAATTTTAAAAATTCTCTCTGTAGAAACCATCCCCATTTGAAGAGTATTAAATCTATCTGCAATTTGTCTAAGTGGTCTAAAAAGTAAACCTGACATTGAAATAAACAGGAATAATGTTCCAAGAGAAATATTATCTCCATTGATATTGTTAAAACCTCCATACCAAACCAATAGACCTATACATATTGAAGTAGAAATTTCAGCAATAGGAAAAAAAATGGAATTGATCCATACTGTTCTTAACCATGCATCTCTGTGTCTAATATTTATTTTTTGAAAATTATCTATTTCAACTTCTTCTCTGCTAAAAATTTGAACAATTTTAATTCCACTAATTCTCTCTTGCACAAAAGAATTTAAGTTTGCTACCTCTTTTCTAACTTTTTCAAAGGCAACTTTCATTGTTTTTTGAAAGACTCTAGTAGCATAAATAAGTAATGGAAAGATAGATATAACAACAAGCGTTAACTCCCAACTTATTATAACCATTACAATTAATACCGTAAGCATTTTAAGAATATCTGCAATGATCATAAATAATCCCTGTGAAAAAATACTTGCAATAGTCTCTATATCATTAACGGTTCTTGTTACAAGCCTTCCAACAGCATTTTTATCGAAGAAAGACATTTTAAATTTTATAATTTTTTCAAAAACATCTACCCGTAAATCCTTGATGACTTTTTGACCTAGCCAATTAGCATAGTAAGCAAATAGATACATAAAAATGGCTTCTAGAAATAACACTCCTACCATAATCATAATTATAGTTTGCATTCCATCATAATTTTTTGGAAGAATATAATCATCAACTACTATTTTTAGCAGGTAAGGAGTCAGAGTTGAAAGAAGAGAAATTATAATTGCAGATAGCAATACTCCATAGAATGATATATTGTAGGGTTTTACAAAAATCAATAATTTATTAAAAAGATTTATGTCAAAAATTTTACCCTTTACTTTTTCCAACTCTCTATAAAAATATTATTATACTTAATGTTTAACAAGCTTAAACCAGAAGCTGGAACAGAAAAACCTGCCTCACTCCTACTCCTTGATTTAAGAATTTTTTTAAAACTTTCGTGAGAAATTCTTGATCTTCCAACGTCAATCATAGTACCTACAATTGAACGAACCATATTTCTCAAGAATCTATCTGCAGTAATATTGAACCTAAATTCATTATTTACCTCTTTCCATTGAGCAGATGTAATATCACAAATATATGTTTTAACATCTGTATTTGACTTAGAAAAACACTTAAAATCTTTATGATCTAACAAATCAAGACAACATTCATTCATTTTCTCCAGATCAAGATGATCTTTAAAGTAATAAGTAAACTTATTGTTAAAAGGATTTTTTTCATTAGATATAACATACTCATAAGATCTTGATACTGCATCAAACCTAGCATGTGCTTCTTCAGAGACAAGATTAATTGATTCTATACATATATCTTTTGGCAACATAGTGTTTAATCTTTTGCAAAATATATCTTTTTCAAAATCCTTTTCAACATCAAAATGAGCATACATTTGCTTTGCATGAACTCCTGCATCAGTTCTTCCAGCAAGAACAAGGTTTATTTCACTACCAATAAACTTTTCAAAGTTATTTTCAATAACCTCTTGAATAGTAATAGAGTTTGGCTGTTTTTGAAGACCATGGTAGTCTGAACCATCATACGAAAACTCAACAAAATATCTTGACATTATAAGCAATTAAAGATATTTTATCAAATTAAAAATAAATTCGTAAATTTGTTGCACTATTTCTTACCAAGAAGTACTTTTCTATTAACATTTCAAATCAAAACCACATACACACATGTACGATATTAAAATGCTTAAGGCTAAAAAACTAGCCGAGCTTATTGAAATTGCTGAACAAATCGGCATTAAAGAACTAGCAGGTTTAAAAAAACAAGAAATTATTGACAAAATTGTTGGTAATGCAAGTGAAGAAAAATCAAATGATATTAAACCTGAGAAGCCAAAGGTTGCCAAAAGTAATTTTAAGGAAAATAGACCTAATAATGGTGGTAATAAAAATCATCAAAGTAAAAACTATAATAAGGATAACAGGAGAAGATACAAAGAACCTGATTTTGAGTTTGATGGTATAATTGAGTCTGAAGGAGTCTTGGAGATAATGCAAGATGGATATGGTTTCTTAAGATCATCAGATTATAATTATCTATCATCTCCTGATGATATTTATGTTTCTCAATCTCAAATTAAACTTTTTGGA
>Ga0181575_10002123_pt1 | contig 14110 bp, 9 predicted proteins | sample 101ome_23_FD_145599 | JGI IMG/M metagenome (GOLD analysis project Ga0181575, IMG submission 145599) | Coastal salt marsh microbial communities from the Groves Creek Marsh, Skidaway Island, Georgia - 101411CT metaG (spades assembly) | ecosystem: Environmental > Aquatic > Marine > Intertidal zone... | reverse complement strand
AACGCTCAGCACAAGTGAGGAGATTCACGGGCCTGTGGGTTAGCTTGGCCTATACTTGGCGGCTGGGGGCCGTCAGACCCCAGTTCAAATCTGGGCAGGCCCACTCCTCACGAGTTTGTTGAATCGAGATGTCGGGGAAGCCTTGCATTGATATGGCTTGAATGCTAGGATTATGCATGCGCTCACGTGCAGTTCTTCTGATTCTTCTGATGTTCGGGATGTCTATTGCTCCAGTAACATCAACAGATTCAACAATTTCAACAAGCACCACATGGAGCGGCACAGTTGTTTTGACTGGAAATATTACGGTCGACTCCTCTTCAACACTCACCCTCGAACCAGGAACAATTGTTGATGCTAAGACGTATTGGTTGCAGATCGAAGGCGTTCTTGAAGCAACAGACTCGGAGTTTATGACAAGTGAAACTCCAACCAGCCTCGGTTCAACTGGAGCAGGTCTTTGGGGAGGTATTGTGGTATCATCAGGTGCTTCCGCAGTTCTAACAAACCTCACCATCTCGGGGGCTGAATCTGCGTTAGAAGTTCATGGTGATGTTGACATCCATGATTCGATTACGATCTCGAACAGTTACATTGGATTTGATATTGCTTCATCTGGGACAGTTGATGCTGAGAATGTGACGATGTCAACCATTGACATACAATCGATTGTCAACCATGGTGATTTAACCATCGATACAGGACTGTTTACGAATACTGCGACCGGTATCCTCTCATCAAATACTCTCTCTGTTAGTGATGTGTCGTTCTTCGATACAGGGGTTGCTGTTGACATTGTTTCAGGAACAGCCGATATTACTGGATTAGGACTTGAGAATGTAAGCGTTGGAGTGGGCTCCGACTCTGGGGCATCAACGATGGTGAGCAGTGTGTATGGTCAACACGTTGCACTCGCAATAGACGGAACTGATGCAGACGATTTGACCGTTTCAAATGCACTTCTTTCGGGTGATCGTCTACTTTGGGGTTCTATGGATAGCATCTCATTGTCGGACATTAACTTCACACAAGAGAACCTAGGACGCTCGGTCGTCGATGTCCGATGTCTCACAGACTGCACATTCGACAACGTCTACATCCACAATGCTGACATCGGCATGGATGTTGATGGAACTGGAATTACGACTCTTACGCATTCAGAAATTCATGGGGACCAACTCGGCATTCGTGCCTCAGGAACTGGTCTACTGGTCATTGAATCAACGACCATTCTCGCTAACGAGACCGCTCTCACCATCTCAAGTTTGGACTCTGAGATGACCCAGACAACCCTATCATTGCACGATGGAATTGGCCCAGCAGCCCTCCTTCTTGAAGGCGAACATGAATGGAATGATGTTGAAATCTCAAAACCATACAGTAGCCTTGATACCCAATCCATAGGCCTCGATGTTTGGTACTCTACGATTCACTCGACTTCAATCACAACCAACGGATTTGCGTACGGTGTCGAACTCGAAGATTCAACATTGAACGCCGATGTTGGAGCTTTCATTAACGGTAAATCGCGAGGCCTTCATGCAATCGATTCCATAGCATCCATCGTCACTCTTACGACAACAGCCCAAGAATACGGCCTTGTTTTGAGTGACTCTTCAACAGTCCTTGTTGAAGATTGGACCGCCAATCTACACAATACCCCGCTCATGCTTGAGGATGCTTCAACAGCACATGTTCGAGACTTTGCTCCAATGAATACTGCACAGGGGTCGAGCGATGCTATGGGAGATGGGACATTCCTCTATGGCGGCCCAACCACGAGTAGTGTCTCAACGACTCAGTCGGGATACCTCTACGAGACCTATGTTTCATTTGTTGATGTCGACAATCAACCAGTTCAAGCAACATCTTACGCATACGGATTTGAATCGCTTGCCGATTCAAACGGGGTTGCATCCCTACCGCTTCTTTCATCTGGAACCATTGTCGAAGTGTTGTATGACGGCCAAGGCGTGAGTACAGAGCTATTTGGAAATCAGCAAGGTCAAACCGTTCAAATCATCGCACTTCCAGATGGAGAATGGAATCTACCCGACTCCTCAACCATCGTTTTGGGTCCACGGTCAGATGGATTGCCTCACCAACTAAACGGGGATCTAAATTTTGGATCAAATTCACACCTGAAACTGATTGATACAACACTGATGGTTGCCCCCTCCTTTTCAGTCGACGTAGGTTATTCAGGAAAAATCACGGGTGATAACGGTGTGCTTAATGCTACATCGGTATCAATGAGCGTTCAATCAACCCTCATTTCAGAAGGGCAAGGATTAGTGATACAATCACCTGTTCAATGGGGTTGTTCTCAAGTACAGAATATTGCAAATGTGAACTTCATGTCGACCATTACGATCCTGCCATATTGCGAAGTTGAATTAACTGGCGGTCAAGCAAATGAAGCGATTTCTACTGGTACTGGCGCCTCATTCACACTCCTATCGAATCTTGATATCGAGGTTCTTGACAAAGGACTCCCAGTTGAAGGAGCAACCATCATTGTTGATGGCCAGACTGTCCAAACAGATGCCTTTGGTCAAGTTACAGCCCAAACAACAGCTCGTACAGTCAACTCTCAAGGAGATGTTCAAGAAGGAACCAAAACCGTCACGATGCAAATTGGGTCTTTTACTGAGTTTTATGCCTGGAACGTTCAACAATCTTCATCCCACACTTTCATGGCATCCACAGTCCCGACAGGGATTATCACCACGTGGGTGATTCTTGAGGAGACATGGAGTCCGTACCGACTCGAAGGAGATCTAACCATTGCATCGAACACAAGGATGACAGTCAATGATGGAGTTGAACTGCGAATCGCTTCAGATACTGTCATCGATGTCCAAGGCGTCTTCGAAGCAGGAGCAGCAACCATCTCTTCTACAGGCTTCGGAGCTCGTTGGGGTGGCTTAATGTTGGACGGAATCATCGGCTCAAGGATTGACTTATCGGGGACTCTTCTGGCTGAAGGATCGCCCCTCATCACCATGGCTGGCCGTGGTGAAGTGACAGGACAAGGAGCCCAATTTGCTCGTTCTGCGGGAGCAGATCCGCTCATTAACATCTATGCTTCATCCGAATCCTCGTTAACATTGATCGATTCAGAATTACGCGATGCAGGTTCGATGTGCATCCAAAGCCAAAGTCCAGATGCAACAATCGTTCTTCAAGACGTTACTCTGTCAGACTGCAAAGGAGACGGCCTGTGGGCGCGCCTCTCCTCGGTTGACATCCAAGGCATCTCACTTGAAGCAGGACTTGATGATGGCATCGATTTAACTGGAACATCAGGACGGGTCAGCGGTATTGAATCCTCCTTGTTTGACGGTGATTATGTTGTCCGCATGCAGTCCATTGAGGATGGTTTCCATCTCCAAGATTCGACCATACATTCCGGTAACAGTGGAGGCATATTCATGTTCATGTGCGAAGAGATTGTCATGAACAATCTCACTGTATTCGGAGCTCCAGGGATCGATCTTGACGAGACTTCCGGTGAAATGCACAACATTGTTCTTGACGGTGACAATTCTGGCGTTGGTCTGACCATACGTCACGGATTATCCGAACCAGTTATCGGGGAAGAAATCCACATCACAGATTATTCAGTTGGACTCAAACTTCATGCTCATGACTTTGAAGAACCAGTACCTGTAACGATGACAAACATTTCCATCGATTCTGTCGAAGCCTTGTCGGCTGAATACTTCGATGCACGCCTTGAATCCTCATCAGTTAACGGAGATATCTCCATCGCAAGCAGTACCGTTGATGCCGTCGACTCTGTCCTAACTGGCTCGGAATCAATCGATTCAGAAGGATTGCTCAACGAGTGGTCGACACATTCTCTACATGCACTTCTTAACGGAAATGTCGTTGAAGCGTCGTATTCGTTAACATCGGATTTGCTGAGCTCACCAATCGATTTCTCAGGCACGTTTATCGATGTGGAATTGCTTTACGAACAAACAACCTCCGATGGTTCTACATCGGTTACAGAAGCAACAGTAGAGGCCGTGTCAGCGCAAAGCCTTCCAACAAACCACGTCTTTTCCGTAGGTTTGGCCTCACAGCAGAATGTACAGGTAACACTCCTTGCTAATGCCCCACCTGCACTCTCCATCCAGTCGCCATATTCAGGCCAACGTTACATGGAAACAATTCCAATCGAGATTTCATTGACGGTTTTGGATGATACGACGGAATTTAATGAAATCGTACTTGATTGGAAGGTTTTTGACGCCCAAAATCAACTTGTTAAACAAGGAACATCGGGCTCAACCACATTTAACATTACATCGTTGGATACAGGTCTGTTTGTCCTTCAATTGATAGCCACGGATGACCTTGGATTGTCAACAATCGCCGACGTTGATATTGAAATCACCCAACTTGATACGGATGGAGATTGGGTGTCTTCATGCAATTCAGAAACCTGGTTTGATGCAGCAAACGGATTGCAATGTGGGCCTGATATTTACGATCCGGATGACGATAACGATGGTCGTCTCGATGAGAACGATGCATGGCCCAAAGATCCCTGTGCGTGGATTGATACGGACGATGACGGGCAACCGGACCGAATTCAATGTCCGCCAGGGGCTTCAACAATGCTCTTTGAAGATCAAGACGATGATGGAGATGGAGTCCCAGATGAACTGGAGGGGACCTCTCTCGGAGAATCCGAGCATTCATCGACACCATTGATTTTGATTGGTTCAATCCTTGTTCTGGTTCTCGTTATTTTCTTTGTTCGAATTCGTGGTGGCGGGCCCAAGTCCTTAGGCGAAATCGATGAACGAATGCTCTGAGGCGATTTCATGCTTCCAAATGCAGAATCAGTTGCCCTTGCAATGGTTCTAATCCTTTGCGCCATTGTCGCATGGGATGCATGGTGGCTCACTCGACAACATCGCGATATTCCTCATTTTGGCCATTTACCGAATGGGTTTGCATGGAAAAGTGAACGGAGCCATGAGATGTTTCGTCAGTGGGCCAATTTAGGGTCAATGGCAGCGATGATGGCGTTACCTTGGGGATTTGCTTCGTTTTCAAACACGCCGATCACCTACGTTATTCTCTGGGACGTATTGCTTGGCTTGCATATTATTTCCTTACTGGTTCCCAAACGATATGCAGTAACCTCCACCCACCTTTTTGCTGACGGCCAACGATATGAATGGGGGCGACTGGTCCTTCCAAAGCGTCAACCAAAACATCGAATCATGTTGTTGAGGAAAGGTTGGGGGCCATTTGGGCCTCTACCTCTGGGGGGAGATCGTGGCGATCTTGATATCGCTGCTGAGAAAATCATCGAAATCCTTCATCTTGACCAAGAGGAATAATGAGAGGTATGGCTAAGTGATTCCTCGATGTGTTTGATTCATGGAATGGGCACGTAGTGGTGATGATGTCGTTGTAGTTCTTGAGCCGGGCGAAGAGATTCATACTTCACTTCGTCAGCTTGCAGACGAACTTGGTATCAATGGTGCAGTGATTACCAGCGGTATTGGCCGAACAATGAATTCTACATTCGGTTACATGGACGAGACGTTTACCTATCATCGCCGAACACTTGAGCAGCCATCTGAACTTGTCACACTCCAAGGCAATTTAGCACGCCATGAGGATGGGTCGGCCTTTACACACCTTCACGCAACGTTTGCAGACGATGAATTCGTGACGAAGTCGGGACACATGTTTGAAGCAACCGTGTTTGTCGTTGCTGAAATACACATGCGAATCATGTCAAAGATAGTGATGACTCGTTGCCCAATGGTCGATGGTGAGTTTGTTGAACTTAAACTGCAAAATCATGAACCTTAAATGGGGTCAACTTGGTGGTTAAACATGGCTCAGGATGAGGAAGATTTCACTCCTAACCAGGGCCGCGTAGCGTGGTTGGCTGAACAAATTGCATACCATTCGGACCTGTACTACAATCAAGCTAAGAACGAGATTTCAGACGCTGAATTTGACGTTCTTTGGGATGAACTGAAACAACTCGACCCCCAACATCCGCAACTGCAACGCGTAGGGGCAGAAGTTGACCCAGGAACGGTCAAAGTCGACCATATGTTCCCTATGCGTTCACTCAACAAAGGGACTAATGATGAGGACATTGCGCATTTCGTAAAGGAATCTTCACTCGAATCGACCCGATTCATTTCTCAACCGAAACTCGACGGATCAGCACTCTCCTTGGAATACAGGAAGGGGCGTTTAGTTCGTGCCGCAACACGCGGTAGCGGAGATAGGGGCGAAGATGTCACGAAGAATGCACGCAAGGTCGAGAACGTACCGCATACACTTGGGTCAGATGTTGATGTCCATATTCGGGGCGAAGTTGTCATGAGAAAGTCCGTCTTTGAAGAAAAGTATCGAGACATTTCCCCAAATCCTCGCAATCTTGCAGCGGGGGCACTGCGTCAGAAGAAAGCGGATGGTAAAGCAGATGCAAGCGACTTGGTGTTCTTGGCATACGATGCTAAATTTCCAAGCGAATCAGCCCGCCACCCCGATTCGAAAGCACCTCCAAGTGATCCATTTGACAGTCTTATTCTCGAGTGGTTGAGCAACATTGCAGGGGTTGAGCCAGCACCATGGGTTGTTCATAACTCAGATACGGAAACTGCTTCCATTGAATCCCTCTGCAAGGAGACACAAGCATGGAGTAGAGAGCGAGATACATTCGGCTTTGAAATCGATGGACTCGTTTTCAAAGTTGACGATCTTGAGAAGCGAGATCTGCTCGGTATGACGGCCCATCATCCACGTTGGGCACTTGCTTGGAAGTTCCCTCCAGAAGAAGCAACCTCTGTCCTTCTTGATGTGGATTGGCAAACGGGTCGAACAGGCACAATAACGCCAGTTGCGCGCATCGCTCCTCAGCGCGTCGGTGGCGTAACTGTTGAGAATACCACGTTGCACAATCTCGGTGAAGTTGAGCGCTTAGGCATCCACATTGGGGATAAGGTTCGGATTGTTCGTCGTGGAGATGTTATTCCGAAGATCGAAGCGAGCCTTGGTCCTGCAACGCAACACGACATCGATGATCGAGTGCATGCTGATGGAGAGCCATTCCATGGCGAGTTGCCACAACGTCGGGCAATTACGCCTCCCGACACGTGCCCTACCTGCGAGGGACCAGTCGAGATTGAAGGTGCATTCATTCGCTGTACCGACGTTCAATGTTCTGCGCGACTTGGTCGAAGTATCCTCTACTACTGTCGAGCGCTTGAGATGGATGGTATCGGGGAAAAACTCGTTGAGCAACTCATCGATGAGAACCTCATCTCAAGCATCGCCGATTTGTACCGACTTGACGAACGCATGTTGCTTTCATTGGATCGAATGGGGCAAAAGTCAGCAGACAAGGTTCTCAATGAGATCAACAAGAGTCGATCGATGACCTTCTCCAAGTTCCTTGGTGCCCTTGGTTTGCCGGGCATTGGTCCTGAACTTGCTTCTTCGATATCCAATCATTTCAAACAGCCAGAGCAACTCCTAGGATGGGTCGATGAAAGTCTTGTAGATGCCGCTCGAATATCTGAATTGACAACTATTGATGGCGTAGGAGAGATTGTTGCACTTCAATTACGAGACGGCATGAATCTTCGAAAGGCATTCGTTCACGATCTCCTCACTATGTTGGATATTCAAAAAGAAGCGAGAACAATCTCTGGTGGGCCGTTCGAAGGAATGACCTTCTGTGTGACTGGAACACTATCAGAATCGAGAAAGAGCATCCAGGCGCGAATCAAGGTGGCCGGCGGGAAAGTTGTGAGCAGCGTTTCAGGCAATCTCTCTGTCCTTGTTGCTGGAGAAAACGCTGGTTCGAAACTTGCTAAGGCGGAAAAACTGGATGTCCGTGTATGGGATGAGAAGACGTTGTTGGATCATTTGTCTGGTGTTGATGCTCAATCCGAACCGAAAGCCACCACGAATCAACCCACACTGTTCGATTATTGAGAAATTTTCTTCCGTCAGGAACGAACATTCTTAACGAGAACAGCATAATTTTTTACAATGCAACTGAAAGCCATACTTCTTTCAGCCGTTGTTGCAATGGTAATGCTTTCTCCGATCATCGAAGCGAGTTCCAATGGTAAACACGGTTCCTCAGGGGGCTGTAGTTGTCACGGTAGCAGTTCTTCCTCGGTCACGATTTCTGAAAACTTTCCCTCATCCTACAACGCTGGACAATCTTACGCCATTCAAGTCTCCGTATCTGGCGGCGTATCTGGAACGAAAGGTGGTTTTAATGTGGAAGTCGACATGGGATCTTTCTCAACTGGAGGGAGTTCATCCGTAAAGGTCAGTGGAAAATCAATTACACATGCAAACAGCGGAAACCGAGCATGGACGTTCGATTGGATTGCACCAAGCGCCGGTAGTGGTACCGTAACGGTGAACATTGCTGCCTTGGCAGCTAACGGGGCCAGTGGCAACAATGGAGACACATGGGCATCGACATCTCTCACAATCACAGAAACTATTGTGGCTACAAACAGCCCTCCGACTGCATCAGATGTTCAAATCTCACCAATTGGTGCAACATCAAGCGAAGATATCACACTCACGTACACATTCTCCGATCAAGACAATGGAGATACCGAGTCGGGAACCATCATCCAGTGGTCTAAGAATGGGGCACACCAAACACAGTTTGATGGGCAGATGACAATTTCAAGCGATGAAACAGCTCGCGATGATGAGTGGTTCGTGTCGGTGACGCCGAGCGATGGTCAAGACTTCGGATCACCCGTTGATTCAAACACAATCACAGTTTTGAACTCTCTTCCAACAATCTCCTCCTCAGGAATCTCCCCGACGAATCCAACCTCCGATGATGACCTCACGGCATCCTTCACTGGTGATGAAGACAACGATGGTGATGCCTTAACATTCGAGTATCGATGGCTTCTTGGAGGAGTTCTACAAAATGGATTGAACAATCTTACGACACTCCCATCGATTGCGACGCGAACAGGAGATACCTGGGAAGTTGAAGTTCGTGCCTTCGACGGACAAGGTCATTCGGTTTGGATTCGTTCAAGCATTGTTTCGATACAAGGTCAAACATCGAACACAGCACCATCCGTGGACAGTGTCACAATCTCTCCTATTGCCCCTCAAACCTCAGATTCACTAATTGCATCACCAACCTCTTCGGATGCGGACATGGACTCGATTGTCGATACACAATATCGTTGGTGGAAGAACGGAGTGATGACAGCGATTTCATCTTCGACGCTTGATTCAATGATGACGATGAAAGGCGATGCATGGGTTGTCGAGGTTCGAGTAAATGATGGCACAGACTGGTCAGCATGGTCTACTTCGTCATCTGTTGAGATACTGAACACGGCTCCGGATTTAGAATCTGCATACATTAGCGGTACGGAAGTTTTGACGAATCAAGACATTACTCTGAACTCAACGATGAGTGATGTTGACGGTGATGCACTCACAATGAGCATTGTTTGGTATCTGAACGGAGTAAGTCAAACCGAATACAACAACCAAGCAACTCTTCCTTCCTCTGCGACAGCCAAGGGAGATGATTGGACTGCTGTTGTACAAGCTGATGATGGTGAAGCAATGAGTCAACAAAGCGAAACGCTTTCTGTGACGGTTCTCAATTCTGAACCACTTCTATCCCTGGTCCTCGACGATGTTGTGACTTCTCAAGATGATTTGTCGGTTGAGACAACAATTTCTGACATTGATGGAGACGTAACAGAGATTGTGTCCATCACTTGGTTTCGGAATGGATTCAGGGATGGATCACTTGATGACGTAACAAACGTCCCCTCCTCATATCTTGGCCCCGGGCAAGAATGGAGCGTCGAAGTCGTTGGTACAGATGGCGAATCCTCAGTCCTTTCAGCCGCTTCTGTCATCATCAAGAATGCTCCGCCAAGTGCTCAGATTACCGTCCTTACTGAATCGCTCTATGCTGGAGAACGCGTGATACTTTCAGCCATCGATTCAACCGATGCAGACAACTCTATTGTTCAGCATCAGTGGTTTTGGACAAGTGGTGCAGGGTCTGGAATCGAGACATCATTCCTGATGCCTATGAGTGGTTCAATCGAGGTATCGCTCATTGTCACCGATGAATCCGGAGCAACAAATACAACCTCTCAAACACTCGATTCCATCTCTGCATTATCATGCCCGGACCTTGTCCAAACGGTGTCCGGCAGCGAGGTGCAACTCGATTGGACTTGGACGTCCTCCGCTTTGGCCTCTTTTGAAATAACACGAAATGGTGTTGCTGTTGGATTGACGAATGAAACAACATTCACCGATTCACCAAGCCTGATGGGTACTTCGAAGTACCAAATTCAAACCATACTTGGTGATCGAATTCTTGAATCTCCATGCCAATCCCCTTCAGTTGATGTTGAGATTGAATCAGCATCAGGCGAATATGAGCAAGGTCCTTCCTCTGTTGCAGGTCTAGGCTTAGGCTCAATTTACGCAATTGTTGGGATTCTGCTTTTTGTCTCAAGTTTGTTGTCCCGAGGTGATGAATGATGAAACAGAAATTGATTCTCCTTCTCGCACTATCACTCGTGATACCGCTTCACGTCAGTGGGAATCCAGGAGGTGTTGGGAATGGTTTGGAAAACATGCAATGCGGAGGCGCCTGCCACGGTGATGCTAATCAGAATGCGACATCAAATCTCCAACTTAGCCTACAACCGTCCGGTACAGTTTGGGTCGGCCAACCCGCTGAAATCACAGCTCAGATATCAGGTTTTGATACATCCCATGATATCGAAAAAATTGGAATCTTCTTGCTCTCATCCACCAATGCAAACGGGGATATTCCAACCACAGATGGATGGAGTATTCTTTCTGATGGAATGGGCGGTTCAAACAATTACATTGAGTATGCATCCATTGATTCAACGACATTAACGCATTCTTGGATTCTACGAGCAGATGAAGTCGGAGAGAAAATACTCTACATTTCAGTCCACCATGGAGATAACTCAGGAAGCGATGCAGGGAGCCCATTCTTTGGTATCTCACAGGCCTTTTCCATCACAGTTGCTCCTATTCCAGAGAACCTTCAACGCATTGATCCAGAATACGAGCCACCAACCTCCAGAGAAATCGGGCAATCAACAAACCTGTGCCTCAAAACGATTGCAGCAAGCAATGTAGTCATTGAATGGCGAGAACCATCCGGCCAGTCCTATCAGCTTGAGACCACACAGAACAATGAATGTTGGAGGGCCGAACTACCCTCCGCATTAACAGCATCAACTGTGGAATGGAGAGCAATTCTCGATGGTGAAGGCCCTCAGCAGATCACGCCATGGTTTTCCCTATCGAGTGTTGAACCAACTTGGGAAGCCGATGAAACAGCATTAATGCTGCAGTCGATTGCTCACATCATTCTCTTTTTCGGTGTTGTGCTTTTGGTTCGAAAACCAAAACCAAATGAAGATGGATTCAAGGATTATATGGAGGAGAACGAATGATTGAATCCGCCACATTCCACGTTATGACTACAGAACTTGTCGTCGGTTCATTTGCTCTTGCAGGACTTTGTTTTGCCTTGCATTCGCTCTTTTCGTTTCAAAACAAAGAACGTCAATTCATTACAATGATGGATACTACTGCACATATTGCCTTGTTGTTCGGGCTTCTTGCTCTACCGTTTGCCATTCTTTCTGGCCTTGAATCATCTCCGAGTGGAGCGCATACCTCTCCACTTCTTGCCAACAAAATGCTCCTCTCAACCGCAGGAGGAGGGCTCGCACTGGGAGTACTTTACACGCGTTGGAGGATGGACAATACTCTCACTTCCCGTCACCTTCACAACCTCTTTGGCTCGGTTTCAACAGTTTGTATGCTTCTGACCGCATCACTTGGCGGAACCTACTCTAGGGCAGACTCACTTACTGAATTTTTACCATTCGTTAAGGAGAATACACTCTTGCTTCCAGCATGGATGAGCGTTTTCGTCATCCTGCTCATACTTGCCGCACTGATTGTACGTCAAACATCAACCGTAAAGCATGGATGATGGGGACGGGGCCTCCGATGGGGCTGCCTGGCTGAGGAGAGATTTCAATTGCTCTTCCAGAAGTTGAGCTTCTTCAAGCAGTGGCTGGTCGTCGAGGTGTGTTGTGGGCAGGATAGCGTTGAGTTTCTTTACCAATGCTGCTGCTGCACGAGCATCAGGGAAGCGCGGATCAGCTTCAACCATGACGCTCATGACATCGATCGCTCTTCTTCGGGCCTCACTGAGTAATACGCCATTAATTCCTCGAATAACGCCGCTTGTTAGGAGTGGCACATCCATGTCCTTCAGCATGTCACAGACATGATCCGTTGCACCGATGCCAAGCAAATCAATACCTTCAGTGTCTTCATAGTCAACGGTTGGCTCTTCGATTCCTGAATTTCCGCCAAGCCCTTCTTTGGAGAAGGCGTCGACAAGAATACCCATACGGATTTTCGAACCTTTTGACCAATCATACAATGCCCAAACAATGTCGTGAACAAGCGGGCTTGGAATGACAAGTTCGCTCATCAAGAGGATGATTTTGTCGCATCCATCGATGCTGCACTCAGGCTTGCCAGCATAGGCACGGATGATCGGCATTGGTTTTCCATCGGTGACGAGCGTTAGGGGCGGAAGACGAGAATCTACAACGCCGCCAACGAATTCTAAGTCTAAGTTATCAATCAGATAATGGCCTACTACGCTTGACACCATTCCAACGCTTGGGAAACAGGTGATGACAAGCGCTCCTTCGGTGACAACGTCTGCTCGAATCTTTACGAGGGTTCCTTCCATGTTCCGAACTTACCGAGGAGGCATTCAACACTTTCCCCTTCAAGCGCAGGTTTCATGTCCTTCAATGTGAGGGATTGTTCATGGTCGAAGAGCGAAAGCACAGCCTCTCCCCGTCGGCGTGGAACCGATACGAGACATGCCCGCGGATGTATTGGCTAAGCCGACAAGGGCTGCCGAAAAAGGCGGGGATGGCAGCATCCTTAGGTACTGCAGTCCACGCCTCGATTGAAGATTTGTTGCAAATCGATCTGACTGGACGTGAACCTGCTGAATCGAATTGGCTTCTCGAAGAAGGAGATATCTTGTTGCGAAAACGATGGGAAGAAGAAAAACAACTCTTCCATGATACGCCCCGTCATCCAAACTGGAAGGAAGAGAAGTATAGAGAAGCACAAAAGCAACAAAAAGGAGCGATCAACATGCTCCTCGATCACGTCGGTGTACAGGGATTGGGATACGATCGTGTGACGATTGCGCTTTGGAAGAAGATTCAATCACTCGTAATTGCCGTAGAAGGTGAACTGGTGACAAATGATGGCCATCTAATGGGGCGACTGGACCTGTTGTTGGCCGACGTAGACGATGCGGGAAATCTGACTGGTTGGTTGGTTGCTGATTTGAAAACAGGAAAACCACCACAAGGCAAACTCAAACCCGAAGTCAACCGACAACTCAGAATGTATCGTGACATCCTTCTCTCAAACAATGAAAAAGCGCCGCCAGTTCAAGCTCAAGGTTGGTACACGGATACCTCCTCGAAATGGGATGCAGTTGGTGAAAACGTCCTCGAGGCTGCATATGAGGCATGGAAAGCAACACAACCTTCTGAAACACCTCTCAACCCAACTCCCGGCCAGTCTTCCTGCGGAGGATTCTGCGATTGGAAAGCATGGTGTCCCCACTGGTGGACTTGGCGACACGAGAACAAGTCCTTGCACAAAGGGGATTTCGCAGATGGGGTTGTCATTCTTCACCAATACGATGAGGGGCGCTCTACAGCAACGATGGAAGAGTGCATCCCAAGGAATGAATCGGGCGATGCTGAACCAACGGGTGAAATGCGTACGGTTCGTTTTGATGGGCGTGGGAAGGAATCTCTTGAAGCCCTTCTCGATGATGGCCATCAAGGGCCAATCTTCCTCGGAAGTGCGATGATGAATCGTGACGTTTGGCGGTTAGGGCCTTGGTGCGATGTCTTGCCTTGGGCACCTATTCCTGATTCAGGTACGCTCTGATTTCTTCGACAGCATTTGCATCTTCGATTCC
>Ga0181575_10002094_pt1 | contig 14209 bp, 9 predicted proteins | sample 101ome_23_FD_145599 | JGI IMG/M metagenome (GOLD analysis project Ga0181575, IMG submission 145599) | Coastal salt marsh microbial communities from the Groves Creek Marsh, Skidaway Island, Georgia - 101411CT metaG (spades assembly) | ecosystem: Environmental > Aquatic > Marine > Intertidal zone... | reverse complement strand
CAATAAGCATCATGACTACGCTGTTTGCTCGCGTTCCCCTTGGCGCGATTTGCCATGGGCAGGTGTCATGCATCAGAGCTTGATGAAAGGGCCTCAACCGGTGAGGTTTGCTCGTTCTGTAGGACCTGATCGATTGCACAAGCGCGTGATAAGCCGAAAAGGTCCTGACGCGATCTGCTGTGTGGATTGGCAGATTAGCGCTACAATTCTCGAGACGGGCTAGCGGTTACGCGTTGGTCTTTACCAGCGATGATGAACGCTGGTCAGTTACAGTGGAGGATTCCTTCAACTCGAAAGTGCAGTTGGGATGGCTAACGTAAGGCGCAGTTAAGCTCGCCGCAAGAGAAAAGTTCAATCAAGGCTCGCGCAAGCGGTAAACAGTGGCTTTGGTAATGGTCTACGCTCGGATAGTTAGCAAGGCTCCTGAATGGTTTGGTAATTGAACTTCGTGATCGATGGCGAGGCGTGAGATGAGGGAAAGAGGAATCAGCGCTAGCATAGGGATTAGACAATGCGCTTGGGTTGTCTTGTGTTTGTTACTACTGGAGGTCTCAGTAGCGGTAGCAGTGCCCACAGCTCAAGTTGTGCCCACAGCCCAAGAAGCGCCAACCGCTGTAGGAGAATCGTCACCCAAACTCGCTTTAGGGATTGATACCAGCTGTTTGTTAGAAAGCGGGCGGCTCACTTGCGCAGGAGAGGTAGCATCAAAGCCCGCCCCGCCAGAGGTATCTTCTTGGGACCAGGTTAGCCTTGGTCTAGGGTCAGCGTCCTGCGGGATCGCGGAAGGAGAGGTCATTTGTTGGGGCTCACGAAGCAGTGAAATTTTAAATGTGCCCGCTCTCGATGCTCCTTACCTCGTGGCTGTGGGCAGACGCCATGCGTGTGCCGCAGATCGATCAGGTGTTAAGTGCTGGGGCGCAGGTGGTCTCGGCCAACTCGCCGCTCCACTTTTGGATGAAGTCACTGAACTGGCTGCTGGCGTAGATGTAAGCTGCGCAATTTCCGCTCAGCGCTTGTCGTGCTGGGGCGATTCATGGGTAAAGGGTGAGGTCTACCAAGCGCTCGAATCCGTTCAGTCAGTCGCGCTTGGATTTCACGCGTGCGTGCTATCAGACGGTAAAGTCGTTTGTTGGGGGCAAAATCAGTTCGGGCAAGCAGATCCTCCCTCACTCTCTGACGTGACAGAAGTTAGCGTCGGCGGACTTCATTCTTGCGCGATTCACCAGTCATTGGTGACATGTTGGGGGCACGATAATCATGGGCAGACCATTACGCCGCAAGAGACGCTCGACCCTCGCGATTTGGTGTCAGGGAGTGGTCACAATTGTTTGCTCGATCAATCAACCGTTCGCTGTTGGGGACGATCCCGCAGTTATATCGATGATGCGGGCGCTTTGTCACTGGCCATTCGCTCGGATGGAGGTAATGGTGCTCGCGATAACGTGTCGCTTTATGAGTATTTCAGTCGGCAGAGGGAATCATTACTAAGCGATCAGTCCTCATCTTTGGATCCAGCGGTTGCGGACAATTCAAGTGAGGCGGCCGGGCATGGTTCGAGCATGAGTAGCGGCGGCAGTCACGTTTGCGTGTTAGAAGAGGGGCGCGTTACCTGTCGAGGCGAGAATAACTTCGGAGAGACTGATTCGCCGTCGCTGGTAGATCCTAGGTCTGTGAGCGCCGGGCTCGCATTCTCATGTGCGGCGACCCCTTCTGACGTGACTTGCTGGGGTGATGGAAGCGCCGGTCAGCTGGAGCCGCCATCGCTTGATAAACCTAGGCAAATTGCAACCGGAGGTAGACACGCTTGTGTGATCGACGGGCAAGAGGTGATTTGTTGGGGCTGGAATTTCAACGGTCAATCGAATCCACCTGGCGTTACAAGCGCTCAGCAAGTGACAGCAGGTTTATATCACTCCTGTGCGTTGGCTGAAGGTGGTGTCCAATGTTGGGGAGGGAATACCTTTGGGCAGACCAATATCCCTCGGCTTTTAAATCCGAAGTTCCTTGCTAGCGGATTGGGGAACCACAACTGCGTCATCGACGACACAGGCATCGTGTGTTGGGGCGATAATCGTCGGGGTCAAGCCCAGGCACTACCCATGGTACAGCCGGTTGACATAAGTGTTGGCTATGAGCACACCTGTGCGCTAGACGACTCTGGCGTTCACTGTTGGGGAAGCAATGATCAAGGTCAGCTTGATGTGCCTTTCTTGGATCAACCATCGGAAATCAGTGCTGGTGGTCATCACACGTGTGCAAAAGACGCGACTGGCGTTCGTTGCTGGGGCGCCATAGAAATGAGTAGTGATGGGGAACTAAGCGCGCAGGCCAGCGTAGACTAAAGGGAATAAGTCATGAGTCAATTGCTCAAACCTGTAGCCGCCAATGGCTTATTGAGTCGTCGCCATCTTTTAGGCGCATCATTAGCTGCGCCACTCCTAGTGGCCGGTCAGCAGGTGCTGGGGGCAGCCCCAGGCGGGCCCATGACGCCGGTTGGTCGCTTGTCGGCTGAGGGTGAAGCGTTAACTAGAATTGGCATCGGCAGCCAGCCGGGAACCGTAGGTAGCGGCGCATCCCGAACGCCGCTTGAACAACTGTCCGGAACGCTTACACCGAGCCGGCTGCATTTTGAGCGTCATCACGCGGGTGTTCCAACGCTCGACCCTGGCTCGCACGAGTTAAGAGTGTATGGGCTGGTCGACCGACCACTTGCTTTCAAGGTTGAGACGCTCGCTCGATATCCTATGGTCACCCGTTATCAGTTCTTAGAATGCTCCGGGAACTCTGGGGTGATGATTGCGCCTGAGCCCGTGCAAAATACGTGTGGCGGCATCCACGGGCTAGTTTCCGAGAGTGAGTGGACCGGCGTCCCTGTGCGCTATCTGCTTGAAGAGGCGGGCATCCGGTCTGAAGGCGGTTGGGTTATCGCCGATGGAGCGGATGCAGCACGCATGGCACGCAGTATCCCGGTCGCAAAGCTGTTTGACGACGCGATCATTGCGCTCTATCAAAATGGCGAGCCCCTTCGCCCAGAGAACGGCTACCCGATGCGATTGTTCCTTCCTGGATGGGAAGGCAACGCCTCGATAAAGTGGTTGCAAAATCTCGTGGTGACGAACCAGCCCGCTTACAGCAAAGACGAGACGTCGAAGTACACGGATCGCGACGCAGACGGACGCGCAGCCATGTTCACGTTCGAGATGGGCGTTAAATCTGTCATCACCTCGCCATCACTAGGACTCGATATGAGTCGGCATGGGGTGTATCAAGTGTCTGGCCTGGCGTGGTCCGGTGCGGGGCGGATCAAGTCGGTCGAGGTCTCAGCCGATGGCGGGAGGACCTGGGCGCCAGCAGCCCTTGATAGCGAGGCGAAATCGAAGAGTTTGACCCGGTTCAGGATACCGCTGCAGTGGAGCGGGCAACCGCTCGATTTAGTGTCCAGAGCGACTGATGAGCGCGGCGCTGTTCAGCCGACAAGAGCAGAAGCACTAGAGGGTAGAGGGGTAGGCGCGTTCTATCATTACAATGGCATGCAAGCGTGGCATGTCGACAACGCCGGAACTGTGAGCCATGTTTATGTGTAACGCTTCAAGAAGTAGTCCTGCTGATTCGACTCTCCAGCACGGTCAGTTGATTCGAGCCCACCGACTGGCGTTATTGGGTACCGGTAAACCGGCGTTGGCGCTTAATCGGGGGCAAACCCCACAGTCGCCTGGTGCGGGGACGTGTTTGCTTTCAGCGCTTTTTTTGCTTCTCTTGTCGAGTGTGGTAACGGCAGAGCTGGAACCTTTGAGCCCTAACCTCGGCCGCGCATTGTCCGCCGAGGAGATTGCTGCATTTGATCTAACGATCCTACCGAATGGGCAAGGCTTGCCAGTAGGCAAGGGGTCTGTATCCACGGGAAAAGCTGTCTACCTTCGTGAATGTATGGCCTGTCATGGCGAGGAAGGCAAAGGCGGACTTAATAACCGATTGGCTGGGGGGGTAGGCTCGATACAATCGGCGAGCCCCGATGTCACGGTTGGTAGTTACTGGCCTGAGGCCACTACGCTTTTTGACTACATCCGAAGAGCCATGCCTTACACGGATTCTGGTCGGCTGACGGTTGATGAGACTTACGCGGTCACCGCTTACGTGTTGTTTTTGAGCGGCGTATTGGAGAGCGATGCTGTCGTAGGCCATGAGAACCTTGCGGATGTCGCTATGCCGAACAAAGCCGGGTTTTATTGGGCAGAGGCTCCCAAGTGATTCCGTCGCTCTCCGATGGTCTTTCATGAGCAACCTTTGTGAACGCGCTTATAGCAGCCTAAAGAAAAACCTCGGCAGTTATTGGTAGCTTTCGCACCCTTCTAACCCGTCTTGATGTCCGGTATGCTGCCGCCCCTCACGATAAACGAGCAGGCAGGCCTGGATGCTTTCGAGCTACCAACACATAACACTATCGCTGGAAGAACCTTTGGCCTTGATCACGATCAATAGGCCAGAGAAGCACAACGCTATTTCCTTAGCTACGCTTGAGGAGCTGCATTCTGCAGTGGATCGCGCAGCGGGTGATGAGCGGATTCGTGTCATCGGCGTGACCGGCGCAGGCGGTCGTGCTTTTGCTTCGGGCTCGGACCTTAGTGAGGTCGCGGACAGAGACCTAAAGAAAGGAATGGAACCCATCGTTCAGGGATTAGCCGCGAAGTTGGAGGCCTGCCCCAAGGTGACCATCGCCGCCATTGACGGGATTTGCATGGGAGGTGGGCTCGAAATTGCGCTGGGATGTGATCTGAGGATTTGCACGCCCGAGAGCCGGTTTGCCACGCCCGAAGGCAAGCTCGGAATTATCCCCGGTGGAGGCGCCACCGCGCGTCTGCCGAGATTAGTTGGCAAGGGTTGGGCGCTTGAAATGCTCTTGATGGGAGAGCCCATGACGGCTGCGCAGGCATTCCAGATGGGCCTGGTGACTCGGCTAGTTGAAAGCGGAAGTTTGCTAGCTGAGGTTGAGTCCATGGCAACGCATCTCGCAACCTTTGCCCCGTTCGTTCCTCATTTTATGAAGGTCATGGTCCAGCAAGGGTTAGAAGGAAGCTCGGCCTCGGCGCTCGCCATGGAGAAATTCGCTCAGAGCGCGTTACTGCAAACTGAGGATAAGGAAGAGGGCATCGACGCTTTCTTGTCGAAACGGCCGCCGGAATTTAAAGGCCGGTAAACCTACGCTTGTTCCCCTCCTGAGTCAGGGCAGTGACAGTAACCGGGACAAACGGCTAGCACGATCCCACAGTTCCGGTTAGGCCTCGTTAGGCTCAGTGCTAGGGTCAACCTCGCTTCTTTCATCCCTTAACTTAGCGAGTTCTTTACTGATAAAGCCATCGCGATCAAAGTCCACGCAATAGCGATCATAAAATGCCTTGCCGCGCGCCTCAGGGAGACGGTTGCCATCCCCGAAGGTGGCGCGCGTGAAGATCCGGCATCTGGCATCCGCGGTAATCGAGTCATCCGAGCCGAGTTCATTCAGGACATCATCTAGTGTCAGCGCGCCGCTGTGAACGGTCACCCCATTTCCAATCGCGCCATCGAGGTGAATGCTTGCGGGTTGAGAATCGGTAAACGCAGGCCAGTTTGGGACGCTACCGTTCGTTGCGCTTGGAGCGCCACTTCGCGCAAAGCTCGCCCAGTAGTCTCGCATTGTAGCTGAGAGCGATTTTGCGTCAGCTAGCGCCTCGGTTGAGAGGGCCCACTTGACGATAAAGTTCTCAAGCGCTGCTGGAAATAAAAACATGAGCTCTACTGCGTGGGCAGCGCCGAGCAAGTCTGCGAGATCGACGTCGCCCACGGTATCGAAGTGGCCCCAGTCAAAGCGATACAAGTAGAGGTCGACGTCGCGTCGCTCAGCCATGAGACGCGCGATGTCGTCGCCGGCGCGCAGTTTCCAGAGCGATGAGCCAAACCGATTAAGGGCTTCATACTCGTCAGGCTTGATGATGGCTTTTGGCATATTGGGCAAGAAAGACAGTAGGGCGCTAGGCTCGCCCCAACGCACAAATTCCTCGTTACGCATATTGAATAGCTTGTTCTCGTCGCGATTAGTGCCGATCATGACTGGGACATGTTTCCACGAGGGGTCGCGCAGCGCGCCAAGAATGCCCTCAGAATGAATGACGACCCCATCAGGAAAAGCTCGGGTCATGCCAGCGCCAATGGGGCGAGCGTTCGCTTCAGCATCGAGTAACAGAGTGGGTTCAGCATCGAGTAAGAGCGTTTTGATGTCGGCCGAGGATAGCGATCGCTGAAGGGTGGCCGCCTCAATGCGATCGGCTGCTGAGCCGTTCAAGATGAGTAGTTCGTTAACGAGCTCAAAGCTGCTGATGGAGCGGGAATATCGATCTTCCCCGTAGGGTGACTCCGCGTCTTCAAGATCGCCCACGCTCATAATGCCACTTTGGATAATGGCTCGGTGGAACAGCCCTTGGGCAGGTGGTGACGCCATGAGCGCTGCCACATTATGCCCACCCGCAGATTCACCAAAGATGGTGACGTTATTAGGATCCCCGCCGAAGGCCTTAATGTTGTCTCGCACCCACTCGAGCGCTGCAACCGTGTCCAACGTACCGAAGTTTCCTGAGTGGTCCATGGCTGACGTGTCTTCTGTCCTAAGTGCTGTATGCCTGAACCACCCCAAGGTTGATAAGCGGTACTGAGTCGTTACCACGACGACGTTCTGGTCACGCACTAGGTCTGAGGGGTTGTATGTTTCAGCCGAGCCAATTGTGTTACCGCCACCGTGGATCCAAACCATCACGGGATGCTGGGTGTCTTCCGGCAGGCCTTCCTTGGCATATACGTTGAGGTACAAGCAGTCTTCGCTGCCCATATACGTCTCATCTGAGGGATTCAAAAAGCCGCTTTTTTGCACGCACGCCGAGCGATGCTCAGTCGTCTCGAGTAACTCGCCCCAGGGTTTAGCGGGCTGAGGCGCTTTGAAGCGGAGTTCGCCGATGGGTGGGGCCGCAAAGGGTAGCCCTAGCCAGTGCTTCACGCCATCTTCTGCCTTGCCGAGCACTGGGCCTTCGCGGGTCTCAACCATGAGATCGGGTGTAACTGCAGTATCACTACAAGCGGTTAAACAGCCAACGAGCAACGCGACGACCGCTAGAGCGCCGCGATGAGTCTTAGCAGCATCGGCTCGCCGCACCGAGGACGCTAAGCGTTGCGTCTGATTGGTATCGGTTGGCTTGCGGCTGTAAGTCGGGTTGTTGTGGAAAAGCGGCATCGAGATATCTCTAGTTACGGAGCGTGGATTGCACTCTAGACGAAGCGAGGAGCAGGGGAAAGATGGGTTCTTTACATCATCGCTGAGCTCCCTAGGGCGCGGCTCTTGTTGTCGATGAAGAGGCAATCATCAGTGGCGTGACATGTCGAACTTGGGTATTTTGAGTGCAGAAGGAAAGGGGGCGCTATGAAGACGATTCTGGTAGCTAATCGGGGCGAAATCGCTTGTCGTGTGATTCAAGCGGCGAAGGATGAGGGGTATCAAACCGTCGCCGTTTACAGTCAGGCCGATGCAGATAGTCCATTTGTGGACATGGCTGACCGTGCTGTCGCATTAGATGGCAACGCGGCCAGCGAGACGTACCTCGACATTGGACTCATCATTGAAGCGGCGCGCTCATCGGGCGCGGATGCCATTCATCCTGGCTATGGGTTTTTGTCTGAGAATGCTGAGTTTGCGAGCGCTTGCGCCGAAGCAAAGATCACCTTTATTGGGCCATCCCCCTCTGCCATCGACATCATGGGGAACAAAGGAACTGCCAAGCGGCTAATGATTGAGGCAGGGGTTCCTTGTATACCTGGCTTTGAAGCGCCGAATGCCAGCGATGATGAATTGTTAGTCGCGGCAGTCGATGTGGGATTCCCACTCATGGTTAAGGCGGCGGCAGGTGGTGGCGGTCGAGGCATGCGACTTGTTGAAACCATTGAAGGGCTCGCCTCGGCGATCAGCTCAGCACGCCTTGAAAGTTTAAATGCGTTTAGTTCAGAGGAAGTGATCCTCGAGCGGGCGTTTGTTGGCGCGCGTCATATCGAGATCCAGATCGCTGCCGATCAAAACGGCAACGTCGTCCACTTAGCTGAGCGCGACTGCAGTGTTCAAAGGCGTCACCAGAAGGTTATTGAAGAGGCGCCCTCTACTTGTCTAACGGAGGCGCTGAGGTCGAGCATGGGCGAAGCCGCAATCTTGGCGGCGAAGGCTGTGTCCTATGTGGGCGTCGGAACAGTTGAGTTCCTATTAGATGAGGACGGCCAGTTTTACTTCTTAGAGATGAATACGCGGCTTCAGGTTGAGCATCCTGTGACGGAGTGTGTCACAGGAATTGATTTGGTCTCGCTGCAGTTCTCGATTGCTGAGGGCGGCGCGCTCCCGTTGTCTCAGGACGAGGTAACGCTTAAGGGGCATGCGATCGAGGTGCGAATTTACGCAGAAGATCCTAGCCAGTCCTTCAGGCCTCAGACGGGTGCTGTCCTGATGTACGAGGCGCCTTACGGCAATGGCATCAGAGTAGATTCGGGTATTCGCCAAAGCTCTGAGATCAGTCCTTACTACGACGCGATGATCGCTAAGTTAATTGCTTGGGGCGATACCCGCGACGTTGCTAGGCGACGCCTTGTGAATGCATTGAGAGGGACAACGGTTCTCGGTCTTACTACGAACAAGGCCTTCCTCTTGCAGCTTTTAGAGCATCCTGATTTCGTATCGGGATCTGCGACAACCGCGATGATCGACGATGCGGTACTCGATCGAGCCGCACAATTTGCCGTACCGACGATTGATGAATTGAGCCTCGCTGCGGTGACGCTACATGCCGGGCGTGGGCAGTTGGCCAACTGGAGTAACGCTGAACCTATGCTTCGCAGAGAGGTATTTGAGCATGCAGGAGAGCGATCGGTTGTGCAGCTGTTATCGACAACCAGCGGTTTTGGGGTGACGGTTGGAGATGAATCGAGGCGCATCGCAGTCAAAGCGGTTGCCAATGGTCGCCTGGAGTATATCTTGGAGGGGGTGTCGTCGACCCTTGCTTACGCACTGGTTGACGACCAATTGTCCATCGACTTTGGTTCAAAGACTCTCCTTTTAACGCGTGCCACCTATGAGCCACCCGTCAGTGCAGACGCTGCTGGAAGCGGCGAAATCATGGCTTCAACGGAGGGCAAGGTCACCGCGCTTCTAGTGGAAGAGGGAGATCTTGTGGTCAAGGATCAGCCACTGGTTATCGTCGAAGCGATGAAGATGGAACATCGACATCTAGCCGATGGCGACGGGCGAGTCGTCCGTGCGCACGTCGCGGTCGACCAGCAGGTGAAGAATCGACAGTTACTCATGACCGTCGAATTAGATGGAGAGGAGGTCACGTCATGACCCTATTGTCGTCCCGTTTGAATACTGAGAGCGATGAATTCCACGCGAATATGGCTTTTATGGAGGCCTACGTTGAGAAAATTCGGTTGGTAGAGCGAAATATCCGAGCGAGCGAAGAGCGCTATCGGGCTCGAGCAGAGAAGCGGGGTAAGCTGCTTCCTCGGGAGCGGTTGGCCCATTTGCTGGATCCAGGCGCGCCTTTTCTAGAGCTGTCCTCTATTGCAGGCTATTTGATGAATGGGGACAAAGATGGGTCAACCGCTGGCGGAAATATCATTGTCGGCATTGGCTATGTGTCGGGGCGCCGAGTGTTGGTGATTGTGTGGAACTATGCGATTAAGGGCGGAACCATATCGAGCGTGACCACTAAGAAGAATTTGCGACTTCAGGAGATCGCTTTCGCAGCGCGGTTGCCGGTGATCTCGCTGAGTGAAAGTGGCGGGGGAAACCTCGCCGGGGACGGTGACCCAGACCCGTGGGGGGTCCATGGGTTTTTGGACGGTGGTCGAGTGTATGGCCAGCAAGCCCAGTTGTCCGCCGCCGGGATTCCTCAAATAACCGTATCTCACGGCAACGCGACTGCAGGCGGAGCCTATCAGGTCGCTCTATCGGACTACGTGATTTTGGTGCGCGGCCAAACACAATTGTTCCTCGCAGGCCCTCCGCTTCTTAAAGCGGCAACGGGAGAGGTCGCCGATCACGAAACCCTAGGCGGGGCAGAAATGCATGCCACCGTTTCTCAGACGGGAGAGTACCTAGCAGAAAGTGACGAAGACGGCATTCGTATCGCAAGGATGGTGGTCAGCCAACTTCCACCCGATGCCGGTCGAGCGCTATCGCCCGACCAAGACGCGCTCATGCCCCGTTACCCAGCGACTGAGCTCCGCGGCATTGTTTCTGAGGATAAACGGATTCCCTACGATATGCGGGAGGTCATCATGCGGATTGTCGATGACTCGCGGTTTGATGAATTTCAGCCCGTGGTTGATCAACAGACGCTTTGTGGCCATGTGCACGTTGGTGGTTGGCGAATGGGAATTATTACTAATAATGGGCCAATTACTCCCCAAGGAGCGAAGAAAGCTTCTCAGTTCCTCCAGCTGTGCGATCAAAGTAATACGCCGATGTTGTTCTTACACAACACCACTGGTTTTTTAGTAGGCGTTGAGGCCGAGCAGGCGGGCCAGGTTAAACACGGATCAAAGATGATCCAAGCGGTCGCAAATTTTCGGCCGCCAAAGATCAGCATTATCGTGGGTAACTCTTATGGCGCAGGGAATTACGCCATGTGTTCTAAGTCATTGATGCCCGCGTTTGTCTTCTCGTGGCCGACTGCCAGGCAAGCAGTCATGGGCGGCGCGCAAGCGGCCAGTGTATTAAGAATCGTCGCCGAGGATCGGGCCGCGCTGACGGGCCAGCCACTGAGCGACGAGCAGGAAGCTACCCTCGCGGTTCAATCAGAGCGTATTATCGAATCCATGGAGCATGATTCTGAAGCGATGTTTTGTTCCTCGCGCTTAATGGATGACGGCTTGATTGACCCTGCTGACACGCGCAACGTCGTACTGTTTGCGCTGGAGACTTGCCTTGAGGCTCCCCATCGCGGCACGCAAGGCAATACCTTCGGCGTCGCGAGATTGTAGGAATTCGCAGGCCTGGGTGACCGCACTAAGAATAATAGCCAGGATCTATCAGCGAGGCACAACAGCAAGCTGTGGGCGCGGGTTAGAGCACACGTTTTTCGAATTTTTAAGAATGTGACACATTTGCTTAAAGTGCTGGTTCGTCCCAACAGTTGGTCGCAATGGTTTTTGTTCAAGCGCTTTATCACAGCGCATTCATCAATGCTTTTTATCGGAGTTTTGCATTAAAGCGCTACACCAAAGCGCTGCACCAAAGCACGTCATAACCGCTTGCCACAAACACCGTTTGTAGGATGAACATCTAAAAACCAATCCGTAAATCAGCGGCCCCTTAGCGGTGCCTAGTGGTGATCCAGCGTGGCTCTAATGCTTTGATGCGTTGAATGTTGGATATCGCCCGAGGCAGAGGACTAATAATGCAGATGCCGTAAAAGCAACAGCGCCAAGCTGAAACCCTGCGTTATGAGTGCCCATCGTCTCGTAGAGCCAGGCGTACATCGACGGTGCAATGCCCGATGCCGAGGCGAGGCCTGCATACAAAAATCCGTAAATTTTCGCGTAGTGAGCGGTGCCAAAGTATTTGGCCGCCAAAAATGCCATCAAATCGAGCTCCGCGCCCGCTGCAAAACCGAGCAAGAGAGACGCCAAAATCGCGTTGGATAGGGTGAGCGATTGAAGGAGCATCAGGCATGCGATAACCGGTAACGCGATGGCAGCCGCGGCCACACCGGGTGCCCAAAATCGATCAACGAGCCAACCAATCGCTAGCCGGCCAACGATGACCGCGGCTCCGAATGATGACATGGCGGTAGCGGCCTCGCTCATGGGAATGCCCGCGTCAGTAAGTGCCGGAATGAGATTCGGCACGAGACCCGATTGCACCACGTACACGAGGAAAATAGACAGCAACAGTACCCAAAAGCGATACCCTCCCAGCGCTTCACCCAACGTAAGGCCTTCCTCAGTCGCTGGTTCTGGTGGGGTAGCATTGGGCGATGAATCCTCGGGGAATTCTCCGTCCTTTGGGAGCTTGAATAGCCACCACACCCAAGGGCCTGCAACCAAGAGTGGTAATGCGGCGAGCGCAACATAGCCGGCGCGCCAGCCCCAAGTCTCGACCACCCAGGCGATCAGCGGTGTCACAATCACAGCGCAAAGTCCTGTTCCGCTTAAGACGAGCCCCAGCGCAAAGCCCCGCTGACGACTGAACACTTGAGTAATCGCGGTGGTCCATGTCACGGGTACGGTGCCTGCGCCGAGCAGTGCCATCGCGCCATAGCTCAAATAAAACAGCAGCAAGTTGCCTTGATTGAGCGAGGGTAGAAACAGCGCAATGGATAGTCCCACTAACCCAAATAGCGCGACGCGCCTCGCGCCATAGCGATGAATGAACCAGCCGACGACAGGAGAAGTGAAGACCCCGATTCCGGTACTGAACATCAGTGAGAGCTGGAACTCTGAGCGGCTCCAATCGAATGCCTCGGTGACAGGCACGACAAAAATACCAAGGGTGTAAAAGGGGAGAACGATGGAGCTACAAATGACGCCCACGCACGCTGCGAGCAGCAGTCCTCGGTGACTAAATATTTCCACGGAACGCCATGACGGAGCCTCGCTTTGCATGTTCTCTCCTAACGAGCCAAATAATAGGTGGTCTTAGATGAGACTACTGGTAACTGCGGCGCTCGCCAAGCGGCCTGATCAACTGCTCGTACCAAGCGCCCAGACTAAGTGCACTCGTAGATAATGCGAGATCCTGTTTCCGAGGCCTCAAAGCATTCAATCAATGAGATGACACCCTGTGCGAGGATCAAGCACAATGATGAGCAATAGATCATGCATTGCCCATAGATATCAGGAGATCGCAGGCCATGGAATTACCAGAACGAGGACAGAGCTGGGCTGAATTGAGCAAGGGCATGGAGGACGCGGGCAGGCACGATGTGGCGTGGCGCGACGGTAAGGCGGCGGTTTACGTCTTTAACGCCGGAGAAGATGTCTCACGGGTTCAGCGAGAGGCCTATGCCCTATATCAAGCAGAGAACGGTCTTGGACCTGCTGCATTTCCATCGCTGAAGCAGATGGAGGCCGATGTTGTTCAGATGGCGTTGAGACTGCTGTCTGCGCCTGAAGCCGCGGGTGGCGCGATGACCTCAGGCGGCACTGACTCAATCACGATGGCGGTGAAAGCGGCCCGCGATGCCGCCCGCGCCGATGGTCGACAAGGGCCTTTCAATATTGTGCTCCCGTACTCGGCCCATTTAGCCTTCGATAAGGCCGCTGCACTAATGGATATCGAGATTCGGCGAGTTCCTTGCAAAGACTTTGTAGCCGATGTGGACGCGATGCAGCGTGCGATGGATAACGATACGCTGATGCTCGTTGGCTCCGCGCCATCCTTTCCTTTTGGCCTGATTGATCCCATTAGCGATCTCAGCCGGATCGCTGAGGAAAGTAACGTTTGGCTGCATGTGGACGCCTGTGTAGGTGGTTATATCGCGCCCTTCGCCAAGCAACTAGGGGAGCCGATTCCTTCGTTTGACTTTGAACAGCCCGGGGTAGACTCCATGTCTGCCGACCTACACAAATATGGGTATGCCGCCAAAGGGGCGAGTACGGTCCTTTTTCGTGACGAGTCGATGCTTGGCCACATGGCCTTCGATTTTGATTGTTGGCCAGCCGGTCGGATGGTCACCCCTACGCTTGCAGGCACAAGGCCAGGTGGCGCGATTGCTGCAGCTTGGGCTGTGATGAATTTCCTCGGTGCTGAGGGTTACCGAGAGAAGCACTCAGCAGTACTGCAGGCACGCCGAGAAATCGCTAAGGGTGTAGCATCGCTTGGGTTTGAAGTGGTAGGTAACCCGCTGCTGGGCATTTTGGCGTTTACGCACCCCGATGCGGACGTGTTCGGCGTGTATCGTGCCCTCTATAAAAAAGGGTGGGTGACCAGTGCCTGCACTGAGCCGCCCGCGCTGCATCTGATGCTCTCGCCGATTCATGCAGGTGTCACTGATCAATACTTGAGTGATTTGTCTGACGCGTTATCGATCGTCGCCTCGAAGCCTGCTAGTTCGCCTGAGCGCGCTGAGGACATTCGGTATAGCTAACGCGTGTCACGGCTGACCGCCCTGCTAATTGACCGACTGCGGAACGCGTGGTGTGATGCCGT
>Ga0181575_10002079_pt1 | contig 14257 bp, 7 predicted proteins | sample 101ome_23_FD_145599 | JGI IMG/M metagenome (GOLD analysis project Ga0181575, IMG submission 145599) | Coastal salt marsh microbial communities from the Groves Creek Marsh, Skidaway Island, Georgia - 101411CT metaG (spades assembly) | ecosystem: Environmental > Aquatic > Marine > Intertidal zone... | reverse complement strand
ATCCTTGAAAACGACCAGCATACGGGTGCTCGCAGCGGCACTGTGCTGCGCCACAGCGCCTGAGAATAGCTGTCGGTCGCGGTGTTACCGCCGGGTGGGGCTCACGCAAGATAAATCCTCGCGTCACTGATCTGCTGGCTTTTATTGCGCGTAAAAGTCCCCATATCAGGCAGTAGCGAGCCAGGATGGTGCGTTTAGCCGCTCCATTCAAGAGATGAATCGACTTGAATGGGTTTCATAAGCGGCTAAAATAGCACTGACAGACACTCACCAGTAGAAAGAAGGGCGCTCAATCAGCCCGCTTCGCAGCCCCGCAAAGCTCTTTTTATTGGGAAGATCAATAATTCCAACGTCTCGGTATTAACGATTGAAAACGACAGGTTTTCTGCGGGAGACAACGTGAGCAACAAAAATCTGCTGGTTGCCCTCTTCGTCATAGGTATGACGGTTTGGGTATTTTCCGGTGAACTGACAAACAACACGGTAACGGCGGACGAGACGACTGCGGCGAGCGATATTGCGACCGAGGTCCCAAAAGTGCGTGGTATCAAGAGCACGGCGGACCGACAAACGGTGTATCTCGACGTTAGGGGTCAGACGCGGGCTCATCGAACGGTGCAGGTGAAATCCGAGATCTCAGGCAAAGTTGTGGCGCTGCCGGGTGAGAAAGGGTCCCGCGTGAAGGCGGGCGACCTGCTCTGCCGGGTGGCGGTGGACGCGCGCGAGAACGAATATCAGCAGGCCCTGGCGGAACTGAAGAGTGCGCGACAGGAGTATGCGGGTATGGCAGACCTGAACAGAAAGGGGCTGCAGTCTGAGATTCTGGTAGCAAAGTCAAAGGCGGCATTGGAGCAGAGTAAGACGCGAGCGAAAATGGCGCAGCTTGCACTCGAGAAAACCGCGATCGTAGCGCCCTTTGACGGCGTCGTGGCCGAGCAGCCGGTCGAGGTTGGTGACTTCTTGTCGCCCGGAGTGCCTTGCGTCACGCTGATGGAAGTCGATCCAATTCTCGTGACAGGGCAAGTGGCAGAGAAAAGCATTCAGCATCTGGCGCTGGGTGATGAAGTGCAGATCGAGCTGATCACCGGCCAGGCAATGGCGGGCACCGTTAGTTATATCGCGCACTCGCCGGATCAGGCCACGCGTACCTTCCCGATTGAGGTCACGGTTGCCAATCCGGGAGCAGAGATCCGCACCGGGATAACCTCGGACATGAAAGTACCAATGGGTGCCGAGGAAGTGCACCTGATCTCGCCCGCATCCCTGGTGCTGGACGATATGGGCCGACTCGGCGTGCGGCTGGTTGACGAAGACAGTCGAGTGCGATTCAGCCTGGTTGAGGTTGTGGGAGAAGGCCCGGCAGGTGTCTGGGTGAAGGGACTGCCAGCAGAAATCAGCCTGATCACCGTCGGTCAAGAAGAGGTTTACGACGGTCAGATCGTCAGGATCGACTACAGTCCGCTGGCTTCGCTCGTCCAGCAGTAAGACGAGGACCCAACCATGAGCCTCATCAGTTCCGCGATCGACAGAACGCGTACCATGATGTCGTTGCTGGCGGCGGTCATGTTCGCAGGCATCATGTCCTACACTGCCATCCCGATCGAGATGGACCCGGATGTCCCTATCCCAATCATTTTCGTACTGATTCCGCACGAAGGAATCTCCCCCGAAGACTCTGAACGCCTGCTGGTTCGGCCCATGGAACTGGAGCTCCGCACGCTGGAAGGCGTCAAGGAGTTGAACGCCTACGCCGGTGAAGGTTCAGCCACCATTATCGTCGAGTTTGACTCGAGCTTTGACCAGGACAAGGCGTTTTCCGATGTTCGTGAAGCTGTTGACATGGCGAAGGCGAAGATCCCCAGCACGGCAGAGGAACCGATCGTCCGTGAGGTCTCTGCGGCAGACTTTCCGATCATTACTGTGGCCGTCGGCGGTGAAGGGATTACCGACCGCGTCAGGTATCGGCTCGGACGTGCCCTGAAAGATGAGATCGAAACGATTCCAGAGGTGCTGGAGGCCCGGCTAGAAGGCGATAGCGAAGAGCTGCTGGAAGCGGTCATCGACCCGAGCCAGCTCGAAGCTTATGGCATCAGTAACGAGGAACTGCTGTCTGCGGTCGCACGCAACAACCGCCTGATTGCGGCAGGTTCCGTGGATACCGGCCGAGGCAGTTTCTCGGTGAAGATTCCCAGTGTGATCGAATCCGGCGAAGACGTGCTTTCGATCCCCGTCAAGGCAACACCGGACGGGGTGATTACCCTCGCTGACGTCGTTCAGTTGCGGCGAACCTTCAAGGATGCGAGCGGTTATTCCCGCGCTAACGGCTCCCCGGCGGTTGCGGTCGAGGTCACCAAGCGTGCCGGCACCTCGGTGGTCAAGGTCGTTGGTAAGATCAAGGAACTGGTCGAGGAGATTAAGCAGGATTTCCCGTCTAATGTTGAGATTTCGTACATCGCAGACACGACACCCGATACCCTCGACCAGATTCAGACGCTCGAAGGCAATATCACCACCGCGGTGTTCCTGGTGCTGACCGTCGTCGTGGCAACAATCGGTATCCGCTCAGGGCTGCTGGTGGCCTTCGGTATTCCGTTCTCCTTTATGTTTGCTTTCATGGTCGTGAACCTGCTGGATTACACCTACAACTTCATGGTGATGTTCGGCATGCTGCTGGGTCTGGGCATGCTGATCGATGGCGCCATTGTCGTGGTTGAACTGGCGGACCGACGACTGAAGGACGGTGACACACCGAAGCAGGCATTTGCTTATGCGGTACGCCGCATGTTTCTGCCGATTCTGGCGTCGACGGGGACCACGCTCGCCGCGTTCCTGCCGCTCATGTTCTGGCCGGGGGTCACGGGGGAGTTCATGAAGTATCTGCCGACGACAGTCTTTGCCGTGCTGGTGGGTTCGTTGATTTATGCACTGCTGTTCGCCCCGGTACTGGGGGCGATGATCAGCCGGAGGAAGGACCGGGATGAAGAGGCCAAGCATACCCTGGTAGAACAGGGCAAGTTTGATGAGGCAGGCGGCGTTATCGGCGGCTACGCCAAAGTGCTGAAATTTTCGACCACGCACCCGCTCAGTCTCATTGCCGTCACGTTGGGGCTGCTCTATGGGATCATTGTCTGGTACGGCAATTCCGGCCTGGGATCACAGTTTTTTATCGATGTTGAACCGAACTTCCTGCGCGTCAACGTCGCTGCCCGCGGCAACTACTCTGCGGAAGAATTGCGTGACATCGTTGTTGACGTCGAAGAGCGCGTGATGGCGGTCGGTTACATAGACAGTATTTACACGCGCTCTGGTGCCGGTGGTATTAGCTTTGGCCAGGGCGGGACCTCACCGGACCGCATTGGCACCATGTTCATCAAGCTGACAGACAGGCGCACCCGCGACCTGGATGGCTTTGAGATTACGAGCCTTATGGAGCAGGCGGTAGTGGGGATTCCGGGTGTCAGAGCGGAAGTCAGCCAGATGGGCATGGGTCCGCCGGTTGGCAAGGATATACAGATTCAACTGATTGGTGACGACCTCGACCTCCTGGCGGAGCAGACGCGCAGGCTCAAAGCCTATATGGCCGAGATTGATGGCCTCGTCGGCGTCGACGATACCTCACCTGTGCCCGGCATCGAGTGGCAGGTCGAAGTTGATCGACCCAAAGCGGCTATGACAGGGGCCGATGTCTCGAGCGTTGGTGCCGCTATCCAGCTCATTACCAATGGCGTGCTGGTCGGCAAGTACCGTCCCGACGACGTGGATGATGAAGTCGATATCCGGGTGCGTTACCCGATAGAATATCGTGGGATATCCCAGCTGGACTCGCTGCGAGTCAGTACTCGCGAAGGCCAGGTGCCGATCAGCAGCTTCGTTGAACGAAATCCCAGGCCGAAGGTCTCTACCATTTTCCGCCAGAACGGTAAGCGCGTCATGTATGCGCGGGCGAATACGTCGCCAGGTGTGCTCGCCAATGACAAGCTTGATCAGATCAGAGAGTGGCTCGCGAGCCAGGATGTGGACCCTTCCATCGAGATAGTTTTCCGTGGCGCTAACGAGGAGCAGGAGGAGGTGAATGCTTTCATCGGCGTTGCCTTTACGCTGGCGTTAATGATGATGGGTATTCTGCTGGTGACGCAGTTCAACAGCTTCTACCAGGCGCTGCTGATTCTGTCTGCGGTCATCATGTCGACCATCGGGGTATTGCTGGGGCTGATTGTTACAAGCACGCCCTTCAGCGCGATTATGACGGGTATTGGTATCGTTGCGCTCGCCGGTATTATCGTTAATAACAATATTGTACTGATTGATACGTTTAATTATCTCAGGCGGGAGAACCCCGGCTGGGACCTGCAGCGTGTCATCATGACCACGGGTTGCCAGCGTCTGCGCCCCGTGTTCCTCACGACGTTCACGACGGGATTCGGCCTGCTGCCGCTGGCGAGCGGCATCTCCATCGATCTGATTGGGCGTGAAATCGAGGTGGGCGGCCCCATTGCGTCTTTCTGGGAGTCTCTGGCGTCCACCATTATCTCGGGCCTGAGCTTCGCGACTGTGCTGACGTTGCTGGTGACACCGGCGCTGTTGATTGCACCGCAGGCGATTCGGGAGCAATTGCAGAAGGTTGGTGCCCTGTTCAAGGGTCGCACTGCACCTACCCCTACCCCTGCCAAATAGCGGCTGGCGGTTCGGACGCGCAGAGGGTTTTGCCGCGGCTTCCGCAGAGGGTCAGACTACAACAGAATCGTAGTACTATTGGCTGAGTTTCTTATCCGTTGCGTATAACGGACATCTCTCACCGGCAGCCAGGAGAAAAACAGCATGAGTGAAAGACAGTACGACGTCGTGATCTGGGGGGCGACGGGCTTCACCGGTCGCCTCGTGGCTGAATACATGATGCAGACTTATGGTGTTGGCGGTGACGTGCGCTGGGCTGTTGCCGGTCGCAATGCTGTCAAACTCTCTGAAGTGATGAGCAGCGTGGCGCCTGGCGTCGAGATCCCGCAGATAATTGCAGACAGCGCGGATGAGACGTCGCTGCGTGAGATGGTGAAGTCAACAGCTGCGGTCTGCACCACCGTGGGCCCCTATGCACTTTACGGATCGCTGCTGGTCCAGCTGTGCGCGGAGGAGGGGACGCACTATGCCGACCTTACAGGTGAGGTGCAGTGGATGCGCAAGATGATAGACACTCACCACACTGCTGCCGAGGCCTCCGGCGCCCGCATCGTGCATACCTGCGGCTTTGATAGCATTCCATCAGATCTTGGTGTCTGGTATGCGCAGCAGCAGATGTCGGCAGCGCATGGCGTCTATGCGCGCAGGGTCAAGTATCGTGTTGCTAAATCTCGTGGCGGCGTCAGTGGCGGCACGATCGCCAGCATGATGAATATGATGGAAGAGACCAAGGTCGACCCCGGTATTTTGGATATTATCAACGATCCCTATGCGCTGAATCCCCCCAATCTGCCGCGGGGTGATGACGGATCTGATCAGACCGGTGCGGAGTACGACCAGGATTTCAGGCAGTGGACGGCACCGTTCGTGATGGCAGGTATCAACACCCGCGTCGTCAGACGTACCCATGCCCTGCTCGATTATCCCTGGGGCAAACACTTCCGCTATGACGAAGCGATTCTCACAGGTGACGGGCCGGGCGGCTTTGCCCGGGCATCAGTGGTTGCTGGCGGTACGGGTCTGATGATGCTGGCTTCGGCTTTCTCGCCAACCCGCAAGCTGCTCGGACGGGTTGCGCCGGCACCGGGGGAGGGGCCGTCAGAGGAAACCATGGTCAATGGTTTCTTCGATATTGAATTGCATGCGCCACATCCGAGCGATCCTCGGAAAAACATGCTCATCCGGGTCACCGGAGACCGTGATCCCGGCTACGGGGCTACCTCCAAGATGATCGCGGAGAGCGCGGTCTGCCTGGCCTGCGATGATCTGGACACACCGACGGGCATCCTCACGCCTGCGGCCGCCATGGGCCAGAAGCTGATTGACCGTCTGTCTGCAAAAGCTGGCATGACGTTCTCAGTTGTAAAAGGCTCGGTCGCCGAGGCTGATTGACTCACGGTCCGGGCGGAGCGGTCACCGCCCGGTGAAATTTGCCGTGCTGATCTCTTCAGTGAGACCAGCCATTCGTATATGATCAGACGCATCTAATCGATTCACTTCAGGGTCCCCCCAGTCCGGCAATGACCGACGAATTCGTCCATCTCCGCGTTCACTCAGAATATTCATTGAGCGACGGAATGGTACGGATCAAGCCTCTGGTCGCCCGTTGTGCCGAGATGGGCATGCCTGCGGTGACCGTCAGTGACCGCAATAATCTGTTTGCGCTGATCAAGTTTTACAACGCTGCCCAGGGCAGCGGTATCAAACCTGTTGTGTCATCCGATATCTGGGTCACGGGTGACAATACCAACGAAGAAGCGACGCCGCTGGTACTGATTGCCAGGACGGACCAGGGCTATCGCCATCTGTCTGAGCTGATTTCCCGGTCCTATGCCGAAGGCCAGTCCATGGGGGTTGCGGGTTTGAAGCGCGGCTGGATCGCCGAGCGTGCTGAAGGTCTGATCGCACTGTCTGGCGGTAGAGAAGGCGATGTTGGACGTGCCTTGCTGGCAGGCAATATGGAAGAAGCGAAACGACGTGCCCGGCGCTGGATGGAACTGTTCCCGGATGCCTTTTACCTTGAACTGCACCGTACCGGCCGGGAACACGAGGAAGATTACAACACCCTGGCGGTGAACCTGGCGATAGCGCTGGAATGCCCGGTGGTCGCAACCAATGACGTCCGCTTCCTGACCCGCGATGAGTTTGAAGCCCATGAAGTCAGGGTCTGTATCCACGATGGCAGGACGCTGGATGACCCGAGGCGCGAACGTCGTTACTCGGAGGAGCAGTACCTCAAATCCGCTGCCGAAATGACGGCGTTGTTTGCGGACATGCCTGAGGCCATTACCAACACGGTGGAAATCGCCCGGCGCTGCAATGTCACACTGGACCTCGGCAATAACTATCTGCCGGCGTACCCGGTGCCTGAAGGCTCGACCACCGAATCGTTCCTTTGTGATCTCTCCCTCAAAGGGTTGCACGAGCGGCTTGAGAAGATTCTTGACCCGTCCGCTGAGAATTATGCGGCTGAACTGCAGCGCTACCTCGATCGGCTCGATTTTGAGCTGGGCGTCATCAATAAGATGGGCTTTCCCGGTTACTTCCTGATTGTCATGGAGTTTATCCAGTGGGCCAAAGACAATGACATCCCGGTGGGTCCCGGCAGGGGCTCCGGTGCCGGCTCGCTCGTCGCTTATGCATTGAAGATTACGGATATCGACCCGCTTGAATACGACCTGTTGTTCGAGCGCTTCCTCAATCCTGAGCGGATCTCGATGCCTGACTTCGATATCGACTTCTGCATGGACGGCCGCGACAAGGTGATTCAGCACGTCACTGAGCTGTATGGCCGAGAGGCCGTATCCCAGATTATTACGTTCGGCACCATGGCGGCGAAGGCGGTGGTTCGTGACGTCGCTCGTGTTCAGGGCAAACCCTACGGACTCGCTGACAAGTTGTCGAAGCTGATCCCGTTTGAGCCGGGAATGACATTGACCAAAGCGCTCGAGGAAGAGCCGCTGTTGAAGGAATTTGTCGAGACCAGCGAGGAGGCCGACGAGATCATGGAGATGGCCTTTAAGCTCGAGGGTCTCGCCAGAAATGTGGGCAAGCACGCCGGTGGTGTCGTCATCGCACCCACAAAGCTGACCGATTTCTCGCCGACTTATTGTGATGAGACCGGCCAGGGGCTCATGACCCAGTTCGATATGGTCGACGTTGAGCAGGCCGGTCTTGTTAAATTTGACTTCCTCGGTCTGCGCACCCTGACGATCATTGATAACGCGGTGAAAAGTATCAATGCCCGGAACCAGACACTGGGTGAGGCACTGGTCGATATTGATGCCATTTCCCTTGAAGATTCTGCGATATACCACGACCTGCAGGACGCCAGGACCACCGCGGTATTCCAGCTCGAATCCCGTGGGATGAAAGACCTGATGAAAAAGGTAAAGCCCAACCGTTTCGCCGATATTGTCGCCCTGGTTGCCCTGTTCCGGCCGGGTCCGATGCAGCTGGCTGATGATTTCATCCGTCGCAAGCACGGTATCGATGAAGTCGACTACCTGCACCCCAGTCTCAAGCACGTGCTGGAAGGCTCCTACGGGGTCATGCTTTATCAGGAGCAGGTGATGCAGATTGCGCAGATCTTGGCTGGTTACACGCTGGCGGACGCCGACCTGCTGCGTCGTGCCATGGGTAAAAAGAAGCCGGAGGAAATGGCCAAGCAGCGTGCTGTGTTCCTCGAGGGGGCCACCAAAAATGGCGTCGATAAACAGCAGGCGGATCACATCTTTAACCTGATGGAAAAGTTCGCCGGCTATGGCTTCAATAAGCCTCACTCGGTGGCCTACGCGCTGATTGCTTATCAGACTGCCTGGCTCAAGCACTATTACCCAGCGGATTTTATGGCCGCTGTGCTCTCTGCTGATATGCAGAACACCGACAAGGTGGTCACGAATATCGAAGAGTGCCGCGAGATGGAGATCGAACTCAGGCCGCCCGATGTGAACCGGGGTGAGTTCCGTTTCGTCGCCGATACACCAATGAGCATTGTCTATGGCCTGGGTGCGATCAAGGGCCTGGGTGAGGGGCCGATTGAATCTCTGGTCGCCTGTCGGCAGCAGGACGGCGGTTTTCGGGACCTATATGATTTCTGTGAACGTGTTGATCAGCGCAAAGTTAACAAGCGCGCCATCGAGGCGCTGATTGGCAGCGGCGCGCTCGACAACCTGGTGGCCCAGGTGCCCGAGGCAACCGAGGACGTTATTGGTTACAAACGGGCGCTGTTGACGGCAAATCAGGATGACGCGGTCGGTCTTGCCGAGCAGAAAACCCGGAATGAAGACAGTGGCCTCACCGACCTGTTTGGCAGCAGCGTGCTTGTCAGCGAGAGCGAGGAAGGCCGCTATAACCATTGTGAAAACCTGAAGCCGCTCACCTTCAAGGATCGCCTGAACAAGGAAAAGGATTCTCTGGGCCTGTTCCTGACCGGACACCTCGTCGATGAATACCGGGAAGAATTCAGGCACTTTATCGATTCCAGAATTGTCGACCTGCGTTCAGGACAGGAGGACCACATGATCGGTGGCCTGATCGTTGCGATGCGCACGATGAAGAGTCGTCGGGGTGAGACCATTGCCTTCGTCACGCTGGATGACAAGAGTGGCCGGGTCGAGGTCTCGATTTTTGGTGATGTCTACGACAACGTGCGTGAGAAACTGCAGAAAGACCAGGTGATTTTCGTCAGGGGGGGTACCGCCGAGGACGACTTTACTGGTGGCATCCGCATGCGTGCCAATGAGGTCTTCCTGATCGAAGAGGCCCGGGCTCGACAGGCCAGCAATCTGCGGCTGGAACTGCAGAGCAGTCATCTGTGTGAGGGCTTTGTTGATGAGCTTGCCGGCATGCTGCAACCGTTCCGCCCGAAAGGTTTCGGCGGCTGTCGCGTCGCCATCAACATCAAGAGCCATGATTCCGAGGGTGACGTCATCCTCGGCGAGGAATGGCGCGTCGTGCCCCATGACGATCTGATCCACAATCTCAAGGAACACTACGGGGCTGAGAAGGTCCGCCTCCAGTACGGCTGACATGGCGTCCCTGCTGCCAGATATTGCCATCCGTCGCTGCCGCAGTGATGACGTTGATCGGCTTGTTATCGCCTTGAGTGGCGGCATGGATTCTCTGTCGCTGCTGCACGCTGTGCATGCGCTGGCATTGCCAAAACCGCTTATCGCACTCCATGTTAATCACGGCCTGCAGACGGATGCGGCGGCTTTTGCACGACATTGCCGGGCGGCATGCGAGGCGTTATCGATTCCTCTGGAAGAAATGGCTGTAGAGGTCAGCACCAGCGGCAGCCTCGAGGCCCGGGCGAGGGAAGCACGCTACGCTGCCTTTGAGGCCTGGTTGCAGCCCGGTGACCTGCTCTTGTTTGCCCATCATGCTGATGACCAGGTTGAGACGGCGCTGTTCCGTCTGTTCCGCGGCAGTGGAGTGGCGGGTCTTGACGGGATGCCGGTCGAACGCGACATTGGTCCGGCGCGATTGTACCGACCCCTGTTGTCGCTGCCGCGCCGCGTGATTGAGGACTATGCGCGTGCGCAGGCGCTGGACTGGGTCGAAGACAGCACCAACGCGGCGCTGACGCAGGATCGTAACTACCTGCGGCATGCAGTGCTGCCTCTGATTGAGCAGCGCTGGCCGGGTGCACGGGCAGTCATCACTGCTGGCATTGAGCGCGACCGGCAGGCCAGGGCGAGGCTGGCTGCTGCCGATGCGGCGCTGCTGCAGAGTCACCTGGCGTCTGCCGATAGCCTGCCGCTGGCGGCCTGTCGTGCACTGCGAGGCGCGCAACTGCGTGCTCTCTTGTTGGCCTGGTTCATCGCCGAAGGCAGGCATCTGCCTGCCACTGCGCAACTGGAGGAAGTGACCCGCTGCATCCGTGAGCAACACCGGGTCAACCTGGTGGGGCCTGACTTCGAGCTACGGCAACAGGCTGATGTGCTCTACCTGCTGGGCAGGCTTGCAGACCCGGTCGAGGATACATTCGTCCTGACCCCGGGCGAACAAGATATCGGACCGGGGGTTCTGGCGTGTCACCAGCAAATGGGCGCAGGTCTGCTGCCCGGGGACTATGACGTCGGTTTTCGTCGTGGCGGTGACCGGCTGAGGATGGGGCGCAATCGGACCCTCAAGAATCTCTACCAGGAGCAGGGTGTGCCTGCCTGGCTCCGAGACCGGCTACCGCTCATCCGCCGGGGCGCCGAGGTGGTTGCGATGCCGGGGCTGCCTGCCTGGCAGGTGCCAATGCTGGTTGCCGACGGCTGGCGATCTGAGCCTGGCAGCGAGGGGCTGGACATCCAGTTGCTGACCCGGGATCGGAGCCGGCAGGCCGAGGGCGCCAGGCTGGCGCAGCCGGTCTAATTTGATCGTCTTACCTGATTTTCATTGAGGCGCTTTCGGCCCCGTGCTATTCTAGAAACCCATCTTGGTCGTACCTCTGAAAGCTAATTTAACTGTAGCTCACGGCCGCAAAAACAAGATGGGAGCCAAATGTCACGCTTTATTTTTGTCACCGGTGGAGTCGTTTCTTCACTAGGAAAGGGCATTACCGCTGCTTCCCTGGGCGCTGTGCTTGAGGCCCGCGGTCTTAACGTCACCATGCTGAAAATGGATCCGTATATCAACGTGGATCCCGGCACCATGAGCCCGCTGCAACATGGCGAGGTTTATGTCACCGCCGACGGGACTGAGACGGACCTGGACCTTGGTCATTACGAACGCTTCGTTCGCGGCTGCTCCAACCTGACGCGTAACAACAATTTCACGACCGGCCGAGTTTACGCTGACGTCATCGCGAAAGAGCGTCGTGGAGACTACCTTGGCGCGACCATCCAAGTGATTCCTCACATCACCGACGCCATCAAGGAACGTATTCATCGTGCCGCTAACGGCAGTGATGTCGCGATCGTTGAGATCGGCGGCACGGTAGGCGATATCGAATCCCAGCCGTTTCTTGAAGCTGTGCGGCAGTTGCGTTTTGAGCTCGGGTCCAGCCGGGCCTTGCTGTTGCACCTGACACTCGTGCCGTTCATTGCGACGGCGGGTGAAACCAAAACGAAACCAACACAGCACTCAGTGCGAGACCTGCGTTCCATCGGTTTGCAGCCGGATATCCTGGTGGTTCGTTCTGATCACGAAATTCCCAAGAGCGCCCGTGACAAGATCGCGCTGTTCACTAACGTCGAACCCCGCGCGGTCATCGGTCTCTGTGATGCGGATACGATCTATCGCATCCCGAGCATGCTCAATGAGCAGGGTCTTGACGATATCGTCGTTGAAAAGCTTGGGCTTGAGGTCACCCCGGCAGACCTGTCTGACTGGGCCGACGTGGTGGATGCACAGCTTAACCCGAAGCATCAGGTACGCCTGAAGATGGTCGGCAAGTACATGGAACTGCTGGATGCCTATATCTCGCTGACCGAGGCGATTGAGCATGCGGGCATCCATACTCACACCAGGGTTCAGATCGACTTCGTGGATTCCTCAGTCCTGGAAGAAAAGGGTGTCAGTGTCCTCGAGGATGCCGATGCGATCCTGGTACCGGGTGGCTTTGGTCCCAGAGGGTTTGAAGGCAAGATCATGGCGGCGGGCTACGCCCGGGAAAACAAGATTCCCTACCTTGGTATCTGTTACGGCCTGCATGCAGCGATCATCGATATCGCCCGTAACCGCGCGGGTCTCGAGAATGCTGATACCACTGAAAACAATCCCAATACCTGTCACCCGGTGATAGGCCTGATTACCGAGTGGGTCAACGAGGAAGGCGAAACCGAGCTCCGTGATGAGGATTCTGACCTCGGCGGCACCATGCGCATGGGTGAACAGCTCTGCAATCTCAACTGTGATTCGCTGACCTATCGGATCTATGGTGACAAGGAGATCAAGGAACGACACCGTCATCGCTATGAAGTGAACAATCGTTACCTGCCGGACCTGGAAAAAGCCGGGATGCGGGTTGCCGGGCGCAGCGCGGATAACTCGCTGGTTGAAGTGATAGAATATGCAGATCATCCGTGGTTCGTGGCCAGTCAGTTCCACCCGGAATTCACCTCTTCGCCGAGAGACGGTCATCCGCTTTTCAAGAGTTTTATCGAGGCTGCGCTCGTCCGCCACGGCGACTAGCAAAATCACTGACGACAGCAAAACGTAAAAGAGCCCTCAGCGTTGCTTGGGTTAATGTTAATGGGACCTGTTCCGGGTGTGTGGCTAGAGGTAATGAGTAGACGACTATGAAATTATGCGGTTTTGACATTACGGATACGTCGCCGTTCTTCCTGATTGCGGGTCCGTGTGTGATCGAGTCAGAATCGCTGGCGCTTGATACCGCGGGATATCTTAAGGAATTGTGCTCCGGTCTCGGGGTGCCGTTTATTTACAAGTCTTCCTACGACAAGGCCAACCGATCCTCCCACGAAAGCTATCGCGGTCCTGGCATAGAAGCAGGCCTCGCTATCCTCGAGAAGGTCAAGCGCGAGGTCGACGTACCGGTGCTCACTGATGTTCACGAGGACACACCGCTTGATGAAGTGGCGGCCGTGGTGTCAGTCTTGCAGACCCCGGCGTTTCTCTGCCGCCAGACCAATTTCATTCAACGGGTGGCCGAGACTGGCCTGCCGGTCAATATCAAGAAGGGGCAGTTTCTTGCGCCCTGGGATATGAAGAATGTCGTCGACAAGGCAAAAGCGACCGGCAATGACGACATTATGGTGTGTGAACGCGGCGTCAGTTTTGGTTACAACAACCAGGTGTCTGACATGCGCTCGCTCGCGATTATGCGCGAAACCGGCTGTCCGGTTGTGTTCGATGCGACCCACAGTGTGCAGTTGCCGGGCGGTCAGGGCACGACGTCAGGTGGTCAGCGTGAAATGGTACCGGTGCTTGCCCGGGCGGCAGTGGCGGTTGGTATCCATGGCCTTTTCATGGAAACCCATCCCGACCCTGAAAAGGCCCTCAGCGATGGCCCTAACAGCTGGCCCATGTATGAACTCCGCCGCCTCCTTGAAACCCTCATGAGAATCGACGACGTCGTAAAAGAATAAACCATGGCATAACATTCTCGAGCACTATGTATCTCGGGAAACAGGAATAACGAACAAATCATCGTGACAGGCTGGGAAAAACACCAGCACCGCAGGACTAAGGCAAACAGCCTTGAGCGCGGGTTGTTAGAGGTGAATATCAGCAATCTGTAGTTACTGCTCGCGTCAGTATTTACAAACTGAAGAGGTAAACCAACTTGGAAATCACAGAAATCCTGGCCCGAGAAATCCTGGATTCCCGCGGCAATCCCACGGTCGAAGTCGACGTCGAAATCGATAACCAGTTTCGCGGCAGTGCCTGCGTCCCGTCCGGTGCCTCAACCGGTTCTCGCGAGGCCCTCGAACTGCGTGATGGGGACAAGTCACGGTACCTTGGCAAGGGTGTGCTGAAGGCCGTCGAGAACGTCAATACACGAATTCGCGAAGCGCTGCTCGGTCGAGACCCACTGGCGCAAGCGGACCTCGACAACTTCATGATCGAGATGGACGGTACGGATTATAAGGGCACTCTCGGCGCGAACGCGCTGCTCGGGGTCTCC
>Ga0181575_10002078_pt1 | contig 14257 bp, 10 predicted proteins | sample 101ome_23_FD_145599 | JGI IMG/M metagenome (GOLD analysis project Ga0181575, IMG submission 145599) | Coastal salt marsh microbial communities from the Groves Creek Marsh, Skidaway Island, Georgia - 101411CT metaG (spades assembly) | ecosystem: Environmental > Aquatic > Marine > Intertidal zone... | reverse complement strand
TACTTTAATTTGTATTTGAATTTATTCAATGAAGAATTTAGTCTATATATTATTTTCACTAATTATACTTTTTGGTTGTGCTAAAAGAGGAACCCCAACAGGTGGACCCAAAGATAGCATCCCTCCTGTTTTAGTTAATGCTAGTCCAAAATTAAATTCAATCAATTTTGATTCAGAAGAAATTAAACTAACATTTGATGAGTGGATAAAGTTAGATAAAGTTCAGGAACAACTAATTATTTCTCCGCCATTAGAGAAATCATCATATGAAATAAAACCTCTAAGTGGAGTTACAAAAAAAGTTTTTTTAAAATTTTTAGACAGTCTAGCCCCAAAAACAACATATACTATTAACTTCGGTAATAGCATCCAGGATAATAATGAAAATAATCCTTTGACATTTTTCAGCTATACGTTTTCTACAGGAGAGACAATCGACTCTCTTTATATAAGAGGGAATACTAAAGATGCATTTAGTCAAGAATCTGATGAATTTATATCACTTCAATTGTATCGCGTAGATTCATTATTTAAAGACTCCATAATTTTTCAAAATAAACCTACATATATCTCTAATACACTTGATTCAACTAATTATAAATTTCAAAATTTAAAAGAAGGAAAATATTTATTAATTGCATTAAAAGATGTTGGTAATAATTATTTTTTTGATCCTTTTTATGACAAAATCGGATTTATAGACTCACTGATAACTCTACCCAGAGATTCAGTTATTGATTTAAAACTTTTTAAAGAAGAAACTGATATAATATGGGATAAGCCTCATTTTATTAATAGCGAAAAAATTGGATTTGGTTACTACGGAAAGTTAGATTTAGATAAAATAAAAATTGAGTCTAATGTTCCTGATTCCGTTAATTATGTTTTTATAAAAGAAAAAGAAACTGATACTCTGAATCTTTGGCTATCTAGAAATAGCTTCGATTCATTGAATTTCAGTTTAATTGAGACTGATACAATCAAACTTACAACAGTAAAATTTGATAGGAAAAGAGATAGTTTGATTGACTCTTTAAACATAAGTTCCAAGACAGTTAATGTAATCCATCTTAAAGAATCATTTAAGATTTCATCAAACATTCCGTTAAATAAGATTGAAGATTCACTAATTACTATCAGAGATATTGACTCACTTATTATACCATTTACAACAAGCATCAACGATAGGTTAGATGAAGTCGATATTGATTTTGAAGTTTCACCGTCTGACGATTATAGCATATTTATAAAACCAAGAGCAATTAAAGATATTCGAGGTACAGAAAATGACACCTTACAGTTCAATGTTGTTAGTCAAACTTTAGAAGATTATGGAAACGTTTTTCTTGATGTTATAGCAAATAATGATTCTAAATATATCCTTCACCTGTTAGACTCAAATTCTAATATTATCAGAGAGTTTAAAAATGTTAATTCACTGTCAACATATATTTTTGATTATATAAGACCTGGAAAATACACTTTTAGGTTAATTGAAGATCTAAACTCAAATGATCTTTGGGATACTGGAAATTATTTAAAACAAGTTCAACCTGAACCAGTATACTATTTTCCAAGTGAGCTTGATGTTAGGGCAAATTGGGATCTTAATGAAACATTTAATTTAAATCTTTTAAATTCCCTAAAAGATTCTATAAATTAAAGTTTTGCTTTTAAAAATTCTTTATTCATCCTTGCAATATTTTTAATGGATATTCCTTTTGGACATTCAACCTCGCATGCTCCAGTATTAGTGCAATTACCAAAACCTTCTTCATCCATTTGTTTTACCATATTAAGAACTCTATCTTTCGCTTCGACTTGTCCTTGAGGTAAATATGAGAACTGGGATACTTTTGCTGACACAAAAAGCATTGCAGAAGCATTTTTACAAGTTGCAACACAAGCTCCACAACCTATACATGTTGCTGCATCAAAAGCATTATCTGCATCTTCTTTTCTAATTGGAATTGTATTTGCATCTTGTGTATTACCTGAAGTATTTATACTAATATATCCACCTGCATGTTGAATCCTATCAAAAGACGTTCTGTCAACAACTAAATCTTTTATAACTGGGAATGAACTAGCTCTAAATGGCTCAATAACTATTGAGTCACCATCTTGAAACTTTCTCATATGCAGTTGACAAGTTGTGATTCCTGTATCAGGACCGTGTGCTCTCCCATTTATAAATAAAGAACAACTTCCACAAATACCTTCTCTACAATCATGATCAAATGCAACTGGATCAACTCCTTCCATAATTAATTTCTCGTTTAAAACATCCATCATTTCAAGGAAAGACATATCAGGAGTAATTTCATCAATTTCATAATTTTGAAAATATCCATCTGAATCTGCGTTAGTTTGTCTCCATATTTTTAAGTATAACTTCATATTAATACTTTACTAGTTTATTATTTGTAAGATCTTGTTTTAATCTCTATATCTTCATATTCCAAATCTTCTTTATGAAGGATTGGCTTTGAAGGATCGTCATTATATTCCCAGGCTGAAACAAATTTAAATTTTTTATCATCTCTTATTGCCTCTCCATCATCTGTTTGAAACTCTTCTCTAAAGTGTCCTCCACAGGACTCATTTCTTTCAAGAGCATCAATTGCAAATAGTTCCCCTAACTCAAGGAAGTCAGAGACTCTTGTTGCTTTTGCTAGTTGCTCGTTAAATTCATTTAATCCGCCAGGTATTTTTACATTTTTGTGAAAGTCTTCTCTTAACTCTTTAATCTCTTTTATAGCAGACTTTAAATCTTTTTCATTTCTTGACATACCACATTTATTCCACATTATTTTACCTAACTTTTTATGGTAATAGTCTACTGATTTTTCACCTTTATTTGATATTAGCTTTTTTAATTTTTCTGATATTTCTTTTTCACTTTTATCAAATTCAGGAAGATCTGTAGAAATTTCACCAGTACTTATTTCATTTGACAGATAATCTCCAATAGTATATGGTAGTACAAAATAACCATCTGCCAATCCCTGCATTAATGCAGATGCTCCAAGTCTATTAGCACCATGATCTGAGAAGTTTGCCTCACCAATTGCAAAACATCCTGGGATAGATGTCATCAGGTTATAATCAACCCACACACCTCCCATTGTATAGTGAACAGCTGGATATATTTTCATTGGTAATTCATATGGATTCTCATCAACTATTTTTTCATACATCTGGAATAAATTACCATATTTCTGTTTGACAATTTCCTTTCCTAGTTTAGATACTAACTTTGAGTCAGATGAATCAAGCCCACTAACTTTTGCCTTCTCTTCACCATATCTTATAATAGCATGAGAGAAATCCAAGTATACTGCTTCACCAGTTTTATTAACTCCGTAGCCATTATCACACCTCTCTTTAGCAGCTCTCGAAGCGATATCTCTTGGTACAAGGTTTCCAAAAGCAGGATATCTTCTTTCTAAATAATAATCTCTTTTATTCTCAGGTATATCAACAGGAGATAATTTTCCCTCCCTAATTAATTTTGCATCAGCTTTTTCTTTTGGCACCCATATTCTTCCATCATTTCTTAGTGATTCAGACATTAGAGTCAACTTTGACTGATAATCACCTGAAACAGGAATACATGTTGGATGTATTTGAGTAAAACAAGGGTTAGCAAAAAAAGCACCTTTTTTATGAATTTTCCAGGCTGCAGATACATTACTTCCCATAGCATTAGTTGAAAGAAAGAAAATGTTTCCATATCCACCAGATGCAATTACTACAGCATGTGCAGAGTGTCTTTCAATTTCACCATTAACTAGGTTTCTAGCAATAATACCTCGAGCTTTTCCTTTTACAATAACAATATCCATCATTTCATGTCTACTATACATCTTAATTTTACCACGAGCAATTTGTCTATTCATTGCTGAGTAAGCTCCAAGTAAAAGCTGTTGTCCTGTTTGACCTTTAGCATAAAAAGTTCTTGAAACTTGAACGCCTCCAAAAGATCTATTATCTAAAAGCCCACCATAGTCTCTAGCAAATGGTACTCCCTGTGCAACACATTGGTCAATTATATTTCCTGAAACTTCAGCAAGTCTATAAACATTTGCTTCTCTTGACCTGTAATCTCCACCTTTTATGGTATCATAAAAAAGTCTGTAAGTTGAATCCCCATCACCTTGATAGTTTTTTGCAGCATTTATTCCTCCCTGAGCAGCAATTGAATGAGCTCGTCTTGGTGAATCTTGAAAACAGAATGATTTTACGTTATAACCGAGTTCAGCCAGAGTAGCAGATGCAGATGCACCAGCAAGTCCAGTTCCAACAACAATAACATCAATATTTCTTTTATTGGATGGGCTAACAAGGTTGATTTTTCCTTTGTGATTTGTCCACTTGCCAGCTAAGGGGCCTTTTGGTATTTTAGAATTTAATTTATTCATGCTGTAAGATTATGGAATATCGCTATAAATATGAACCCTGCAGGTATTATTACTGAAAACAGAAAAGTACCTTTTTGAATTAAATTATAGTACTTGGAATCAACTCCTACTGTTTTAAAAGAAGAACTAAAACCATGTAACAGGTGTAATGCTAAAAAAATAAAAGAGAAAGAGTAAATAGCAGTTTTGAAAGGGCTTTCAAATTTATGAACTAACTCTTCAAAGTATCTGTTAGGATCCTCCGGAAGAACTTCAACATATTTATAATTCATCTCAGGTATCCAAAAATCAATAAAATGAATTACTAAAAAAACCAGTATGACTCCGCCGCTAAAAATCATATTTCTTGAAATCCATGAGGAGTTTGATCCACCAGAAAATTTTGAGTAATTATTTTTTCTTGACTTTGCATTTAAAATTTCAAGATAAAATCCCATTACAAAATGGAAAATAACTCCTAATATCAATATTGGTTGAAGAACAAACTGTACTAATGGATTTGTTCCCATAAAATGAGAGAGTTTATTGAATATATCCTCACTAAATACAGAAGTTACATTAATTAAAAAGTGTTGTGTTAAAAACACAACCAAAAAGAGACCCGAAAGAGCCATTAATATTTTTCGTCCAATCGAAGAACTAAATAATTTCATCTACATTAATTCTACAACAAAATTAATGCATAAACGTTTAAATAACTACTGAATTTGGAATTCCTTTTCTAAATTATCGTTATCCGTAATAATTAAAACCTTATACAAACCTTTATCTAAATATTCGTTATTATCCATTAAATCATAATTAATAAAGTTGAATCCCTTATCTAGTTTGCCTTCACTTTTGTAAACGTTATTTCCATTAGAGTCATTAATTGAAATATTATAATTAGTTGACAAAGATGAAAATAGAGTAATATCAAGCTCTGGAGCATTAGCTTGGCTCCAAATACTTCTTTGAACACCCCAAGAGTCAGACTTTTTAATGTTATTCAATGGATATATGAATAATGAAGATTCAAGTATTTCATCTGATAAATCTTGAATTTTTTTAATATCAGCTAGATAGATTGATCTTCCATGTGTTCCAACTAATAAATGTTGTTCATCAGTCTGAATTACTAAATCGTGAACAGCTGCAGATGTAAGACCTTTACTAAATGGCTCCCATGTTTTTCCTTGATCTAATGAAATGTATACTCCATGGTCGTTTCCAATATATAAAATGTTTTTATTGAGATTGTCTTCTATCACAACATTTATTGGAGAATCTGGAAGGTTTGAACTTATAGACTCCCATGTTTTTCCATAATTGTCACTTTTAAAAAGAAAAGGTGAGAAGTTATCCCATCTATAACCATCCAAAGAAGCATAAATAACTTTCTCATCATGATGAGAAGCATAAACATTACTAACCCATAGATCTTGTGGTAAGTTATCAGAGATATTCTTCCATGTTTTTCCACCATTTTTTGTAACATGAATAATACCATCATCACTTCCGACATATATTACTCCTTCTGTAATAGGGGATTCTGAAATTGTAGTAATTGTCCCATATGGCACATTCCCTTTTTTGCCACCTTTGGTTAAATCATTAGATATATTTTCCCAATCATCTCCTTGATTTATTGACTTATGTAGAAAATTTGAGCCAAGATAAAGTACATCTTGATTATGTGGTGATAATAAAATTGGAGTCTGCCAGTTAAATCTAAAAGGGGACTGACCTAGTTCATGTATTGGTTTAATAGACTTCCTTTTACCGGAATCTAAATCTAACCTAGCGTAAAAACCAAATTGATATCCTGTAAAGACAATATTTGGATTTCTCTTATCAATTTGGATTTCCATTCCATCTCCACCTAGAATACCTTTCCATGGATATTGACCTGTCATGTTCCATCTTTTGCTCTCCACTGAGTTATGAGGGCCCATCCAGACGCCATTGTCTTGAAGTCCACCATAAACATTGTATGGCTTTTGATAGTCTACATTTATCGCATAAAATTGCCCAACTTCAGTAGAATTATTTTTTATCCAATTTTCTCCATCATCGTAAGTAATGTTTACCCCTCCATCATTACCATTTATTAAATGCCCTGGTTTTTCTGGATTTATCCAAAGGTCATGATGATCAGCATGGACATTTTCCTTACCTATTCTGTAAAAGGTTTTTCCTCCATCATCAGAAGATAAAATTGGAACCCCATAAGTGTATATTTTTTCACTATTATTTGGATCAACATGGATCTTACCGAAGTAATATCCATAGGTATTATAAACTCCATCTAGATATGTATTATGTGTTTTAACCCATTTTTTTCCTCCATCATTGCTCCTATATACTTCTGCTCCAATTATTGGAGTGTCAAATAATTCAGAGTTTGCATTAACTAAATATTTATACAAATCTTCAGGCTTAAGTTTTCTATTATTAATATCTTTTTTAATAGCTTCAGGTTTATACTTAGATGGAAATCTATTAGATTTTAAATAGGCTTTAAGATCATCAGTACTAATCTTATTAAAATTTTCTAATGTCATGCCTATAAAAGATTCTTTAGTTAAACCTTGATTTTCTTCTTTTTCATTAGATTCTCTAAAATTCTGATTGTCAACAACTGCATAAACTATATTTGAATCAAAAACTGCTAATCCAATCCTTCCTATTCCAGGTCCAGTTGGAAAACCAGATTCATCATTAGATATTAAGCTCCAATTATCTCCTCCATCAATACTTTTATATATTCCTGAACCATTCCCATCTTCGTCAAAACTCCAAGCTTTTCTATCTTTTTCCCAAGATGTTGCATACATTACATTGAAGTTTTCTGGAGTATAAGACATATCAATAATTCCACTTACATCATTTACATATAATGTCCTGTTCCAGTTTTCCCCACCATCTTTTGTGACATATACCCCTCTATTAATATTATTTGAATATAAGTGCCCAGTAACTCCAATTACTACATGATCAGAATTTTCTGGATTTATTAAAATTTTTCCAATATGATGGCTATCATGTAAACCAACATTTTTCCAATTTGAACCATCAGCATTTGTCTTTAATATTCCTATTCCAGAATATGAGGATCTTGAGGAATTATTTTCTCCTGTTCCAACCCATAATATACCATTACCCCAATCCATTGCAATTTCTCCAATATTTTGAGTTGGCCATTCATCAGAAATAGATTGAAATGATGTTCCATTATTATCTGTATACCATACTCCACCTGAAGCATAAGCAACATAGAATTTTGTGGGATCTTGAGGATTAACTTCCAGTGCAACAACTCTTCCACTCATAATTGTTGGTCCTATATTTTTAAATTCAATGTTTTTTACTCTAGATGATTGTACTAGAACCTCTTTATTTTTGTATGCTTTAATTATACTTTCAGCATCTGTTGGATTTGGTTGAGAAAACATAACAAAAGAACTTATTAGGCTTAATGAAATTGACAAAAACTTTTTCATAATTTTTAATTTTACCTTTAATTTAAAAACATTATATTAAAAAAGAGTTAATTGATAAAAATAAAATGAGATATATTCCACTGAGTAATTCGATATATAAAAGGAACAGAAGGAATTTCATGAATGAAATGAAGGGTAATTCTATGGCTGTTTTCAACTCTAATGATATATATCCAGTAAGTGCTGATTCCGAACTACCTTTTGAACAACATAGAGATATTTTTCATCTAACAGGTATTGATCAAGAGGAAACTATATTATTGTTGTATCCTCCATCAAAAGATGACAAGACAAGAGAAATACTATTTATAAGAAAGTCAGACAATCATACTAAAGTTTGGGAAGGTGAAAAATTGAGTAAAAAACAGGCAAATGAACTATCTGGTATTGATAGTATATACTATACAGATGATTTTAAGGATATACTTAGTTCAATTGCAACTAAAGTTGATACTTTCTATATAAATAAAAATGAGCATTACAGAGCAAACTCTCCAGTTGAAACCAGAGAGGATAGATTTATTTCTTGGCTCTTAAAAAAATACCCTGCTCACAATGTTGCAAAAAGTAATCCAATTCTTCAAAGACAAAGATCTATTAAGCACCCTGATGAAATTGATCAAATAAAAAAAGCATGTGATATAACAAGGAAAGGATTCAATAGAGTCTTAAAATTTATTAAACCTGATGTATGGGAATATGAAATTGAAGCAGAGTTTATCCATGAATTTATTCAGAGCTCATCTAAAGGTTTTGCATATTCTCCTATAATTGCCAGTGGAAATGATAATAATGTCCTTCACTATATAAAAAACAATAAGCAATGTAAAAGTGGGGAATTAATATTAATGGATGTGGGAGCAGAATATGGAAATTATTCTAGTGATATGACTAGAACTATCCCTGTATCAGGAAAATTCTCAAAAAGACAAAAGGAAATTTATAATGCTGTTTTAAGAGTTAAGAATGAAGCTACTAAATTGTTAACTGTTGGTAACAATTGGAAATTATTTCATGAGCAAGTAGGAGAAATTATGACAAAAGAGTTACTTGAAGTAGGACTAATTGATAAAAATGATATAAAAAATCAGACTAAGAAGAACCCTGCTTACAAAAAATATTTTATGCATGGAACTTCGCATCACCTTGGACTAGATACTCATGATTATGGACTTCTTGAAGACCCATTCCAAGAGAATATGGTTTTTACTGTGGAACCTGGAATTTATATTCCTGATGAAGGTTTTGGGATAAGGCTGGAGGATGACGTAGTGATTCAATCAAAAGGAGCACCAAAAAACCTTATGAGTGATATTGTAATAGAAGCCGATGAGATTGAGGATATGATGAATAAATAACAATCAATATTTTAAAATTCCTTCTTTAAAATATAAATGTCTTCAATAAGTCTTTCCATTGATTCAGAGTTTGTTCCATCATAAAAGCCTCTTATTCTTCTGTTAGGATCAACTAATACAAAATTTTCAGTATGAATCATATCATACTTAATATCACTTTCAATATCCTCTGCTACTAGATAAGACTTTCTGGCAAGATTATAGATTTGTTTTTTATCTCCAGTCACAAGATTCCATTTTGAATCAATAATTCCATTATCTATAGAATAATCTTTTAGAATTTCAACCGAGTCAATTTCCGGGGTAACGGTATGAGAAAGAAGTAAAACTTGATCATCGTTAATAAACTCTTTTTGGATATCAATCATATTGTCCTTCATAATTGGACAAATTCCTGGACATGTAGTAAAGAAAAAATCAGCTACATAAATTTTTCCATCATATATTTCATTTGTGACTGTATCGTTATTCTGATTAATTAATTTAAAGTCATCGATTTTATGAAATCTTTTTACATGTTGAATTGTACTATCAACTAATTGAAACTTTACCATACTAGGTTGATATATTGGTAATTTTTTTTCAGGTGTCAATACATTATAAAATGAAAACACTGTTATAAGAGAAATTATTATCATTGAAGTTGCAAAAAGCCAGTACTTTTTTAACATATTTTTTCTAAATATTGGGGAACAAAGATAATTCAAGGAATTAAAAAAATATTAAATTTGCTGTTCAAAATTAATTTATGTTATCTCCCGAATTTTTAATTAAAGCTGCACAATTATTTCTGTCTTTATCAATACTTATTATTCTTCATGAGTTAGGACATTTTATTCCTGCAAAGCTTTTTGGGACAAGAGTAGAAAAGTTTTACTTATTTTTTGATGTTAAATATTCTCTTTTTAAGAAAAAAATTGGTGAAACAATTTATGGTATAGGTTGGCTTCCTCTTGGAGGATATGTAAAAATTTCCGGTATGATAGATGAGAGTTTTGACAAGGAACAAATGAGCAAACCTCCTCAGCCATGGGAATTTAGATCAAAGCCAGCTTGGCAAAGATTAATAATTATGCTTGGGGGTGTTACAGTAAATCTTATTCTTGGATTTGTTATTTATATGATGGTTTTATTTGTCTGGGGAAAAGAAACACTTCCACAAGAAAATATTCCCCTTGGAATGCAACCCTCTGAAATCATTCAAGAGATTGGATTTGAAAAAGGAGATAAAATTATTAATGTAGATGGTAAAGAGCTAGATAATGTCCTTGAGATAAATAGGATGTTATTATTCAGACCAATTGATTATATAACTGTTAAGAAGAATAGTGGTTTGACCTCTGTAATTGATATCCCAAATGATATAGGAAACGAAATTTTTCAAAGTGGTCAAATAAATAGTTTTAGTCCAATTTTTGCTGCTGAAATTGATAGTGTAATTCCAGATTCACCAGCCCTGAAATCAGGATTAAAATCTGGTGATAGAATTTTAAGTGTTAATAATGAAATAGTTGAAGATTGGGTCTCCTTTTCAAACTGGATGGACACAAATGATGATGATATCATTGAATTAATAGTCGAAAGAAATAATTTAAATTATAATTTATCAATTGATAGAGATAGTGATGGTACAATTGGTGTTTATCCTGCTTTTAATATTAGTACAATTAATAAATCTGTAGGATTAGTAGATAGTGTCGTCCAAGGATTTAATTATGGATATTGGACCTTATATGAATATGTAGCAGGGTTTCAATTTATTTTTACAAAAAAAGGAGCACAACAGCTTGGTGGTTTTGGAACTATTGGAAGCATATTTCCAGCAAAGTGGGATTGGAAAGGCTTTTGGTTAAGTACTGCACTTCTTTCAATTATTCTTGCATTCATGAATGTTCTTCCAATTCCTGCTTTGGATGGAGGACATGTAATGTTTTTATTTTATGAAATGATTACTGGAAAAAAACTCAGTGATAAGTTTATGGAAACCGCAACAATGATTGGATTCTTTCTTTTAATTGCACTTGTTTTATATGCAAATGGTAATGATGTATATAGATTCCTAAATGGATAAAAAAAAGGCTGGGTTAACCCAGCCCTTAACAAATAACTTCAAATACAAAAAACTTTAGAAGTTATATTTTAATCCAACAGATATGTTTCTACCCATTTCATGAATTCCTGCTGTTTTAAGTCTAGATAAATGATCATAGTATTCTTTATCAAAAACATTATCAATATTCCAGAAAATATTTAAGTCATTTCCTAGAAATGATGTCATCCATGATCCAGATAAATTTAAAAGTGAATATCCATCAGTAGACTCCTCATACATTGCTGTTCTATTTTGTTGAGCCTTGGCTATAAAGTCTATTTCAAATGAATAATTGCTAGAAAAACTAATGTTGAAAACTTGATTGAAAGTTAATGGTGATATATATGGTAATGCCATACCGTCTTGTGTTTCACCAAAGACATATTCTAAAGAAGTATAATAGGATAGCCAATCAAAACTTGTGTTTTTATTTAAGTGTATTTCCCCTCCATAAAGTGTTGCATCTTGTTGTAAAAAATTATGAAGCTGATAACCATCAATAACAGTATTTGTTGGTTGCAAGTATATGTAATCTCTAATATCATTAAGGAATAAATCAAATGATAAGACTGAATCCTCACCATTAACTTGGATAGATAAATCTGTTTGGAGGCTATTTTCAGCTAATAAATTAGGATCCCCTTTTTTATACATAAATGTCCCATGATGAGATCCATCAGCATATAGCTCAATCAAGTTTGGTGATCTATATCCAGAACTTAAGTTGAATCTTAAAGTTGAAGTTGTGAACTCCTTTTTAAAACCTAAAGCTCCATTAAAATTTGAATAATCTGAAGAATAAATCCCAGATGAAATTGATCTATTATCATATCTTAATCCAATAGTAGCATCTGAAGAATTTCCTAAACTTATCTCTCCTAACGCATAAAGTCCAAAGTCATTCATCTTAGCATCAGGTATCAAAACTTCATGTCCAAAATTCTTATTTGTTTGACTAAGTAGACTTGTACCAAGAATTAAATTGAAATCTTCTGATTGAGGAAGTATTAAACTAATGTCTAATGTATTAGTTAGTAATTCCATATCTAATTCAGCTTCCCCTTCTTCATGATCCTCATCTCCATGCTCATCATGGTCCTTATCTCCATGTTCATCATGGTCCTCATCTCCATGTTCATCATGGTCCTCATCTCCATGTTCACCATGATCCTCATCTCCGTGTTCACCAAATTCCTTTCTTTCATTGAATTGTTGTCCAAGAGTCACATTAAGTAAATGATTGTTACCCAGATCATATGTATTTTTCCAAGTAATTGTGGTATGTTTCAATTCCTGATAAAGACCTTCTTCATCCATATGTTCATCATGGTCCTGATCTCCATGTTCATCATGGTCCTCATCTTCATGTTCATCATGGTCCTCATCTCCATGTTCATCATGGTCCTCATCCATATGGGGTATACCAATATTAGATTCAAGAAAACTTAATCTTAATTCAGAATTAAGTTTTTCACCTGAATATTGAATCCCTGCTTTAATTTCATTTTGTTCAAACCATGTGTTCTCAACCTCACCATCAGGTGATGAGAAATTATCATTGTCAATCATTTCTGCTCTTAAATTAAAACTGAAATTACCTGACTTTCCATTTATCCCCAGATTATTTGTAAGGCCATTATAATTAGAATTATAAATTCCAGTGTAATCTATATCTAATCCATCCATTGATTTAAATTTCTCAGGTTCTGCATAAATTACTCCACCCATTGCATCACTTCCATATAGAACATAAAGAGGACCCTTTATCACTTCAACAGATTCAATTCCAGAACTAGTTATTCCTATTCCATGTTCTTCTCCCCATTGTTGATTCTCAAGTCTTATTCCTTGATTATATACAACAACTCTGTTAAAACTTAAACCTCTTATTGAAGGTTTTGCAATACCTATACCAGTACTAATAACTGATACACCTGGTAACTTAGATATTGATTTACTTATATATTGTTTTATTATTGGATTAATATCATCCATATTTATTTTGTCTACTTTAATTACAGATTTACCCAAACTTTGACTAAATGGAAGAGATAAGATTATCTCATCTAATTCATAGGGATCTGTAACCTGAGACAAAACAGGTTTTGTTAGTAGGAGCATGATTAATATCATGCATAATTTATATTTTATATTCATTTTTATTTTTTTAGAATTCATCTAAACAGTTTCCTGATTAAAATGAAAAGGTTTAAGGTATATTACTACACCTATTTTGATTGTTATTTAATAATTGTAAAAATTTGTCTAATCAAATTGATCAAACAAAAGATGCATCTAAAGAACTATACTTTAGCAGGTGGACCTCTTTTTCTTGTAGAATGATAATTGTAAGAAATTATTGGTGTGTCACTTTCTATAAAAGAAACAACATTTATGTAAGGAATAAATGATTCATAAACATCAATAAAGAAATAATCTGTCTCGTCTTCTTGGTTTGAAAATAAATCAATTTGACAATGAAACTTAGATTTATGAACATCTATACTTTCAAGATGAGTAAATTGATGTGAATCATTAAAGGCATGAAAAGATTCAACTATTGAAGGAAACAATAGAGAAAATAATAACAAATAACTATACAAATGCCTCACGTTATCAAATATAGCAATTAAATTAAATTTAAATTCAAAAAATAATTTATATTTGCCGACTATAATCCTCCTTAGCTCAGTTGGTTAGAGCATCTGACTGTTAATCAGAGGGTCCTTGGTTCGAGTCCAAGAGGGGGAGCAAGCTAACCGCTACATTACACAAATTATACAACCCTTCACCTACTGGAGGGTTTTTTCTTTAGTGTATATTTGAATTATTCAATCAAAAAAAACTTCAAAAAAATTGTAAATTTAACTGTGAAAATTAAATATTGGGCATATTATTTAG
>Ga0181575_10002072_pt1 | contig 14275 bp, 12 predicted proteins | sample 101ome_23_FD_145599 | JGI IMG/M metagenome (GOLD analysis project Ga0181575, IMG submission 145599) | Coastal salt marsh microbial communities from the Groves Creek Marsh, Skidaway Island, Georgia - 101411CT metaG (spades assembly) | ecosystem: Environmental > Aquatic > Marine > Intertidal zone... | reverse complement strand
TCACGGCCGCCGTGCCCGGTGGGCTGATCGGCTATGTACTGGCGATCATGCTGGTGTCGATTGGCATGCGCGACCGCGACCGGGCCGGGCTGAACCCGCGGCTACGCAAGCTGTACCCCGAATCGAAGGAGGTGCTGCCCGCCGTGGCGCGGTCCGTGGGCCTGCGCGCGCTGCAGATCGCCCTCCTCGGCGCCAGCATCATCGGAATCCCCTGGGCCATCAAGCTCATCGTGGAGACCCAGTTGCTCACGCAGGTGTGCGTCATTGAGCGGCGCGAGGGCCGCGACTCCCGCATGCGCGCGCGTGACCTGACCCGCGGCGGGTGGTGGCGGGTTGCCGTGGTGAGCACCCTCGCCGGTGCCCTCCCGCTGCTGGTGGCGCCCCTGCTGGCCATGCCATTCCTGCTGCTGCAGGTGCCGGTGTGGTCGGTGAACCTGATCGGCGCGGTGTTCGCCGCGGCCATCACGCCGCTGGCCGCGGTGGTCATGGTGCTGTTGTACGGCGATCGCGTTGCCGGGTCCGCGGCGCAGCCACAGCCCGCAGCCGCAGGCGACGCACCGGCACCGGCGGGCTGAGCGCCGGGCCTAGCCGCGCCCGCGGCGGGCGTTGGCGCGCGAGAGCTCGCGCTTCATCTCACGGTCCTTGATGGCCACGCGCTTGTCGTACTGCGTGCGACCGCGGCCGATGCCCAGCTCCACCTTGGCGCGGCCGTCATCGTTGAAGTACATGCGCAGGGGGATGAGGGCCATGCCCTTCTCCACCAGCTTGCCGGCGATCTTGTCGATCTCCCGGCGGTGCAGGAGCAGTCGGCGGGTGCGCTGGGGGTCGTGCCCCCGCCCGCCCGCGGGTCCGTAGTCGCTGATGTGGGCACCTACCAGGAACACCTCGCCATTGATCACCTGGGCGTAGGCCTCGCGGATCATGGCGCCGGATTCGCGCAGGCCCTTCACCTCGGTGCCGGTCAGCGCGATGCCGGCCTCGTAGCGATCGAGGATCTCGTACTCGTGCAGCGCCTTGCGGTTCTGCGCGATGTCTTTCGGCGGCGGGGGCTTCGACCCGCCCTTCCGTGTGGCCTTCTTTCCCATGGGCGCGGGAGGTTAGCGGCGCCGGGGTGCGCGGTCAGCGGGGCCGAGGGTGACGCGCCCGCGAAGCGGCTGGATGTCGTGCAGGCGTACGCGCAGGGGATCGCCCAGGCGGATGCGCCGGCCGGTCTCATCCCCCACCACCTGCGCGTCCAGAGCATCGGGCACGTAGTGGTCGTCGTGCATCAACCGGAACGGCAGGAAGCCGTTGAACACCTCGTCGAAGGTGATGAACAGGCCCGACTGCCCGATGCCCCTCACCTCGCCGTCGCGCGGGCGCTCCCAGGCGTCCCCGTCCAGCGAGCCCGCCAGCAGGTACGCCAGGCACATGCGGTCGGCACGGCGCTCGAGGTCGGTGGCCTCCCGCTCGCGCTCGGAGCAGTCGCGGGCCACCTCGGGCAGCATGGCGGCATCGGGCGCGGGCTCCCCCAGCCCCAGCGCATGCACCAGCGCGCGGTGCACCACCAGGTCGGGGTAGCGCCGGATGGGCGATGTGAAGTGCAGGTAGGCGGGGCTCGCAAGCCCGGAGTGGGCCGTCTCATCGGGGCGGTAGATGGCCTTCTGCAGCGCGCGCAGCACCATGTAGGGCAGGCTCGCCGCCCCCTCGCCCGTGCGCTCCACATGCAGCCGCACCGCATGCGCGGCCACGCCCGCGGCCTCGCGGCGCTGCTCGGCGGTGAGGAAGCCCTCGGCCAGGGGCGGAACCGGTACGCCCAGTACCTCCAGGCGGCCCCACAGGTGCTCGATGGCCATCTGCTCGGGATCCGCATGCACGCGGAAGAGCGCGGGCACCCGCTTGGCGATGAGGAACCGCGCGACGGCCTCGTTCGCCGCGATCATGCACTCCTCGATCAGGCTGTGGGCGTCGGTCTGGGTCTCCATGTCCACCGCCGTCACCTGATCACCCTGGAACCGGAAGCGGGGCTCGGAGGTGACGATGTCCAGCGCCCCCCGGCGCATGCGACGTGCGCGCAGGCGCCGGGCGAGCTCCATAGCAAGGGCGACGTCCTGCTCCATGATCGGATCGCCCAGTGAGGAGCCGCCGCCCAGGAGGGCATCCACCTCGGGATAGGTAAGGCGCCGGTCCGAGCGGATGAGCGAGCGGTGGAAGCCCTCGGCGGTCACCTGGCCATCGGGCATCACCAGCATGTGGGCGGTGACCGCCTTGCGCTCCTCGCCCGGCCGCAGCGAGCAGATCTCGTTGGAGAGGCGCTCGGGCAGCATGGGGTCAACCGTGCCGGGCAGGTACACGGAGCACCCGCGACGCTCGGCCTCGCGGTCGATCGCGCCTCCCGCGGGCACGTAGCGGCTGACATCGGCGATGTGCACCCACAGGCGGATGCCCTCGCCCTCCTCCTGAACCGCGATGGCGTCGTCGTGGTCCTTTGCGCCCTCGGGGTCGATGGTGATCACGCGCTGCTCGCGCAGGTCGCGGCGGTCGGGGTCGTGGGCCGCCTGGGCACGGGCTGCGGCATCGGCCTCCTCCCGCACCGCCGCACTGAAGCCCCGGCCCAGGCCCTCGTGCGCCATGAGCGCACGGATGGCGCCACCGGCGTCGGTGACGCGCCCATGCACGGTCACCACGGCGCACCCCCCGCCCTTCAGGCGCGCGGTCACCAGGTCGCCCATCCGGGCGTCCCCCCGCCGCGCCTTCAGCAGCGGCACGTCGGGACCGGCTTCGAAGGCCGGACGTGCCGCCATGCCGCGCCCCGCCGGCACCATCTCGGCCACGAACGCGGTGCCGGTACGCCCCCGCGCCACTGCCTACCGCCGATCCAGCGCCGCGGCCACCGCGGCGTCCAGGGCCTCGTCGGCCTCGGTGTCGGGGTCGTCGGTGGAGCGCACCTGCGGCTGCACCCCTCCATCGCCGATGTCGGTGCCCTTGGGCGTGAGGTAGCCCGCGATGGTCACCCGCACCGCCCCGCCGTCCCCGGTCGCCTGGGTCACCTGCACCTTCGACTTGCCGAACGTCCGCTGCCCCACCACCACAGCCCGTCCGTGATCCTTCAGGGCACCGGCGACGATCTCCGATGAGCTGGCGCTGCCCTGGTCGACGATCACCGCCACGGGGATGTCCGCGGGGATGGGATCACCCTCCGCGCGCCGCTCACGGGCGGGCGAGGTGCGACCGCTGGTGGTGACCACCACCTGCCCGGGCTGCAGGAACGCCCCCGCGACGGCGACGGCCTCGTCCAGCAGCCCGCCGGGGTCGCCGCGCAGGTCGAGCACGATCGCCGTCGCGCCCTGCCGCAGCAGGCGCCCGGCCTCGTAGCGCACGCGCTCGCCCGCGCCCGACTCGAAGCGCGCCAGTTCGATATACCCCACCTTGGCACCACCGGGGCCGGTGACCATGCGGGCCTCCACCATGGGCACGGTGACATCGCCGCGCGTGACCGTGACGGTGCGGAGCGCCCCCGACGGGGCCCGCACGCGCAGGCGCACGTCCGTGCCGTCCCTGCCCAGGATGGCGTCGCGGCTCTTCTCCGGCCCCCTGCGGGATACCGGCACCCCGGCGACCGCCACGATGGCGTCGCCCGCCGCGATGCCCGCGCGCGCCGCCGGGCTGCCGGGATAGACCTGCTCCACCTGCAGGGCGTCGTCCTCGAACCGCACGGTCACGCCGATGCCCGTGTACTCACCGGCCGTGGACCGCTGGATGGCCGCCCACTCCTCGGGCGTGAAGTAGGTGGTCCAGCGGTCGCCCACCGACTCGGCGATAGCCTTGGCGCCCGCGCGCTCGAGCTCCGCACGGTCCACCGGGTCCTCGAAGCGGTCGACGATGGCGTCGGTCACCTGGTCGGGCAGCGAGACCCGCGAGGGCAGGATGCGGTCGAGCACCGGCCCGCCCGCCAGCGCACCCAGCAGGAACACCGCGACGACGAGCGCAACGGCGCCGGCCGCAAAGGCGACGCGGCGTGGGCGGGGCGGTGGCGGCACGCCCCGATGTTACGACCCCCGTGCGGCGGACCCATGGGGGTCCGCCGCACGGGAACAGGTCATACCTTCAAGAACCGGCGCAGGGTGATGCCGCTGCCGATGGCACCGAGCAACGCGCCCGCGCCCACCAGCACCAGCGTGAGCATCGGGAAGGCGATGGTGCCGGCGGCCGACCCGGTCTTCGTGAGGGCGCTGTCCGCCCCCGCGGCCCAGGCATCCACCACTCCCACCTTGATGCCCCACAGCATGCCGACGGCCACGACCGCGCCCACCAGGCCGCAGATCACGCCCTCGATCATGAAGGGCCACCGGATGAACCAGTTGGTGGCGCCCACCAGGCGCATCACCTCCACCTCGCGACGGCGCGCGAAGATGGACAGCCTGATGGTGTTTCCGATCAGCAGCACGGCGGCGAGCAGCAGGATGCCGATCAGCGCGAAGCCGGCCCACTGCACGAACTTGGCCGCGGTCAGCAGGCGGTCAGCCGTGCTCTCGGGATACACGATGCCCTCGGTGGGATCGAGCGCCGGATCGTCCTTCACGGCGGCCACGATCACGTCGGCATTCTCGGCGTCGGTGGGACGTACGTTGAACTTCGCGGGCAGGGGGTTGCTCGGGAGCTCATCCAGCACCGACGGGTCGCGCAGGCGCTCGCGCATGATGCGCAGGGCGTCCTCCTTCGACACGTAGGTGACCTCGGCCACGGTGCCATCCGTGCGCAGTCCGTTCAGCTTGTCGCGCAGGGAGTTCACCTGGGCCACGCTGGCGGTGTCGGCGATGTAGACGTCCACGTCCACCTTGGCCTTCTGGGAGTCCACCGCCGAGCGCACGTACATGAACGACGGGATGAAGGCGCCGAGGATGAACACGGCGATGAGCGCAGTGACGGTGGCCGCCACCGAGATGGCTGCGTTCGCGCGGATGCTGCGAAGCGCCTCGCGGAAGAACATGCCGATCCTCATGCCGGGACCTCCCCCGTGCGGTCGTGGTACCCGGACGACTCCTCATCGCGCACCACGCGCCCCTCCTGCAGGGCGATGACGCGCATCTGCATGCGGTCGACGGTGTGGCGGTCGTGCGTGGCCACCAGCACGGTGGTGCCCGTGCGGTTGATGCGCAGCAGCAGGTCCATGATGCCCAGCGAGGTCTCGGGGTCGAGGTTGCCCGTGGGCTCGTCGGCGATCAGCAGGCGCGGGTGGTTCACCAGTGCGCGCGCGATGGACACGCGCTGCTGCTCGCCACCGGAGAGCTCGCGCGGCAGGCGGTCGTACTTCCCGTCGAGCCCCACGAGGGAGAGGATCTCGGGCACGCGCCGGCGCACCTCGGCCTTCTTGTGGCCGGTCACCTGCAGGGCGTAGGCCACGTTCTCGGCGGCGGTGCGGTCGGGCAGCAGGCGGAAGTCCTGGAACACGCAGCCGATGGCGCGACGCAGGTACGGCACCTTGCCGCGCCGCAGCTCGGCCAGGTCGCGACCGCCCACGATCACCGAACCCTCCGTGGGGCGCAGTTCGCGGATGATGAGCCGGACGAAGGTGGACTTCCCCGAGCCCGACGGCCCCACCAGGAAGACGAACTCCCCGGTGCCGATGCGCAGCGACACGCCGTCGAGGCCGCGCGAGTTGCCCTGGTAGGTCTTGGTGACCCCGCGGAACTCCACCATGGGACCGGGACCCGGGCGGAAGATGTCGCCCTTGCGGCGGGTGCCGTCCTGCACCGGGGCGCTGAAGAGCGCCGCCACGTCGTCCTGCGCGGGTGCCTCAGGCGCCTGGGGCACCTCGACCAGCGTGAATGCAGGCCGGCCGCTGTCGGGGCCGTCGCTCATCTCGCAACTCCAAGTCGCATCGGGATCCTCGTTACCGGCTGGGGTTTCGCCACCCCACCCCGGCACCCTTCCGCCGTCACCATCCACGTGCAACGCCACTTGCACGGCGGCCCGACCCTGCCCCCGCGGATCAGGCGGGAGGGGCCCCGTTCACGGCGGCGGCAATCGCGGCGGCCCAGGCGGTGATCTCCTCGCGCGGGCGGTAGTCGCAGTCCTTCACCCGCAGGGTGATGACCATGGCCTTCTCGCGCGCGCGCAGGTTCGGCCGGTCGATGCGCCCGGGGAAGCAGCGGTGCTCGCGGGCGGAGGTCCACTCCAGAAGGCGTCCGTATTGGACCGACTCCTCGTCGCTGGGGAACGGCGGACCCGATACCGGGCCGCTCGAGAAGATCCAGCATGGCATCGCACGCAGGGCTTCCTGATGCGCCCGGGTCCACTCGCGCACGTTCTCCACCCACCGGGCCGCATAGACCGCCCCGCCCACGATGGCGGCGTCGTACTCCTCAGGCGACGGCGCGCCGTCGGCGTCGAACAGATCGACGTCCAGTCCGCCGGCCCGGAGGCCGTCGGACACCCACTCCCCCATCTCCCGGGTGCCGCCGTGGCGCGAGCCCACCACCACGAGCACGCGGGCCATCAGTCGTCCCCCACCACGGCGAGCCCCCTGGCGCGACGCTCCAGTTCGGCGCGCATGAACGGATCGAGCGCGCCGTCGAACACCGCCTGGGTGTTGCCGGTCTCGTGCCCGGTGCGCAGGTCCTTCACCATCGAATACGGGTGGATCACGTACGAGCGGATCTGGCTGCCGAAGCCGATGGTCATCGTCTCGCCGCGTTCGCGCGCCGCCTCCTCCTCGCGCCGCTGGATCTCGAGCTCCAGCAGGCGGGCGCGCAGCAGGCTCATGGCAGTGGCGCGGTTCTGCGTCTGCGAGCGCTCGTTCTGGCACTGCACCACGACGCCCGTGGGGATATGCGTGAGGCGCACGGCGGAATCGGTCTTGTTCACGTGCTGGCCGCCCGCGCCGCTGGCCCGGTAGGTATCCACGCGGATGTCCTTGTCCTCGATCTCCACTTCGGCCTCGTCCGTGACGAGCGGTGCGACCTGCACGGCGGCGAAGGAGGTCTGGCGGCGGTTGGCCGAGTCGAACGGCGACAGGCGCACCAGGCGGTGCACCCCGCGCTCGGCGGACATGAGCCCGTAGGCGTTGGCCCCTGCCAGCGTGAACGTGGCGCTCTTGATGCCGGCCTCCTGGCCGTCCTGGCGGTCCTGCACGGTTGCCGTGAGCCCACGCGACTCCGCCCACCGCAGGTACATGCGCAGCAGCATCTCGGCCCAGTCCTGGGCGTCGGTGCCGCCCTCGCCCGACTGGATCGTGACCACGGCGTCGCCGGCGTCGTGCTCGCCACCGAACAGCCGCGACTCCTCCAGCACGAACAGGCGGTCCTCCGCGCGGGCCAGGCCATCCTCGATCTCTCCGGTGAACTCCTCGGTGAGCGTCCCGGCGCGCTCCTCCTCGCGGGCCATCGCCGCCAGCTCGGACAGGTCGCCCACATCCGAGGCAAGCGACCGGTACTCATCCAGCCGTCCGGTGTTCCGGGCGTGCTCCGCCGACACGCGCGCCGCCCGGTCCTGGTCATCCCAGAAGTCGGCTGCGCCCATCTGCTGCTCGAGTTCGGCGATGCGCGCCGACAGGGCCTCGGGGTCGAGGTAATCGCCCAGCAACTCCACGCGCTCCGCGAGCCTGCCGGCCTGCTGGGCCAGTTCGTCCGGGTCGGTCATCGGCGTCGCGCCGGGGTCAGGCGGCGCCGCAGCACTTCTTGTACTTCTTGCCCGACCCGCAGGGGCACGGGTCGTTGCGCCCCACGCGGTCCTCGTCGTCGAGCACCACGGTCTCCACCACGCCGGGCAGCGGCGCCTGGGTGGCGTCGTCCTCGGCGAAGTGGGCGGGCTCGGTGGCCTCGAACGCCACCTCGTCCGGCGACTCCATGGGGCCTTCCGCGAGGCCCGCGAACCCCTGCACCGGGTCGTCCTGCGAGGTGTAGGTGACGCCGTCCACCGGCTGCGCCTCGACGGGCTCCGGCGGCGCCTCCAGCTCCACGTGGAACATGTACCGCACGAACTCGCGGGTGACGTTCTCCATCATCTCGTCAAACATCTGGTGGCCCTCGAGCCGGTACTCCGACAGCGGGTCCTTCTGGCCCAGGGCGCGAAGGTGGATGCCCTCGCGCAGGTAGTCCATGTTCAGCAGGTGCTCGCGCCAGTCGACGTCGATCAGCTGCAGAAGCACCCAGCGCTCCAGGTCGCGCACCATGTCGGCGCCGAGTTCCGACTCGCGGCGGTCGTAGCCCTCCATGGCGTCGTCCTCAAGGCGGTCGAGCAGTTCCTCGCGGGTGAGGGAGTCGTGCCGCACGTCGTCGACCCCGAAGGACATCGGGTACAGCTGCGCCGCCTCGGCGAACATGCCCTCCAGGTCCCAGTCGGCCACCGAGGCGTCCTCGTCCTCGTAGCGGTCCACCGTCTCCACCAGCACCTCGGCGATCCAGTCGCGCGCGCGATCGGACAGGTCGGCGCCCTCCAGCACCTGCCGGCGCTCGGCGTACACGACCTCGCGCTGCTTGTTCAGCACGTCGTCATACTCCAGCACCCGCTTGCGGATGTTGAAGTTGTATTCCTCCACCTTCTTCTGGGCGCCCTCGACCGTCTTGGTGAGCATCTTCGAGTCGAGCGGCAGGTCGTCCTCCGGGCCCAGGCGGTCCAGCACCTTGTACATGCGGTCGCCGGAGAAGACGCGGATCAGGTCGTCCTCGGCAGAGAGGAAGAACAGCGTGCGGCCGGGGTCGCCCTGGCGCCCGGAGCGCCCGCGCAGCTGGTTGTCGATGCGGCGGCTCTCGTGGCGCTCGGTGCCGATGACGAACAGGCCGCCCAGGTCGGGCACGCCCTCGCCCAGCTTGATGTCCACCCCGCGGCCGGCCATGTTGGTGGCGATCGTGACCGATCCCCGCTCGCCCGCGCGCGCGATGACCTCGGCCTCCTGCGCGTGCTGCTTGGCGTTCAGCACGCTGTGCGGGATGCCCCGCCGCTCCAGCATGCCCGACAGCATCTCGGACACCTCGACGCTGATGGTGCCCACCAGCACCGGCTGCCCGAGGTCGTGCGCCTCCTTGATGGTCTCGATGACCGCGTTGAACTTGGCGTCCTTGGTCTTGAAGATCAGGTCGTTCTGGTCATCGCGGACCATCGGCCGGTGCGTGGGCACGCTCACCACGTCGGTCTCGTAGATCTTGTGGAACTCATTGGCCTCGGTGGAGGCGGTTCCCGTCATGCCCGACAACTTGTCGTACATGCGGAAGTAGTTCTGGAGGGTGATCGTGGCGAGGGTCTGGTTCTCCTCGCGGATCTTCAGCCCCTCCTTGGCCTCGATTGCCTGGTGCAGGCCCTCGGAGTAGCGCCGGCCCTCCAGGACGCGACCCGTGAACTCATCCACGATGAGCACCTCGCCGTCGCGGACGATGTACTCCTTGTCCTTGCGGAAGAGCGACTCCGCCTTGAGGGCCTGGATGAAGTGGTTCACCAGCTGCCCGTGCACGTCGAGGTACAGGTGCTCGATGCCCAGCGCCCGCTCCACCTTCTCGACCCCGCTCTCCAGTGGTGCCACGGTGCGGTGCTTCTCGTCCACCTCGTAGTCGTCGCCCTTCTTCAGCGTGGGGACGATGCGGGCGAACCGGTAATAGGTGTCGGCGGCGGCCTCGGGAACGCCCGAGATGATCAGCGGGGTGCGGGCCTCATCGATGAGGATGGAGTCGACCTCGTCCACGATGCAGAAGGAATGGCCGCGCTGCACGCAGTCGTCCAGCCGCACGGCCATGTTGTCGCGCAGGTAGTCGAACCCGAACTCCGAGTTGGTGCCGTAGGTGATGTCGGCGGCGTAGGCCTGCCGGCGCTGGTCCTCGGGCATCATCGCGCCGATCACGCCCACGCTCAGGCCCAGGGCCTCGTACACCGGGGACATCCACTGGGCGTCACGCCCCGCCAGGTAGTCGTTGACCGTCACCACGTGCACGCCCTTGCCCGTGAGCGCGTTCAGCGCCACCGCGGCGGTGGCCGTGAGGGTCTTGCCCTCACCGGTCTTCATCTCGGCGATACGGCCCTCGTCCAGCACCATCGCGCCCACCAGCTGGACGTCGTAGTGGCGCATGCCGAGCGTGCGCCACGACGCCTCGCGCACCAGGGCAAAGGTCTCGTCGAGCACCTCGTCGGTGGTGGCGCCGTCGGCCAGCCGCGCCCGGATGGAGTCGGCGCGTTCGCGCAACCCGGCGTCGGAGAGGTCCTGCATCCCGGGCTCCAGCGCGTTGATGCGCTCCGCCCGCTGGACGCGCTGCTTCATCCCGCGCCCCTCGCCGAAGCGCAGGACCTTGTTGATCAACTCCGTGCTCATGCAGGCGTGTCCGAGCGGCCGCTTACGGGAGTCTGGAGCGTACCAATGAGGCCTGCGCCTACCCCACCGCGGGTGTCGCGGGCGACCCGCTGCGCGCGAGGAGATCCGCCCATGTGACGTCATCGGTACCCGCCACCGGCGGCAGCCCCCGCGCCGCGCGGTATGCGGCCAGGGCGTCGCGGGTTCGCGCGCCGAACACACCGGTCACCGGAACCGGCAGCCCCTGGCTGCGCAGCAGGGACTGCAGGTGGCGCACCACGTCGCCGCGCGAGCGCATTCCCAGGTATGGGTAGCGGCTTCCCTGCTGACGGGCCAGCCGCAGGCCGCAGGTGAGCGGGGAGCCCAGCGCCGGCCACTGGGCGCGACGGGTGTTCTGCCATGCCCACCAGCTCTCGCCCTTCACGCCCGCAGCCTGCGACGCACACCGGAAGCGGCGGATCTGCGCGGGCGTCTCACGCATGTAGGTGCCGCCGAGGAGCGCGATGGGCTTCCCGTACACGCGGTTCCCGCGCATGGTGCGGTCCACCGCGGCCTCGGGCGACACCCGGTGGGCGCGCCAGTACACCTGCGGCATCGTGAACTGCGCGGCATCGGGCCCCGTGAGGAACGCCGAGTACGGGAACCGCCCGTGCAGGTCCACATACGGGAAGGTGGTGAGCCCCACCGGATAGGCGGTGCCCACGCGCGCGCGCAGGGCACGCATGTACCGGGTGGCCCGCGCGTAGCGCCTGCGCAGGCGCTCGAACTCCACCTCGGCGTCCACCATGAAGCAGTCGGCCCCGGCCCGCACCGCCCGCGCCGCCACCGCCGCCTCGGCAACCGGACGGCGGCCGCGCACGTACTGCCACGCGCACACCCGCAGCCCCGCGGCCTTCAGGGGGCCCACCGCGCGATCGAACTGGCTCCAGTAGTCGGTGCCGTCACCGGACTTGATGTGCACCGTGCGGATGCCGTTGGCCTTCGCACGGGCGACGATGGCGTCCAGCGACCGCTCGGAGCGATTGACGTACCAGATCCACATGCCGGTGCCCTGCACCGGCTCGGGCAGCTCATCCACCGGCACCGACCCCGGCAGCGGAACGCCCGGATCACCCGGTGTGCAGTGCGGTGCGAAGCCCCACGCCTCGCGCAGGGCCAGCGGGATGCCCGGGCACATGCCCTGCATCACCACGGCGCCCTTGGGCTCCAGTACCCCGGGCGCGGCCTCGCGGAACACCTGCATGTCGGTGAGGCCCGGCACGCCCATGTCGGCCATCACCCACAGCACGCCCTCCACGCGGGCGGCCCACATGCCCCCACTGCCGTCGGTGGCGCGGCCCGTGGCCGCCCACGTGGCCACCACCAGCTGCCGCAGGGCGTCGTCCACGGGCACCGGCTGCACCAGAGCGGGGGCAACGGCAGGGGCCACGGCGGGTGCCGGCGCCGGGGCGGCGGCGCCGGCACCCCCGGGGGGAACCTGCGCGGTGGCGATGCCCGCCGGGGCCAGGGCCGCACAGGCGGCGACGGCCCAGGTGATCAGGCGGCGGCGCGCCTCAGGCCCCCTCGATCAGCCCGAAGTCACCATCGCGACGGCGATAGATGACGCTCACCTCGCCGCTGGCCTCGTTGCGGAACACGAAGAACTCGTGGTCGATCAGCTCGAGGCGCACGGCGGCATCCTCCGGCGTGAGCGAGGGCATCTCGAATCGCTTGCTGCGCACGATGCGGATGGGCGGCGGCGACTCCACGGCGTCCGTGGCGTCCTTGCCCAGGCGGTCCAGCGCCGCGATCTCGGCAGGGGTGGCGGCGACGGCCTGGATGCCCGGACCGTGGTGATCCTTGTGACGCTCGCGCAGCCGCTGGGCGGCGCGCTCCACGCGGTGTGCCGCCAGGTCGATGGCGGCGTACATGTCGGAATCAGCCTCACGCACGCGGATGACCGGCCCCTTGGTGCGCACGGTCACCTCGGCGATCTGCCCCTTCGCGATGCTGGGGTTGTGCTCGACCGCGAGCTCCACCTCCACCTGGGCCTTGTCGGCGAATGGCCCGAGCACCCTCTCGATCTTGTGCATGCGCTTCTCGGCGTGCACTTCGAGGGCGTCCGTGATCGGGACGTTCCTGCCCCTCACCTGGAGTTCCATGTCCGTATCCCCCTGACTGGATCTGCCGTCATCCGACTCTACTGCGCGAGGCCCCGAGGGCAGCCCGGGCCAGTGCCACCGCGCCGACACGCGCGCACCCCGCACCGCGCAGTGCGCGGGCCGCCGCCGACAGGGTGGCGCCGGTGGTGACCACGTCGTCCACCAGCACTGCATGCAGCGGTGGGCGGCCGCTGAAGGAGTGGAACGCGGTCCGCACCTGCGTGCGGCGGGCACGCGCGGCCGACCCCCGCTGCGACGGCGCGGAGTCGTCCCGCGTCAGGCACTCGTGGACCGGGAGGCCCCAACTGCGGGCCAGGTACCCGGCGAGCAGTGCCGCCTGGTTGAAGCCGCGATCCGACAGGCGCGACCGGGTGAGCGGAACGGGCACCAGCACCGCCCCCGGGGGAGGCGGCGCAAGGACGGTGCGCATGACGGCGGCGAGCGGGTCGGCCAGGGCGCGCCGGCGATGATCCTTGAACGCCATGACCAGCGTGGGCACCGGTCCCGAATAGGAGGCGGCCTGACGGGCGCCCACGATCCCCGCAATGCACTCGGGGCACGCGGGCACCGGCCGGGGCCACGGGTATCCGCACCCGTCGCACCCGGAACCGCCCAGAATGGGGATGCCCGCGCGGCAGCGCGTGCACAGCGGGGGCCCGGGCATGTCGCAGGCCGCGCAGCCGTCGCCGATGATGGAATCGAGCAACGCGGTGAGCAGCCGGGACATGACCTGGCAGGATGCTCCGGAAAGCCGTGCGCCGGTGCCCCGCATGCACCGGAATGGCCGCGCGCGGGTGCCGATCGCGCCCATTGGCGCTAGCGTTGCGTCCGCAGGCGGGGTACCGGCCCCGGAACGCGACGAGAGGAGCCGCCACGGCCTCCACCGAGAAGGAACAGGCAATTGAGTTCGAGGGCGAGGTCACCGAGGCCCTGCCCAACACGTTCTTCCGCGTCGAGCTGGACGGCGGGCATGTGGTGCTCGCCAAGCTCGCCGGGCGCATGCGGCGCAATTACATCCGCGTGAACCCCGGCGACCGCGTGAAGGTGGAGGTCTCCCCCTACGACCTCACCCGCGGCCGCATCACCTACCGCCTCAAGTAGCCCCCGCGAAATCCCCGCATCCGGCGGGGATTTCGTCTTGACATCCGAGACGCCGGGTACCGTCATCCGCGTCGGGCGTCCCCCTGGCTCCCGGCCATGGCGTTCGCGCCAGCGGACCCCGCGGTTCTCGGCAGGCCGCGGGGTCCGTTCGCGCAGGGGGCCGTCGCAGCGGCGTCAGCCCGGGGCATCGTGGGCAGCGGCGTCCCAGGCCTGGCGCAGCGAGCGCTCATACGGAGCCCGATGCACGCCCTGCTCGGTGACGATGGCCGCCACCAGCCGCGCGGGCGTGCGGTCGAAGGCCGGGTTCGCCACCGGCGCGGCCCCAGGTGATGCCGCGCGGCCGAACAGCGCCAGGTCGCGCACCTCATCCGGGTCGCGCTCCTCCACCGGGATCTCGGCTGCCGAGGGCATGGCGAGGTCCAGCGTCGACGTGGGCGCCGCCACGATCACCGGTATTCCGTGCTCGCGCGCCAGCACGGCCACGCCGTAGGTGCCGATCTTGTTGACGACATCCCCGTTGGCGGCGATGCGGTCGGCTCCCACCACCACGTGGGTCACGCGCCCCTCCGACATCAGCATGGCTGCCATGTTGTCGGTGATGAGCGTGTATGGGATGCCCTCCTGCTCCAGCTCCCATGCGGTGAGGCGCGACCCCTGCAGCAGCGGGCGCGTCTCGTCCACGATCACGCTCACGCCCGGGTCGGCCGCATGCGCGGCGCGCACGACGCCCAGCGCCGTTCCGTAGCCGCCCGTGGCGAGGGCCCCGGCATTGCAGTGC
>Ga0181575_10002068_pt1 | contig 14296 bp, 10 predicted proteins | sample 101ome_23_FD_145599 | JGI IMG/M metagenome (GOLD analysis project Ga0181575, IMG submission 145599) | Coastal salt marsh microbial communities from the Groves Creek Marsh, Skidaway Island, Georgia - 101411CT metaG (spades assembly) | ecosystem: Environmental > Aquatic > Marine > Intertidal zone... | reverse complement strand
GTGATGTTTTTCCGGGTCCGCGATATGCGGTTTCGCAAAATCCAGCGAGGGCTTGACTACCGTGGTTACCGATTTCACGCCCAGAATCTGTGCTCATAAACTTAGCATTGGGTATGACTCCAGCCCCCTCAATATTCAATCGGTCAGCATCCCAACAGATTCCGATCGTCGCATCATCATGGTGAAGCCCGTCAGTGTGCCAAGTGCAGGCGCAGAGGGGCAAGTTCGATTCGCGAGAATACATTCGTTTCGCTCCACTCGCAGCCAATGATCGGGACCATGAATAGTGTGCCCGCTCCGGTTGTTGGGAGCATTGACTACCAACTTCCAGAGCTTCTCAAAATCAATCGCCATTCCTTGACCAACCTCATCCAGCCCTCCGCACCGCCTGCACGACCATATTCAGTTTCACCATACCGCGCCATTCGTTGCGGTCGATCGTGAACGCGATGTCCCAGGGGGGGGGTGGCAGATCGAGGCCGGCGGAGTTGAAGTAAATCCCCTCCTGCTCGCAACCTTCCTGACGAAACGAGAATTTGAGATGCTTGTTCTTGATAACTCGTGGTTTGCCGCTGATCTCGATCCCCGAAGACATGAAGAGCGGCTGTGGGTTCCCGGCTCCGAAGGGACGAAGCAGTTCGTAGCTTTCGAGAAGCTCGAGTGATAGCTGGGAAAATGGGATCTCGGCATCGATGTAGAGTTTTGGCGTCAGCGTGTCGCCCTCGATTTGATCCTTCACATCCCGGATGAATGACTCACGAAAAGCATCGAGATTTTCTTCACGAACGCTCACCCCGGCGGCCATTTCGTGACCGCCGCCTGCTTCGATCACTTCGTTCGATGCTTCGAGAGCGCGGACGAGTGATACGCCTTCGATGCTACGGCCGCTTCCTTTCCCCAAGCCGTTTTCGTCGATGCCGACGATGAAAGTGGGTCGGTGATAGCGCTTCGAAATTCGCGAGGCAACAATTCCGACCACCCCCGGATGCCAATCTCGCGCGCCGACGACGATGCCATGTTCGCGCTGATCCGGAGTGAGAGCCTCGATCATTTTCTCGGCTTCCTCCCGCGTCCGAAGCTCCAGTTCCTGCCGATCGCGATTCTGCTGATCGAGGGACTCGGCAAGGGTCCGCGACTCTCCCGGATCCTGACAAAGTAATAGGTCAAGCGAGGTCGCCGCAGTATCTAGGCGTCCGGCAGCATTCAATCGGGGTCCCAGCTTGAATCCCACATCATTGGATCGTGCCGGCGATTTCACACCGGCGATTTCCTTGAGGGCTTTGATCCCCGGATGAATCGTGTGATCGAGCTGAGCCAATCCGCGACGGGCAAATATTCGATTCTCCTCCTCGAGCGGGACAATATCGGCGATAGTCCCGAGCGCGACCAGATCCATGTAATCCTTTAGATCGAACTCGGAGAGCGGTCGTGTCTTCAACAGAGCGTGCGCGATTTTGAATACCACTCCGGCGGTGCAGAGGTAGTGGAAGTCGTCGCCCAGCTTGGGGTTTACCAGTGAAACGCACTCCGCCGTTCCTTCGGAAGATGGTTCGTGGTGATCGAGGATGATGAGATCGATTCCGCGCTCCTTCAGCGTCTGTGCCTCATCCCGAGAGTTGGTGCCGCAATCTCCGGCAATTAAGAGAGCGGGATCAAATTCGAAAATCGCATTCTCAATTCCCTTCTGGCTAAGCCCGTATCCCTCTTCGAGACGCGTAGGAACGAAGCGTTTTGTTTCAATCCCGTAGGCGGAAAGAATCGAATCAAGCAAAGCAATCGAACTGACGCCATCGACATCGTAATCCCCAAACAGAACGACGCGTTCCCCGTCATCTGCAGCCTGGAAGATTCGCTCGACCGCCTTGGTCACCCCGGGCAGAGAAAACGGATTCCCAAGATCACTGAGGCGCGGATAGAAAAATTTCTCGAGCGTTTCGTGCTCTACAAACCCACGCTGCATTGCCAGACCAACGACAACGGGAGATAGCGACAGATCCTCTGCAAATTGTTGGATGAGATCCGGGGCCGGCGAAGGAGCCACAATCCATTTTTGTCGTGTAGGCATTGGTTGGGAACCGTAGGGAATTTGGCGAGGGTGTAAAGGATTCCAGACCAGAAACCGCACGATTGTGAAAAAAGTCGAATTTTCTCAATCACGGCAGACCGCTCGTCGATTCCATAATTGAACCGCGTGGAGAGTGACATTTTCAAACTCCGCAAGAAAACCGCAAAAAAAACTCCACAAGAAACAGCAATCAATCAGGGGAATCCGAAAAAGAAGCGCAGCCAAGGGCGCCTCTTTCGAGAAAGCAGCCGGCAAGGGTCACCGAGTCAGGTTACCTGTCCGGCTGTTTTTTTGCGAAGCTTGTAGTAGCGGGCCTACTCCTCTTTCTTCGGGGGCGGATCCGCAGAAAAACTTCCCGCCTTCGGCGTAAAGTCCCATGGCTGGGTTTTCTCCCCGAGCTTGTCGAGAAAGGCACCGGATGAAAACGCGAGAAAGAAATTCTGATCTCCCGGCGTGTTTCTTGTCTTTCGATACACCCGCTTCAGGAAGGGAAGCATGGGTCGCGCTTTTTCTCCCAACAACTCAAAGGAACGACAGGCTCGCAAAGCTGTCCACCAGTCCGGGTTCTCCAATTCCCTTCCGAGAACCCGCAAGGCTGCCATACGATGCTGTTCCGAAGCTTCGGCCATCCAGAATGCCATCTCGATTCTCACTGCCGGCGAGATATCATCCATCGTATCGAAGAGCTCTTCCAACAGTCCGGCATCGTTGGGGGCGAGATTTCGCAATCCGATCACGGCCCAGAAACGCACATAATCTTCGCCGGAATCGAGTGCATCCATCAATTGCTCTTTCGTTCCCAGCCCCACCAGATCCGCAGCCGCCCACGCCGCCTTCAGGTTAGGTTGGTGATCGGACTTCCCTTCCATGATCGATCGCATCGGTTCCCTTTCCTCGTCGAGAAAATTGGCCATGACAGTTTCCGGGATGACTCCCAGGTCGAGGATCTTCATCCGCTTCTTGCGAAACAATTCGCGATGCCGGTCGATCTCTTTCTGGATTTCGTCAGGCACATCGCCTACCGCGAGATTTTTCACATTCTGCGGATCTGCCTCCACATTATAAAATTCTTCGGGCGGTCGAGTTGGGCCCGCGTAGTGACGTTGCGCGTCGGTCATTTTCTCTCCGTTTTCTGCAGCGTATTTTGTGATGTCGCGACGGATCTCTCCGAGATCAGAAAAGACACTGGGAGGATTCCATGACAAATGCGGATAGTAGTTTCGGATGTATAAATATTCCTTCGTCCGAACCGAGCGGGATGCGTCAAAAACCTCATCGACACGATCGCGGAATCCGTAGACGAACTCCGGCTCTTCCACTGTGTCTTCGCCGAGAAAAACGTCGCCCTGCATGTAATCGGGAACATCAAGACCCAACATCGAAAGCACTGTTTTCGGATAGTCGACGAAGGTGACAAGCCGATCCACGGTCTCGCCCGGTCTTGCTGGTGCGAGGTGCTTCCACTTTTCCGGGAAACGGATTATCAACGGTACGTGCATCCCCGAGTCGTGGAGCAGGCGCTTGTGCCGCGGCATTCCCGAGCCGTGATCGGAGTAGAAGAAAACGATCGTATTCTCGGCGAGTCCATCCTCTTCCAACTGTTCGAGAAGATGTCCGACCTGCTTGTCCATCACAGTCACGCAGTCGTAAAAACGTGCGACGGTTTTACGAACGGTTTCGGTGTCCGGATAATAGGGAGGAATGGGCGCTTTGTCAGGATCGTGAAGCTCTTTCGCCGACAGATCGGACTGCACGTGCTCTTGAAATGCCTCGTAGGGCCAGACCATCGTCCGCGACTGATGCGAAACCATGTGGTTAAAGACGGAAAAGAATGCCTGTCCGTCTTTTCGCCCCTCCGATCGCCAGTGGGCGATCGCGCTGCTTTCATCCCAGGACTCCTCGATGAGCCGCTGCGCGTGAATCGTGTTGTAGTCTGTCTTTACATTGTTTGTCGTGAAGTATCCTGACTCGCGAAGATAAGAAGGGAAGCCTTTGACCTCGCCAGGCAAAGGAAAGCCGGACCGCATCTGGCTTGTCCCAAGGCTTGGTGCCCACATCCCGGTAATCAGTGTCGAGCGAGAAGGAGAGCAAACCGGCGCTGCCGAAAAAGCATTGGTGTAGCGCACTGACTCCTTCGCAAAAGCGTCGAGATTGGGCGTTGTCGCATACTCGTCGCCATAGCATCCAAGCGTCGGGCTCATGTCCTCGGCAGTGATCCAGAGAATATTGGGTCGCTCAGAGTTGCTGGCGGCAGGACTCGGTGACGGAAGTTCCCTCGCCCGGACATTTCGGAATTTTATGGTTCCGCCTTTGCCATGATGCTGAATGCCAAAGTATCCTTTCAGCGACTGCGAATCCTCGATTTTCGAAATGGTTTTACCATTCACAAAGGTCTCGATTTCCGGACCCTGACAGACCACCCGATAGCTGTTCCACTCCCCATCCTTGATGATGCCTTCTATCGACTGCGAAAAGGCCGATTGCTCTTCTTTCTTCGGATAAAGCCAACCACCCATGCCAATTCCATAGACACCACCGTTCTGCCCAGGTGAGGGAGCTTCCACCTCGCACTGGTATCCCTTCGGCTTGCCCTCTTCGCCAACAAGTCGAAAAGCGAGGCCGGAGTTAAGCTTTTTCTCAGCCGCATCGGCCGGGAGCATGATCTCGGCGGTCAGTTCGAAGTCACTCATCTCGATATCGGAAACGACCCAGACATTGTTCGTGGCGAGAAGATGGACGACGCCGTCCTTCACTTCGAAAGTTTCCACTTCGGCCCGAGGCGTCCAGCCATCTGTGGAGTCATCCCCGAAAAAATCGACCCAGCCATCATCAGCGGAAAGGGAAAAGACAGAGGCCAGTATAAGCGACGCAAGAAGTATGGGTTTCATGATCGCTACGGTAGCGAATCGAAAAGGGAAGCAAAGACGAATCTGCCTGCTGATTACGTATCATCGAATAGGGTCAGGTCATCGACCCAATAGGATCAGGGATGCCAGTCAATAGGGTTAGTTTTTCCGCGCTGCGGCCGGGATCTTGGATCTTGGATCTTGGAGAAGAAAAGCCCACTGACCACTGACCACTGACCACTGACCACTGACCACTGACCACTGACCTACTCCAGCTTCCACTCCCGCAAGACAAAACGGGAATCGAATTTTCCACCGGCGTGTTTTTTGCAGCATACGAAGCAGGCCACTTTTCTTGTCAACCTGCGCACACGTTTGACCTCTGTTTCGCAGACAGGACATACGTATGCGTATTTCCGCTTTTGTCGTCTCGGCTGAAAATTCAGATCGTGACAACGATCTTCTCCGTGAATTCCGAGATCTGCGCAGGCCATTTTCCATTCCGGGCCATGGGGCTGAATCCGCTTCCCCTTGTTGCGGCCGAAGGAGACGAGATGCGCCATCTCGTGAAGAAAAGTCTGCCGAATCTCCTGATCCCGCCGCTCCTCAGGCAGTGTCTGAAGCTTTGGATTCAGCTCGATTCTACCCGTCTGATAAAAGGCACGACCTGCGGCAGTTCGCATCCGCTTGTTCCAGACCACCTCGACTGACTTGGCCAATTCATCGAGCCCGAGACGCAGGGCATGCTCAGCTGCCTGACTGGTGAGATCCTTGTCAAAACCGACCGTGACCCATACACAGCCCTCTGGTGGATCTTCCGATTGCTTGGCATTACGTGCATGATGAGCGGGAGTAGGTGTAGGTGTAGGTGGCTCGGCTGACTCTTCGCTCTTTCCGGCACTTTCCCCCTCTGACTCATGAGACGGAGGAAAGTCGCCATTGCCGAAAAGCTCGAGCTGCTCTGCCATGATCTACTCTTTTTCCGGGCCAATTGGCTCGACCGCTTCTCCGGTTTCCTTGTTAAAAATATTGAGCTGCTCACCGACGGTCGTGACAAAAGAAACAGGAGGGACGCTCTCACGCAGGAAGACGTTCGCCCCGACCGTTGTGCTGTGGCCAATCGTAGTTCTCCCACCGAGCACGGTAGCATGAGGATAGATCACAACCTTGTCTTCGACGTTGGGATGACGCTTATTACCCTTCACGATGCGACCATTTTCGTCCTTGGGAAAATTACGAGCACCGAGAGTTACGCCGTGATAGAGCTTCACGTGGGCACCGATAACGCAGGTCTCCCCTATAACGACTCCCGTTCCGTGGTCGATGAAGAAATACTCACCAATCGTCGCACCAGGATGGATGTCGATGCCAGTCAGGCTATGGGCATACTCCGTCATAATTCGCGGAATCAACGGAATATCGCTCTCATACAGGCAGTGCGCGCACCGCTGAATCGCAATCGCTTCGATGCACGGATACGCCAGAATGATCTCGTCAAAATTCTTTGCCGCAGGGTCGCCCTCGTAGGCTGCTTCTACGTCTGTCTGCAAAAGCCTTCTCAACTCGGGAAGGTGTCCAATAAATTCGCACACCAGATCACGGGCCTGTTTCGCGAGTCCTGAATGAGTGTCTCCAGTCTCGTCATCGCGCAAACGCAGCGTTTTTGCCACTTCGACCTCCAGTGATTCCACGAGCGTGGCGATGCGCTCTCCGGTTATCATTTCCAACTCTTCTGCGGGAATGGGTTCCTCGTCGTGGTATCCTGGGAAAAGCAACTGCATGAGCCGTTCGCATACAGCAATGACGGTACGCTTCGACGGCAGGTTGGCACTGTCGATGCGATTAATCCCTCCGATTTCGTGATAGGACTTCACGAGCGAGTCGGCAATATTCTGTTGCGAGCAATCCATGTATGGAGAAAACGAGGCGGCGCCTCAATTACCTGAGAACCGTAACCAGTGAGACGGTGTTTCCAAGAAAAAGCTTTCCTTTTTCACTCTCGATTTTTCTCGCTCCCAGCAGAGAGTCTGCGAGACTCCCGAGTAAGTTTCTCGAAACCATTTCGTCCCACCAGATTTTCACATGGTAATTTCCGAATGGAAAAACGACTTTGAACTCGCCCTTGAGACTGCTGCCGCGCCGCTTCGCCGGGCACAGGCAGAGATTCTTCAGCTCAACACAGGCAAGCTTTGCAATCTGACCTGCGTACACTGTCATGTGAACGCCGGACCAAAGCGGAAAGAAATCATGACCGGTGAAACGGTCGATCAGATTCTGGAATGGTATGAGAGGACTGACATTCCAACGCTCGACTTGACTGGAGGAACTCCGGAAATGATTCCGGACTTTCGGCGACTCGTTTCGACGGTTCGCAATTTTTCGCAACCTCGTCGCGTTATGGACCGGCTCAATGCCACGATCATTGATGAGCCCGGATACGAATGGGTTCCTGAATTCCTCGCTGAAAACGAAGTCGAAATCATCGCAAGCATGCCTTGCTACGCTCCCGATAATGTGAACCAGCAGCGCGGCGACGGCGTTTTTGATCGCAGCATCTCTGCCTTTCAAAAATTGAATGAACTTGGCTACGGACACGATCCAAGACTGGTTCTCAACTTCGTCTACAACCCGAACGGAGCCTTCCTCCCACCCGATCAAGCAGATCTCGAAGCTGATTACAAGCGCGAGATGAAAAAGCATTTCGACATCGACTTCAACTCGCTCTACTGCATCGCGAACATGCCGATCTCTCGCTTTGCTTCCTACCTGAAGCGCAACGGCGAACTCCAGGAGTATCTCCAACTGCTGCGGACACATTTCAATCCCGGCACGGTCGACGGCCTGATGTGCCGCAACACGATCAACGTCAGTTGGGATGGCGAAGTCTACGACTGCGACTTCAACCAAATGAGCAAACTCCCACTCGAAAATCCCGTAACTGGCAACAAAACGGTCAAGGTATGGGAACTTGATCTCAACTCCTTTTCCAAGCACCCGATCCTGACCGGAAACCATTGCTTTGGTTGCACCGCTGGTAGCGGAAGCTCCTGTGGTGGTTCGCTCTCATGATCCCCTGACACTTTCCCGATATGGAAAAGAAAATCTCACTCAATCACTCTGCTGACCCCATCTCTTTATCACCTGCCGACTCATCACCTTCGCTTGTGAAAACCGAATCCGTCGTCAAAGATCGCTACGCCGAAGGCGCCAACGCACGCCAGGAAGCGCTCTGCTGTCCCGTTGAATACGATACAAAGTATCTTGAGATCATTCCAGACGAAGTGATCGAACGCGACTACGGCTGCGGCGACCCAAGCCGGTGGGTAAAGGAAGGAGAAACCGTTCTCGATCTCGGAAGTGGTACAGGCAAGATTTGCTTTATCGCAAGCCAGATCGTCGGAGCCGAAGGCAAGGTCATCGGCGTCGACATGACCGATGACATGCTCGAAGTCGCATACCGCAATCAGCCGATTGTGGCGGAAAGAGTCGGCTACGATAACGTGGAGTTTCGAAAAGGCCGCATCCAGGATCTCGGTCTCGATCTCAATGCTTTGGAAGAACGCCTCCAGGAATCGCCTGTCGACGATGCCAACAGCTTCCTCGCCGCCGAAGAGTTGGCAGCAGAGCTTCGCGTCAAAAAGCCGCTCATCGAAAGCGACTCGATCGATATCGTCGTTTCCAACTGCGTACTCAATCTGGTTTGCAAAGAGAATCGCCGCCAGATGTTTGAGGAGATCCATCGCGTCCTCAAGCGGGGTGGACGGGCCGTCATTTCTGACATCGTCTGCGACGAAGAAGTGCCGCAGGATCTGCAAGACGATCCTGAACTCTGGAGCGGCTGCATTTCGGGAGCCTTTCTCGAAGACGAATTTCTCCAGGCATTCGAAGACGCGGGCTTCTACGGCGTGCGAATTCTCAAGCTAGATGAAGAACCATGGCAGACCGTCAAAGGGATCGAATTCCGCAGCATGACAATCGAAGCCTACAAAGGCAAGGAGGGCATCTGCCTCGAACGAAATCAGGCAGTCATTTACAAAGGCCCATTCAAGAAAGTTCTCGATGACGACGGGAACGCGATGGAGCGGGGCAAGCGCTACGCTGTCTGCGACAAAGTTTACAACATCTACAAGTCAGAGGCCTATGAAGACATGTTTGAGTTTGTCGATCCGAACACTGAAGTCCCCAAGGACAAGGCCGAGCCTTTCGATTGCTCCGTGACGAGAATCCGCGATCCAAGAGAGACCAAAGGCCAGGACTACGATGCCACGACGGAGGCGAGCGACTGCTGCTCACCAGATAGCGGTGGCAGCAAGTGCTGCTGATTTCGCAGCTGCGCCAATTTCAGAATCACAAATGGGAGGTGGCAATTCCCCAGAATTGGTGAACGGTATGTGATTCGGTTCACCGCTTGGCAAATTTACAGGTCTGAAGTGAGGCCAAGCAAACCACTACGGTTTTCGAAGCTCTCTGAAAACCGCTCGTAGAAGATCTTTTCTTCGGGCACCGCTAAAGCACGAACCCTATTGTTATGAAAATGTATGTAGGTAATCTGTCGTTTGATACGACAAAGGAAGAACTTGAAACCCTTTTTGGTCAGCACGGTGAAGTGACTGATGTTCATCTCCCCACGGACCGTGACACGGGCCGCCCTCGCGGTTTCGGCTTTGTCACAATGGACTCGGCAGGAGCGATGGAGTCAGCTATCGAAAACATCGACGGCACCGAATTTGGCGGACGGACTCTCAAGGTGAACGAAGCGAGACCTCGCAACTGATCCTCAATGGGTGCTCCTCTTGGGGAGCACCTGCTAGTTTTAACGGCTTCCGGCGCAGGGAAAACTTTCGAGTTTTTCCTGCACGGTAGCCGTTTTTTGTGGGCTTCGGGTAAGCAACTCACCAAACCATGAACACTCCGCAATACTCATCGTGCCGGTCCGCCCAGCGCTCTTTGTATTCGGAATACATCCCGAGATCATACTTTTTGATCCCCTCTTCGGCACGTCGGCGAAGATTTTCCACCTGGAGAATATTTCCCAGCTCCAACTCCTTCACCGTTTCCACGTAGCTCATCTGGAAGCCCCGATAAATACCGCCGCTGATGCCTCCAAAAATATAGGCAAGGTCTTCGTCACCGCGGCGCGCAAAGAGAACGCGATGGTTGCCACCGGGATGCAGCAGATCTAGTAGAGTTCGATAAAAGCGCCGATAGGATTCGCCTTGAAAGATATCCGATCCCTCGCGCCATTTGTGGGTCTCCTGCTGAATCGCAACGATGCGCTCAAAGATCTCTTCGGCGGATATATCCTGCGCATCGATGATTTCAATGTCGTCTGGCACCTTCCTCTTTCTCACCGCTTTGCGAAAACGTTTCGATCTGCGTTCGAGCCAACCTTCGACGCCCTCCGCCAGATCGATTTCCATGCAGTCGGTCGCATCGAATTCTTCGAACTGGAGACACTCATCCTGCCGAGAGAGAATCGTCCGATGCAATCTACCTCCACGAAGCAGACCGCCGAAACAGAAGCCATACGGCGATTCGAGATATTCCTGCGAAGCACGCCGCAGGAGATCCAATGCATGGAGCGGATCACCGATCAAGGGCGACCCAAACATCCACGCCGCCTCTAGGGGATAGAAAACTCGGCGACCACCACGCTCGGCAAAAACGACCCAATTCCCCTCATCTTCGAAGATGAAATATTCATCCTCCGGCTCCGGACGCTGCATCGTCGTGTGCGCTGCAAGCTGCCACAGTGAGCAGGAGCAGAAGGTCGCAATCTCCGGCATACGCCGCACCGCTTCGTCGAAAGAACCACGCTCTTCGACAAATTCATCGAAGGTCAGCCGTCTCATGGCTCGCTCGGAAATTCGAACGCGTTTTACTTATGCCGAGTGCTTCTCAATAAACTCTCTCACCGCCGCAGCATTGGCATCGACAGAAAACGTTTTCTTCTTTTTCTTTTTGAGCCGCTCCAGCGACTCATCCGTGACTTCTTCTCCGATCGCTTTTTTGATCGTTTTAGGAAATTTCGCAGGATGAGCCGTCGCGAGAACGATGGTGGTTACGTCAGGATCAATATCCTGAAACCCGCACGCAGTGTGGGGGTCGACCACATAATCGTAATCTTCTTTCACCCGCTTGATGTTCTCGATGATATCTTCATCGGAACTGTGTGTCGCAGAGAAGTTGCTGGCGTTGAAATTAGGAATCTCAATGGAGCCTTCACTCATGAACTGTGCCATTTGCGCGAGTGTTGCATCGGCATTCTTCTCGTTGTGATAGTAGAGAAATCGCTCGAAATTCGAAGCTACTTGAATATCCATGCTTGGTGCCTGGCTCGGATGAACATCCTCGATCTCGTATTTCCCCGTGGTGAAGAGACGATAAAGAATGTCGTTTTGATTTGTCGCAACGACAAAGCGATCAACCGGCAAGCCCATCTGGTGAACCATCCAACCAGCGAAGATGTTGCCGAAGTTTCCCGTCGGAACCACAAAGTTTACGTCATCTCGCCTATCGGGCGGAAGCTGCATATAGGCGTGAACATAGTAAACCGCCTGGGCAAGGACCCGAACTATATTGATCGAGTTTACGGCAGAGAGGCGGAGCTTTTCTTTTGCCTCAAGGTCGCCCATCAGCTCTTTCACGATCGCCTGCGCATCATCGAAGGTTCCTTCAATGGGAATGGGAAAAATATTTTCTGCCCCCGTGCATGTCATCTGACGCTCCTGCAGATCAGAGATCCGGCCCTTTGGATAAAGAATGAAAACGTTCACTCCTTTTTGCCCCGCGAGACCATGAACCGCAGCCGATCCGGTATCACCGGACGTTGCACCGAGCACATTGATCGTTTCGCCGGTGCGCTCGATTTGGTCTTCGAAAAGATTTCCTACCAGCTGCAGCCCAAAGTCTTTGAACGCCAGGGTCGGACCATGAAACAATTCGAGGATGAACAGGTTTTCCGCCAGCTGCGTCAGCGGCGCGCTCATCGAGTCGCTGAAGTCGCCGTAACTCTTGTCCACTATCTCAACGAGATGATCGGTATCATGATCGTCGTCAAAAAGCCCGAGAATGTCCCAGGCCAGAGCCGGGTATGGCAAAGCCTCATCAATGAGCAGGTCACTCGGCAGAAGCGGAAGATTTTTCGGAACGTATAGTCCCCCGTCCGGCGCGAGACCGCTCGCAAACGCTTTCTGAAATCCTACTGGCTCGGTTCCCCCTCGGGTAGAAACAAATTGCATGCGTAAAGCTACGTCGTTTCTGGAAGTTGAAAACGAAAATGGTGAGCAAAGAGAGCGTTTTTTCCAAAAGGGATTGGTAAAAGCACCCAATCACCAAATTCACCCTAAATCCTCAACCCGCAGCAAAACCGGCTCTTCGCGAATGCAGTCCATCGTGCCAATCGTTTCGATCGCCTTTCGGACAACACCAAAAGGCGCATAGTGAAGCATGAGAACGATGGGAGCGGTCTCTTCGTCGTGATCTTCCGGCTGGATCACGGAAAGGATACCAATCTCATTTTCACCAAGAACCGTCGCGATCCTGGCGAGGACGCCGGGTCTATCCTCGGCCTCGACGCGGAGGTAATACTTGGAAACTGTCTCCTCAATCGGCAAAGGTTTGCCATAAAGGCCGTGAGTAACAAAACCCGATCCATCCTTCACCTCAATTTTCTCTCCGGCATCCGCAATGTCGGCAATTACCGAACTCGATGTCGGGTCCTGCCCAGCACCGGATCCGTAGAACAGAGTCTCGCCAACGACATCTCCCTGGACGAGGATCGCGTTAAAGACGCCCTTCACCGAGGCGAGAATGTGATCCTCGCCAATCAAACTGGGCTGCACCCGGACTTCGATCGCTCCGGATTTTTCGTGCAGTTGAATCACCGCAAGCAACTTGATCGTATATCCGAGCTTCTGGGCAAATTCGATATCCTCAATGCGAACGCGCTCAATGCCCTCGACATTGATCTGGTCACAAGGGACCCAGCATCCGTAACTGAGCGACGCGAGAATGACCGCCTTGTGAGCTGCGTCCCAACCATTGACATCGAGAGTCGGATCGGCCTCCGCATAGCCTAGATTCATCGCTTCCTGCAGTGCCTCTGGATAGTCGAGCCCGGCTTCAGTCATCCGGGTGAGGATGTAATTGCAAGTACCGTTGATGATTCCCACTACCGACTGGATATGGTTTCCGATCAGAGATTCCTGAACCGTCTTGATGATCGGAATGCCGCCAGCCACTGCCGCCTCGTAGTAGATGGGTCGTCCATTCGCTTCCGCTATTGCGAAAAGCTCCTGTCCGCGCTCGGCGAGGAGGGCTTTATTCCCCGTGACGACGGCTTTCCCATTCTCCAGCGCCGCTTTTACCAGCTCAAAGGCACGATCGATTCCACCAATCAACTCGACGACCATATCGATTGAATCATCTGTCACAAGATCGTCGAGATTCGTTGTCACCAGTTCGGCCGGAAGCTCGACCGTTCGTGCTTTCGATGCGTCACGAACCGCAATTTTCTATACCCCGATATCTTTTCCCGTTCGTTCCTGAAGCAGGTGACGATTTTTTTCAATATTCTTGAAAACCCCGGCCCCAACGTTGCCGAAGCCTGCGAGACCGATCTTGAGAAGAGGAGCCGACATTCGCGGATAAGAAGGACGAGGAGGTGCGGGAAGCAACTGGATTTTTCACTTCGCTGCGAAGCAGCCGATTCTTGATTCTGCTCTTACTCGTGATCCTGATCACTCCGCCGCAGCCGCAATTTCGCCCTTGCAGACGCGTCCGGAAACGAGTCTCTTCCCTACCTATGAAATCATTTTTTCCCCTACTCATTGCGACCGCTGCTTTTGCGTTCACTTCCTGCGAGAAGGCACCTGACTCCGACGAAGATACCGGCTCTGCCGATAAAGCGCAGGGCGACGGCTTTGTTGAACTTTTCAACGGTGAAAACCTCGACGGTTGGAGCATTTCAAAGGAAAACCCGGATTCCTTTTCCGTAAAGGATGGTATCCTCATCGTCAAAGGCGGTAAGAGCCACCTTTTCTACTCCGGCGATGTGAACGGTAGCAAATTCAAGGATTTTGAGCTGAAAGTTCGTGCCAAGACATTTCCCGGCGCCAATAGCGGTGTCTACTTTCACACCGAGTACCAGGACGAAGGGTGGCCTAACAAAGGCTACGAGTGCCAGGTCAACTCCACACACAAAGACCCCAAGAAGACCGGAAGTCTTTACGCCGTGAAAAACATCATCGTCCTCAAGGAAGGACAGGATCCTCCCAAAGGCGGCGAGCACGAAGAACGTGACGCAGCTCCGAGCACGGACGGCGAATGGTTTGACTACGATATTTCTGTCAAAGGCAAGCGCATCATAATCAAGGTCAACGGA
>Ga0181575_10002055_pt1 | contig 14364 bp, 10 predicted proteins | sample 101ome_23_FD_145599 | JGI IMG/M metagenome (GOLD analysis project Ga0181575, IMG submission 145599) | Coastal salt marsh microbial communities from the Groves Creek Marsh, Skidaway Island, Georgia - 101411CT metaG (spades assembly) | ecosystem: Environmental > Aquatic > Marine > Intertidal zone... | reverse complement strand
CCTCTGTCTTCATCTCGATCGTCGTCCTCGTCGTCGCTCTCCCTTTCTCGCGACGGTCGTTCCACGGGGCGTCGCCAACTCTCGCGCTCGACCAATCATCATCCACGAGGCACGCGAACCGTCGTCAAGTCGTCGTCGTCGTCCGATCGACCCTTTGACCGCGGCGGCGTCCGTCACCCAGTCCCACGCAAATTGACGGTCTATGACTCAAGACGACGACGACGACGAAATATCCCGACGAGAGAAGGTCGGTCGGTCGGGCGGCGTCGAGTTGGTTAAACCCGCGTCGCCGCGTCTCGTCTCGAAGCCGTCCGCCCGTCGAGAGAGGTTGACGCGCGGGACGAAGCGAGACGACGACGGGTCGGACGGTATGCTTCGAAGACCTAGAAGACGATGCGATGGGGTGACGACGACGACGACGACGACGACGACGATGGGTGAGGAAACCACCGGAGCGTCGTCGTCGACGTCGTCGTTAGCGGTCGGACGAGTACCGAAGACGGCGCTGACGAGGAGGAGCGCGAAAAAGGAAGGTTGGGGCGAGGACGAGCTTCGAGGAGGAGGCGGAGGGTTCGTGTTGCGAGGAAACGACGGGAGGCGGGATATTAAACGAAGGTTTGGACGGTTCTTGGCGAGGATAGAACCCCCGAGTCGATTGGACACGGAGAGCATTAAGGAGGCGGTGAAGGACATGCGAAGCAAGACGGAGTCGGCGCTCAAGGAGATCAAGGTGCCCAACGTTGAAGATTTGCGAAACTTGATCGATGACATCAGGGCGGAGCAGAGCGAGGCCAAGTACCACCCGGATAGGAGACGTTTGTCCAATGTGGCGGACTTTTTCGCGTATACCGAGGAAGAAGGTGCGGGAAAAAGGGCGGGCGCCCAGGCGAATTCGCAAAGTCTCGATTTTTAGAAAGCCTTTCTTTCGTGAGCGCGTTCTCGACTCGTGCGAATGACTGACGAAAATGACGTTAATGACGCGATAGGTCGTAAATTTTTCGACGAGGTGGATCGATCGGGTAAAGGGAAGCTGACGCTAGATGACTTGAAGGACGCGATGAAGAAGCGCAATTTACCTCCACACTACGCCAAGGCATTCATGGAAAAGGCAAAGGGTAACAAAATCTTCGCGCGATCCATCACTTGGGAAGACTTTCAGAGCGTTATGAATGAGCGTGAATCCACCATGTTGCGAACCTTCAACTCGATGTCCATGTCTCGAAACGGTTTGTTAAAGACGTCGGACATCAAGCAGGTGCTTCAAGGTTTAGACTTGCCCGCGACTGAGGCGAATGTCAAAGCCATGATGAGTCATTTGCGCGGAAGTAACGAATACTCGAGGCAAGGTTACGTCACTTACGGTCAATTTCGTAACTTTTTGATGCTTTTACCGCACGAAGTGGCTCGGGAGACGGATCCTTCGAGGGTCTGGTTCGAAGCTGCTACGATTGTGCAGTTCAGCCCTCCAGTACGAACTGGAAACTTCAAGAAGGCTGCGCGTGCTGCGTTTGCTGGAGGATTAGCGAGTGCGAGCACTACAAGCATGATGCACCCGCTCGATACACTCAAGACGCGGCTTCAGGCTGCCGTCGGTAAGGGACCAACGCTTCTTGAGCTCGTCAAGAGCGTTCCAAAGCTCGGCCCACGCAAAATTTATCAAGGCATCATTCCCGCGGTGAGCGGTAATTTCTTGGGACACGGCTTACGTACGGCTACATACGAAGTTGTTTGTATCGCTTTAGCCCCGGCTATGGCTTTCCCGCTCGTGACGGAGACCACCATTCAAGGCTTGGGTTCTGGTCTAGGCACTTTTTTCGGCACTTGCGTTCGCATCCCGTGTGAAGTATTGAAGCAACGGCTGCAGACGGATCAGTATCCGAATGTGGTCTCTGCCGCCACTGGAATGGTTAAAAAGAATCCACGCGCTCTTTATGCTGGGACTGCAGCCACACTCACCCGTGAAATTCCCTTTTACGTCACCGGGTTGATGATTTACGAGAATTTGAAAAAGGTTGCAGTCGCGATGAAGGGCGGCAAGGAGCTTGAGAATTATCAGGTGATTATTGTCGGTGCGTGTGCGGGTGCTCTTGGTTCAGTCATGGTGAACCCATTCGATGTGATGAAGACTCGTACGATGACTGGCTCTGTGCCTCTCGGTGAGAACCTCTTTGTATCGATGGCTCACATTGTCAAGACGGAGGGCCCGAAGGCGTTAATGAAGGGCGCCATCCCGCGCATGGCTTGGATCGCACCCCTTGGCGCCATGAACTTTGCTGGATACGAGCTCGCAAAGAAGGCGATGAACAAGGCTGATGAAGAAAAGCTGAAGGCAAAGGATGGCAAGGAGATGAGCCTGCGCACAGCGCCTCCGACTGAAGGGGCGGAATAGAGTGTATCATTTTGTTGGTTCTTTTTCGACATACCGTAACTACAAGTACTAAATTAAAACATCACCCCCTTCCAAGAGGTGTAACAACAATCAGCTATCAATTTACACACGCTAAAGTTCAATCTCGTTTTCGTCTGCAAGCTTCGGCGGAGGCGGAGCTCGCCGCTGAGGAGGAGCTGCGCCAAACGGTCCCTGCCTCGGCACGGAATAGTATCTCACATCCCCACCATCCCCACCTCCACTCGGCGCGTTGATTTTCAAATCGAGCTCTAGTAAATCCATGATCGCTTGCGTTTGCGGGTTGACGTCCACAGTATCTGGCGCTCTGCCGCGACGGCGGGTCTCCATGGATGGATCGTACGCCGGTCTCGTAGCGGCAAAGGCTGGAGGTGTGGTGGCAGATGACCCGACCGTGCCTAATCGTTCGCTGACCCATTTTCGATGAGGTTCAATCTCTACCGCCTCTGGTGTGCCGTAAGCCGGTAGTTGTGCTGGGCTATGAGTCACCGAATGGTACTCGTGATTCGCCTTTAGAATCGATAGCCATTCTTCATCCAAACTGAACCCACCTTCGGCGCTCTTGTCGGGCAAATCGATGACTTGCAAAAAGTCTCGCCGCGGCAAACATTTATCTAAAGCTAAGAACTTTGTCGTTTTATCATCCTCGTGCTTTACGAGAGCTGCGTATTTGACGTGCAAGTGTGCGCTAAACCAGTACGACGGTTTCAACCGCTTGAGTAGTTCCTCCGCAGGCGGTGATCCCAAACTGTTCGATTCGATCTCATCTCGTAGAAACTTCTTCTTGCGAAACAATTCTTGCTTATTTCCGTGATGCGCAATGCCCCTGGGCCAGTCGTGGCTCAGAAATACATCTACATGCTGCTTCACTTGCTTGAGCTTGAACACGTCAAACTCCCGAACATGGTACGCCGTTTTCACCGTGTGCCCGAGATATGGTGGTCGTTCATGGTGACCCTTCTTGTAATCGTGTGATTTGTAAATGCCAGACAACCCCCCAATGCGCAAATCTCCAAAGTTTACCACTCCAGAGTGACCAACGTAGTAAATGTTTGGCGCCACGTACCCGCCGTAGTACAATTCCCAGAGGTAATTCGACGCCTCGTGGTTACCACCGATGAATAGAGTGGGTATGGGTGCGACTTTCTCACCGCTGTAGTACTTGTAGAACGTTCCAAGCTCTTTGTACTTGTCTGGAACGGACATACACTCGAGATCGTCCAGGTTTCTCACCGCTTGGAAATCGCCGCAACAAATGAGCAGGTCAATCTTCACTTTTTCTACAGTCTCCAAGTGCGCTATGGCGCTATAAATGGCATCTAGTTCGCCATGACAGCACCCTTCAATCGCGATCTTCATCCTGGCGCCCTAGACTGACTTCCCTCGCGAGCGTCACGCGGAAGAGTGGCGAACGTAGTGACGGGAGCGCTTTGCAGTGTGGTCGAGAGGAAGCTCTCTCTATCATTGGGCTTACTTTAGATTTGTGAGATGTCCTACGCGCGTTAATCTCATTAAGTGCTGCTAAGTTTAAATGCTAAGTGTGAGTGTGTCCAATGGTCGTCGATCAGTTGGATTTGTTCATGATCAAACGGTGGCAATGGCAAAGGAACTCGACGTAGCTCATGCCCGCGGGACTTCTGTCCTCGCTGAGACGATTGTAGAAGAGCGCCTCCAAGCTGTCGCCACGCTTGAGGATCCTAGTGCGTAAAAATGCGCCTCTCTGTTTGCGTATGGCGTTGATGAAATCGTTGAGCGCCTTTGACGTCGGATTGTCAAAGCTCGGCACGGTGGCTCGCGACGACGCAATGTCGTCGACATTTTCCGTGCCAAACAAGTCGCGTAAGATTTCAACCGGAAGTTGCCGTCCAATCCACAGCAAGATTTCTTGACCATCATCCAAGAGATATGCCCCATCTTGACTGAGTTTTTCCGCACTGAGCCAGAGCGAAGGAGGTATCGGAGGGAAGGAAGAGTCCTTTGGTAAATCGTGGACAGAGAAGAGACGCGGGTACACAGCCGGAGTCATCAGTTCTGGTGGGGAGACAAGCGCACGGTACAGCCACATCGCTCGATCGTCTGGCGACGCGTCTGATCGGAGACCATGTGATTTATGCAGACCGAGTACGTAGAGCGGTAAAGTCTTCAAACCTTCCGGCAGAATGAGCTGTCCACTGCTATTGTTGCTGGCGCAGAATCGGCGGTAGGCGTACAATGTGGCTATGCACTGTTGCAAAGATGCGTCTTTCGCCGCAGTGAGCGTACCGTTTCCAGTCAAGAGAGTGTAAGCCGACTTGCGAACCGCCCAAGTTATCTGAGCATCCAAGTCAGCGGCGCGGAAGAGCGAACCCAACACAGACGTGATGGGCAAAGCAATCGTGTGCACTCTAATGCGTCTCTCGCGAGACATGGTTGTGTACAACAGCGCACATTGCACGTAAGCCTCCTTACCGTCGACGAGCTTGTCTTCGTATCTCAACGTGACAGCGATAGTCTTATCGCTATCCAACGCCGGCAAATCAATATCCGTCATTGTTCTCTTGCAGAAGAATCCATTGTAGTCTTGCACACCGAGACCGGCGCTCGCGCGCACGCGCATCACCGCTTCCAAGGCTTGTGGACGAATGAGATTCCATCTGAGATCGTTGTGAAGCTGCGCAAAGTCTTGTTCAACGTTGAATCCAGGGTATCTGTACAAGGATCCGCCCGTCATGCGAGGCAAGACGCCGAGAGTCGCGACGTCCACGGATGATGACACGCACAGGAAGACATCGATACAAACTTGATGCTCAGCGGCGTGCATCGCCATGTTGTGGTAGTTCTTGTCTACCGAAGCCATGCATCTAAGCGGTTCTTTTTCTATGTTTCCCGTTCGTTGCCCGGTGGTGCTGGTGCGCGCTTCAAGCTTGCCGATGCCCACGTTTGGAATTGTCGCCAAGAAGGCCATCACCTTACCGCCAGTCGGCTTCAGACATTCAATCGCCGACTTGATACCAGCCGTCGAGGCGTTCGGTCCGGGAGCAGACGACGAAAACGATTCTGGAATCGTTTTCAGCAGCTTCTCGATAGCCTCGCGATTCTTCGCTAGCGGCATCAGAAGCCCACTCTTGAGGGGAGCGTAGGAGTCGTCGACGTCTGGAACGACGAGCATCGATGGCTTCTCCGCGCCTTCCTTGACGTGGTAAAAGTGAATGCTACTGTCCACAGTCGCGATACTCACGAGCGCGTGTTCAGCACCCTGAATAGAGTCGAGCGTACGAAGAATGACTTCACACGCGCTCGTGGTGACGCCGCTCTGGATCGCCTGCGCCGTGACTTCGATGAGAAACAAATATGCCGGAGCCATCGGCGGGCGAACCATGTACTCCGCTGGGGCGACGTATTCCACGCTACCCCGGCACAGTTCTTGCCTCTCGGTCCAGTCTGTTCGTTTACCATCGGCACCGAGGTTACACATGTAATCCGGAGGCACTTCGGTGACAAAGTGACAAAAGTTGCATTCAAAACGCATGTGATCGATGAAGCGCATGTACGGATTCATGTACGCCTTACACCTCCCACATCGTACTGGTCCGACGGCACCGTTATCTATCACTTGAATCGGCGCTTCCTCTGGATGCGGCAACGCCATCGGACGCGTCATGATGCTCAACGGCATCCCAGAAGTCGTCAACAAATCCCCCGTGTTTGGCACGCTGCTAATCGTCGAGCGCATATACCTTGGATTTGCGCTCCCTAAATCTACACCCACGTACTCCACGAGCGCCGAAGGTGGATGCGTCGACTGATCCATCTCGCTCCGAGTGTTATACCTAACCTTTTCCGCGTGACTCACGTGCACCGGCCGCGGTATCTGCGACGGATCTATTCTAGACGTTGACCCTCCTCGATTCGCCGCAAGCGGTTGCGCATACCCGGGCTGCGGCGCCCCCGGCATCACCGGAGCCCCGATCCCCGGCTGCGGCGGCATCACCCCCGCCCCGACCGCTCCACCTCCGACGATCGGAGGCGTCCCAACGCCCCCCATCATCGTCCCACCCCCCAAATGCGGCTGGTGTTGCGGGTACGTCCTCTGCTGCTGCGGCTGTTGCGTCGGCGGAGCCGGAACCGCTGAAGAATGCATCGCCGGTCCCCCGTATCCCAACGGTGTAATCCCCCCTGGTGCACCACCACCGTATACTGGCGGTTGTCCCTGCATCGGTGGCGGCGTCAACGTCGCCTTCCCCATCGCATCCGTCGCTCTTTCCACCAGATGCTGCTGCTGCTGCTGTTGAAGATTACCGTGATGCTGAAGATGTTGTCGCATCGGTGGCGCCGTCCCAATCGTCGGCGGTGCTCCCCCTCCCGCGGTTCCTCCCGTCACCATCATCGTGTTGCATCGTCCCACCACCGTTCGCTGGGACGCCACCGTTCCACCCACCGTTCGACGAAGCCATTCCTCCTGAACGTTCGCACCCGAACGACGCGACTGACGTTCGCGCCTCGAAGTGCCGCGCCCGGCGTCCGTCACGGCGTGGTCTCACTGTTTGATGCATAGATCCCCTCATTTCACCTCTAATACGTACGCATGCCCTCGACGGCGACGCCGTGGTGTATTTTCCCTCAATAGAGATCGCTCTCTATCACTCTGTGTATGCAATTGCGCTTCATACATACGTACATCCATCCCCCTTCTGTCCGTCCGTCCGTCCGTCCGTCCGCGGGGTCTCGTTCGATCGATCGATCGATCGACGCGCGTTTGGTTTTTTGAACGAACGCGCGAACCCGCGTGCGGCGCCGACGAGGGCGTCACACGCGCGCGCGTCGTCACCGACACCGATTCGTCGACGTCCCGGGTCATACCCGACGGTGTTGACACGCACGCAGAGAGGGTCCGTCGAGCGTCTCGGAACGCGCGAGGAGGATCGCTCGTCGTCATCCCTCTCCCGACGGCGCATTCTGTTCTAAATCGGCGCCGGTGAGAATGGATCTTCGCGGCGACGCGTCGAAAGGGTCGTCGGTCGGCGCGACGTCGAGACGGAGGAGAAGCGAGAGGAGAGCGATGATGCGTCGGGGAAGGAAAGACGGGTTGAGGTGCGCGCGCTCGCGACGAACGAACGAACGAACGAATTGACTCGATTTTGATGTGCGGGCGCGACCCGGCGGGAGAAGGAAAACGCGGCGCGCTTCGAGGTTGAGGCGCATCGTTTGACTTTTGTTGGTTTTCACCCGGGAAGGAAGCGGGGGAGGTTCGCCGCGCGAGAGGGCGCCGGGAGAGCGCGTGATGACCGACGAAACGCGAAACCGCGCCCAGACGTCGGACGAGCGCGAGTGCCGAGGCGAGAGCGACCGAGACTGACTGACGGCTGGCTGGTTGTGTTTTTGCGACTCGTAGGACGCAAACGGCGGCGCTCACGGCGCTCGTGGTGTTTGGTGTGGCCGGAGCCGCCTTAATGAGGGATTGGACGCGAGGAACCGCGGGTGTCGGAATGGACGGTGTTGGGAGAAGGCTGTTGAGCTCGAGCGAGACGTGTAAACCAACCAAGGATTGGGAACTTCCCGGAGGAATATTCGCCTATTTGATTGGCGTGATCTACTTGTTCATCGGCATCGCAATTGTGTGTGATGACTTTTTTGTCGCGTCGCTCGAGTGTATTTGCACAGCGCTCGGTCTGAGTGATGACGTCGCGGGAGCGACGTTCATGGCGGCGGGCTCGTCCGCCCCAGAGCTGGCCTCGAGCGCCATGTCTTTGATCAACAGCGGCACGGACAGCGCTCTCGGGGTTGGCACAATTGTCGGAAGCGCAGTGTTCAACATTCTCGTCATCATCGGCACTACCGTCATCTTTGCCGGGCAAACGCTTAAATTGGACTGGAAACCTCTCGCGCGCGACTGCACCTTTTACGCTGCCGCGATCTGCGGCGTTGTCGGCACTTTCAATGGAGGCAAAGTTCACTGGTGGGAAGGTTTGATTTACGTGTTGCTCTACAGCTCGTACATTGCCTTTATGTGGAAGAACCAGTACTTTATGGATCTCTTGGATAAACGTTTTGGTGATTACCTCGGGCGCACGGTGAAGGAGGAGAAAATGGAGGAGGGAGAAGCTACAGAGATGTCCACGGCGCCATCCGCTGTCGTTGCCGAGAAGAAGGCGTCACCAAAGGGTGAACTTTCGGTGACGGGTGCGGTGCTCGTCGGCTTTGCAGCGCAGCGCTTCAAGGCTGGAATTGCCGCTCGCACTATCAAGCCGATGAGCGCTGGTCAACTTCGCAAGATTCGTAACGAGACGGAGAAGGTGACGTGGCATCATCATCATGTGCACAAATGCGCGTGCGAAGACGAGGGCGATGAGGAGGCCACTAGTCCGTGGAAAGTGCCGTCGGAATGGAAGGACAGACCAATTTGGGCATTAAGCTTACCGTGGTACACTCTGTACACGTTCACGATCCCACCGTGCCACACGAAGAAGTGGGAGACATGGTACTTTGCCTCCTTCCTCATCTCTATTGGTTGGATTGGGGTCATCTCTCACTTCATGGTGGAGTGGTGCGCACGCATTGGCTGCTTGTTGGGGATCCCCGCGGTCGTCATGGGAACGACCGTCCTTGCGGCGGGTACCTCCATTCCAGACGCACTGTCATCCATTGCCGTTGCGAAGGATGGATTTGCTGACATGGCTGTCGCAAATGCCGTCGGATCAAACGTGTTTGACATCTGGCTCGGCCTTGGTCTTCCGTGGTTGTGCTACCTGTCATGGCAAACACCCAACTACATCGAAGTGAGCACTACTGAACTTCTTCCGTCTTCATTGATTTTGCTCGGCGTACTCGTGTTTTACGTCGGTACGGTCGCGAGCAGGGGGTTCTCGATTACTAGGCAAATGGGTTTCATGTACATCGCAATGTATGTTTTGTACGCATTTTACAATATCATCCTCGTTTGGGTATTGGACGTCTATCATATCGAGTAGAGTAATATTGGCAATGTGTGCAACTGTACTGAGTTAGACGTGAGATGTTCGGGCGTCGTTCCGCCAAGAACTCAAAGGAGGGCGACCCAAGGTCATTGCGCGTCGAGCATTTTGCTAGCGTCTTAGGGCATAATAAGCATCCAAGACTATATGTATTCACATCACGCGCGCGCGCAACTTCTAAAAGATTAGTACGGCTTGTGTCTAGCGTCACTCCCATCGTTGCTCTTACCGACTGGCCCCCCAGCTTGCAGACGTTTTGAAATTTCAGCAGCTCTGGCAGCGGCAGCCTCTTGGGCCGCCTTTGCCTGCTCGACGTTTGCACTCATGGCCGCCAGCGGTGGGGTGAATGATCGAGGAGTGACTAATTTTGGTGTCTTGGCTAGTTCTACGCGAATGTTCCTCCCACCAACGTTCATACCATTCAAAGCTAGCGCCGCGAGCACCTCCTTGTGAGTCGAGAACTCAATAAAGGCGTAATTCTTCCCAGCACCGCCCTCTCTGATCTCTGAGATCGATCCGCAAAACGAGAACATCTGCTTAACGTGATCAATCGTCATCGCAGTGGGCAGATTAGAAACGTGCGCAGTTCTCTTTAACTCCTCTGGAACCGGTGGTTCTGGAGCTTGAGATGTGGAAGCTACAGGTGGGGGCGGCGGCGGCGGCACGGCGGCGTGTCGGAATTTGCACACTGATCGGTCGCACTTGCCCACCAAAAAGTCTCTGCAGATACCGACGACTCCACCGGCACCAGTAAGCGTCATCCCGCGATCGCTCACTATCGTCTGCTCGAGAGAAGCGCTGAAGAAGGCTTGGAAAGGAGAACCTCTGATGGCCACCCCGTCGTAAGTCACGGTCAGTTCGTAGTCCCCACGATCAGAAACCGAGTAAGAACACCCATAGGTACCGTCGTTCCAATCCTTCCCTTCACCTTGAACGACAATTTCGTTCGTCGACGCGCTCTTCACCTCAAACTTGACCGATCCACCGCCCTTTTTCACTCTACCATCTTCTCCATCCTTCGCCACCACGGTGAATGCGGCAACCTTACCGGCGGTTCCACCGCCCGCACCCGCGCCGAGTGCGACGCATCGCAACGGATCTGCCACTCCCGGCGGAAACCCAGAGTTTCCAACTTCCTCGACCGCTTTACCCGCGTCCGATTCCGCTTCCGACGCCGCTTTTCGAGCCGCCGCTGCGGCTTCGTATTCGTCTTCCCCCGGTCGTTCTCGCACGCTCTCCCGCACTTTCGGCAGCGTCGGCGGCGCTCCTCGTCCTTTCTTCTTAAACGTCGCCTCAAACGCCGCTCTCGCTTCGTCGTGTCGCTTCTGTTCCAGCGCTTCCGCTTCCGTTACCGCCAGTTTACGCGCCGCATCCAACGGGATCTCCCCAGTCTTTCTGAGCGCCATGACTCGACTGGACCGATCGAAGCGCTGCGGCGCAGACTGACGAAGGTGTCTTTGATGGACAATCAGCGCTTGGAATATGAATAGCGGGGATTTCACTCAGAGCGCGAGACGAGCAACCGACGGCGACGATGACGACAGGATCAATGCGATGTCAACTAAAAAATGTGTCTATCTGTAAAAGGTATCTCTTAATGATGGAGTGAAGAGGCGAAATCGGCATGAGCTAAGGGACGGTGGTGCGAATGTGCATGGCTATGTGCATGGCTTTGCCCGTCGACGGGAAGAGCTCGTCTTGGGCAGAGACTCTGTGAAATCGACATCCTGATGTTCTCTTCGTCGTTTTCTCCCGTACGCCTTGTGGTATCGTAGACACGATTTGCATGTCTTTTTACCGCTCACGAATTGGGTCGCTTCGTCCAAGTGCTGTCGACAACTTGAACAAAACTGCATGACGCCCGAGACGGCGACGGCGCGCGAACGAGACTTGGACGACTTTACGCTCTTCCTGGCGCGAGCACTGCGAGAAACGCTCGCTGGTACACTCTCAGCCGAACGATCTCTATTGTCTTTTGTCGTTGCCGGCGAGCTTTGCGGTGGGATGTTCGTCAGCAGGTCCTTGCTGAGGTCTTGCAAGCCTGCGGGCGCTTCGACGCCGCGAGTGAGCTCCACCGTAACGCGCAACTCGTCCGCCACCGGGTCGTCGAACAAAGTTTCAAAGCCTCCAAAGGTCTCAGACTCCGGTGGGAACGCTCCCGGGTCCATCTGATCGAGCGTCCACGCGCCAGGTGGGTCTCGATCAGGGTCTCGGTCGAGGTACAGCGCGTCTGTTATGACAATGTTCGAATATCTGTTTTGGGATGTTTAACGTCGTACGAACGTTGCGCCGCCGTGCGCGGTGCGTTCGCTTCGCGCAGCCCCCGGACAAGGGCGTAGAACTTTTCGTCGCGGTTGCGATCGATCGTCGCCTTGACGGGGAACGCGACCGACGCGAGACGTTGTTACGTTTTTCTCTTACGCAACACTATCTCCGGCAAACGTAATGTGCCACGTGGATGGTTCGGCCGCAGGGGAAACTCGAGCGCTCGGATCGAGGCGGGTCTTCAACAGGGTAAATGCGAAATACGGATGAGGAGCGCATTGGAGTGGTTTGTTCGAGGTGACTGGATCCCAGTGAATCGGTATTACAGCGCGCGCGCGCGCGTGTAGTTTGGTAAGAGAGTGTTGCGGTTAGGTGAGCGAGCGCGGCGAAGGGCAGAGTTGGCCTTGGATGCTGGTAAACCCTTGAATCGGCGAGAGTGCGTTGAGAGAAGGCGACTCGGGCCACGAGAAGATTGCCTTGGAGAGCGAGCTGACCAGTGGTGTGCCGGTGACGATAGATTCGAACGGCGAGCGCAAGCACGCGTATGGAGACGCGGAACACCAGTAATCTGGTAAGCTGCTCTCCGCAATGCTGAGCGCGGGAGGACGTTGGCTTTGTCCAAGAGGCGGGGACTTGGAGCGACGAACCTCACCTATTCCCTTACCAGCAGTGGAAATCTCTGTGATGCGCGGTCCTCGGTTCGAGGTCTGTCGCAAGTGCTCTTCCAAGTCTGCGTCTCCAAATGGCCACGTTGGCGAGGTTGGGGACAGAAAGTCAAAGCTCAAATCAGAGGGCGCAAAGGCGGGCTTCTTGTGCCTACACGAAGATTTCATCGCAGCTGCAGCGATGATACTGTCTCTTCGTGCTCTCACTCGAAGAACTGCCTCCTCGATGGCGAGAGCGCTCGAGTTGCCTCTCATGAACTGAGCGCTGAAGTAATTGTCAAAGTAATTAATCATCTTTCCAATGTGCGATGGACTCGTCGGTGTTTGCGCCATCGAAACGAGCTCCATCTCCTTCGCAGCTTTACCACCTCGTTTCCTCGGTTTCAAATCTGAAATTTGCCCCGCAGTAGCGAAAGCCTCATCCATCTTCTTTTCAAACCTCTGCTGCGCCGCGCGATAGCATCGCTCGCCCGCTTTCGGTGAGGCTCGCTTCACTTGCCTCGTTTCGGTCGACTTGGCGCTCGAGCGCGGTTCCATTTTTATTTTCTTCTCACTCTTCGTCACGGGAGTATCGAGAACTAGCGAAGGAGACGAAGTCGCCCGCCTTCTCTTCCTCGAACCGGAGGACGGCGTCGAAGCCGTCTTACTCGCCGCCTTGTCCTCCTCCCGCGGTTTAATCTCCCTCGACTTTTTCACAGAATCAACCCGCGTCCCACCCGACCGCAAGCTCGACCCTGACGACCTCACCGTCGTTTCACTCTCTCGTCGCTCCGTCTCACCACCATTTAGCGTCGGTTTCGCGTGATCGTGTTCGCCTTCGTACTTGACCACCACGCCCGCTCCGTCGCTCGCCCGCTCCGTCTTCTTCCTCGCCGGACATCTCGGTTCGGTGCATCGGTAATACGATCGCGGGTACGGTGAATTCTTGATATTCTTCTGGCCGTACTTTCGCCATCGGTACCCGTCTCCCGTCGTCGCGTCCGCGCAGTACAATCCTTCCTCCTCTTCCTCTTCCTCTTCCTCCTCAGACAGTGTGCAGGCGAAGCGACCTCGACCTCGACCTCGACCTCGACCTCGACCTCGACCTCGAACGCCACCACTGATACCGGGCGGCGGCGTCAACCGTCCAACTGTCCGAGCAACGAACGCCGCTGGTCCACCACCGGCCGCGACGCGCGTCGCCGGCGTCGTCGTCGCCGCGATCCCGTCGGATTCGTCGCGACGACGCGTCATCGTCGGTGAACGAACGACACCGTCGGTGTCCCGGCTCGGCGTTCCCGTCGACATGCGTCGCCCTCGCCCTCGCCCTCGCTCTCGCTCTCGCCCTCGCTCTCGCTCGCGCTCGTCTCCGAGATCAATCGATTGGATCGGTTTCCCTCCTCGTCGCCGTCGTCGTCGATCGACGCGTCGTCGCACCGTTTTCGTGGAAAAACTTTTTTATCCCTTCAAAATCCAATCGCGTTCGTCCCTCGATCGCTCGCCCCGCGCCTCGTCGCGTCCTCGCGCGCGCGCTCTTCCCTTCGTTCCTCGCGCGTCCTCGCGCCCCTGGTCTGTCGGAACCGCGCGTCGCCGGATCGTCTCCGACGCGCGCGACGCTTCGAATGTCCGAACGTTCGCTCGGACGCGCGGGGTCATCGGACGTCGACGTCGAGTCGTGAGTCGCCCGCGACGGCGCCGACGGTCCGGTCCGGGTCCGGGTCCGGCGTCGGCGCGTGTTAAAAAAAAAGCGAGCGCACCGCGCTGTTTCGAGAGAAGGCGAACGGATGACGGATTTTGGTTATTCTCTCTCACTCCTCGCGGGTCCCTCCCTACTTGGACTGTACCATCACGACCCCACGGGTCAACGTCGAGGAGGACGTCGGTGTTTTATTACCTAAACCCTAGTATTGTTGTTTATAGTATTATGGTTATATTTAATGATATGTGTATGTACGAAGAATGTGATTCATATCGCGTGTTCGAAAAAAGTCAACGCGCGTGCGTGCGCAATCGAAATCGAAATTGAAATCGAGAAGGGGGTGGGGGATCGGGGTATTTTTTGACGAGTCATCACTCGTCCTGATGGTTGGAAACGTAC
>Ga0181575_10002051_pt1 | contig 14379 bp, 12 predicted proteins | sample 101ome_23_FD_145599 | JGI IMG/M metagenome (GOLD analysis project Ga0181575, IMG submission 145599) | Coastal salt marsh microbial communities from the Groves Creek Marsh, Skidaway Island, Georgia - 101411CT metaG (spades assembly) | ecosystem: Environmental > Aquatic > Marine > Intertidal zone... | reverse complement strand
TAAATTTTGACAATTCAGCTTCGATGATTGCGCCGACGTTATTTTTATTAGGAGTAACTTTAATATGATTGTACATGTTATTATTTAACTATGTTGACTATATAAAGTCAATTGATACAAAAATTAGCAGATGTTTAGAATTATATTTATTTTTATAGTATTTTTATCCTCTCCTAGCTTTGCGGAAAAGAGATTAGGACCTGATGATTACAAAGAATTAGTAAATTTAGGCTATAATAAAAAAGATGCATACGCGGACGATTATTCGAAAACTAAAGCGTACTGGTTTAAGCTTGAAGAGCACTTAGAAATAAAACCTAAATATTTAGCGTTATTGTCACAAAAAATGACAGTTAATGGAAAAGAAACTGTCAACCAACATATCTACAATAGCAAACATCATTTTTTTGGAGATAAAAAATCAAAATGTGTTGGTAAAAAAGGTTTAATCGTCGGTCCATTAAATTTACAAAAATGTAATTATTTAAAACCTAAAATTGTAGATGATGCAGATTTACCAAAAGATACTTTTATAAATATGGCTTTAGATCATTGCAATGAAACTAAAGTCAAGAACTTAAAAACAGAAGACGGTAACGAATTAAAAATTTCTGATACAAAAAAATGTTCTATAAAATTTATAAATTTTTCAAAGTATGAGTTTGCCAAAGTTCTAAAAGAAGTTGGCAAAGATATAGACCGTCCAAAAAAAGAAAAAAGCAAATCTTCAAAAAATGTAAATTTAGATAAATATAAAAAACAATGTGAGGATTTAGGTTTTAAGCCAAAGACAGAAAAATTCGGTGAATGTGTATTAAGGTTACTAGAGGCAGCTAACTAGTTATTAGCAATATAAGATTTTAATTCAGAATATTCCTCACACTTACAATTTTCTAATTTTACCAAAATTAAATTAGCTTTATCTTTTCTTTTTGTATCGACATAGAGTTCTCCTAAGTATTCTAGAGCTCCTTTATGGTTTGGATCAATTTTTAAAGCTTTGTTATAATTTATTTCAGCGTTTGAAAGGTCGCCACTTTTTCTCAAAGCAAAGGCATATTCATTCAAGATATCAGGATCCTGTTGATATTTATTTTTTTGTAAAATTTCATCTAACAGTTTTACAGCTTCTGAATAATTTTCTTTTTTAATTAGTTTTACAGCTTTTTTATACGCTCTTGGTTTAACAACAGTATTGTCATCATCACTTCCTGCGGCATAAGCGTTGAGTGATAAAAAAAAGGACACTAAAAGGACTAAAAAAGTTTTCATAAACACCCATATATATTAAAATTTATCAATGGAAAGTATTTATAAATCTGATGTTGTTATAGTTGGCTCTGGAATTTCCGGATTAATGACTGCAATTTCATTATACCCTAGAAAAGTAACTTTAGTGACGAAACGTAAACTTGGAGAAATGTCATCCAGTGCGTGGGCGCAAGGTGGTATTGCGGCAGCGGTTACAAAAGAAGATAGTCCAAAAAAACATTTCGAGGATACTCTAAAAGCCAGTTCCGGACTAAGCAATGAACAAGCTGTGAAAGTTATTACTGATGATGCTTTGGATATAGTTAAATTTTTAGAAAAAATTGGAGTAAGATTTGATAAGGATAATGATGAATTTACATTATCTAAGGAAGCTGCTCACTCTTATAGAAGAGTGTTAAAAATTAATGGAGATCAATCAGGTAAATATTTAGTCAGTCACCTCATCGATTATGCAAAACAACAAGGCCATATTACTTTTGTTGAAGATGTTTCTGTCGATCACATCATTCAAAAGGATAATAGATGTCATGGAATAATGGGGCATATTCATAAAAATGAAGTTGCTGATAACTTTGTATTTTTCCAATCACCTAATATTATTCTTGCAACTGGAGGATTAGGAAGCATTTACGCGCATACGACCAATCCTAGAGATGTATATGGAGAAGCAATTGCCATGGCTGCCCAAGCTGGAGCAAAACTTGTCGATCTAGAGTTCGTTCAATTTCATCCAACAGCTTTAGATGTTGGAATTGACCCAGCACCATTATTAACAGAAGCTATAAGAGGAGAAGGCGCTTTTATTGTTGATGAAAATAATCATCGATTTGTATTTGATGACAATGATTTAGGCGAGCTTGCACCTCGTGATATTGTATCAAGATCAATTCATAATCATAAGCTAAAAGGCCATTCTACTTTTTTAGATTGTAGACATTTTAAAATTGATTTTAAATCAATGTTTCCAACAGCTTCATACTATTTAAAACAAGCCTCTATTGATCCAATTAAAGATTTGATACCTATTATACCAGCTGCTCATTATCATATGGGTGGTATCAAAGTTGATATTGATGGAAAAACAAGTGTTGAAGGTTTATGGGCATGTGGTGAATGTAGTTCAACAGGAGCACATGGTGCAAATCGTTTAGCAAGTAACTCTCTTTTAGAAGCGTTTGTCTTTTCAAGACGAATTGCCGATAGAATAAATTCGGAACCTCCAAAACAGAGTTACAAATTAATTAATATAGAAAATTATATTCCTAAAGAGAAAACAATAAGCAAAATTAGAGCCAAGAAATATATATGGCAGTTAAGATCTGCAATGAATAAATTTGTTGGAGTAGAAAGAAATGAATCTACTTTAAACCAAGCATTTATAGAGTTTCTTCGAATAGAAAGAGAAGCAGATAAGTTATCTGCAAAGTTAAAAGATATGCTTCTTGTATCTAAACTTATTACTTATGCCGCGCTACAGAGAAAAGAAAGTCGCGGTACTCATTTTAGAACTGATTATCCAAGCCAAAATAGTCAATTGTTAAAAAGAAATATTTTTGAGCAAAATGATTTAGTTGATTACTTAGATAAAAAATTTAAAAAAGCCGTCTGATTATGGGAAGAACAGTTTATTTAAACGGTGAGTATCTTGATGAAGCGCAGGCAAAAGTTTCAATTTTTGATCGTGCTTTGCTTTTTAGTGATGCATTGTATGAAGTAACCTCAGTATTAGACGGTAAGCTAATTGATTTTAAAAATCACATGAAACGACTTGACCGATCAATGACAGAGCTAAATTATCCAAAATTATTAGATCATAAAGATCTTGAATTATTTCACAGAGAATTAGTAAAAAAAAATAACTTGAAAGAAGGTGTAGTTTACCTTCAAGTCTCACGCGGTGTAGCTGAGAGAAGTTTTGATTTTCCAGACAAAAAAACAGAGCTGACAGTTTCAGCGTTTACACAAGTCAAAGACCTACTCCAAAATGATGCAGCTTTAAAAGGAATTAAAGTTATGACCATTGATGATATGAGATGGAAACGTTGTGACATCAAAACAGTACAGCTTCTATATCCCTCATTTGCCAAATCATCTGCAGTTGAAAAAGGTTTTGATGATGCTTGGATGGTTAGAAATGGGTATATTACTGAAGGAACATCTAATAATGCTTGGATCATTAGAAAAGGAACTGTGATTACAAGACAATTTGATAATTTAATATTAAGAGGAATTACGAGAGAAGCGGTTATCGAATGTGCAGAGGAATTAAATTACAAAGTAGATTTTAAAAATTTTACAATTAACGAAGCTCAAAGTGCCGATGAAGCGTTTGTAACAAGCGCCACAACTTTTGTTACACCCGTAGTCAAAATCAATAAGTCGACAATTGGAGATGGAAAACCAGGAAAATTTACTAAATTGTTGCGTGAAAAATATATCGAAAAAGCTAAAAAAATAGCGATTTAATTTTATCTAAAGACTCGTATTGGGTGAATTAGGACATTTTTGATTCAAAAAAGAAACGAATACGAATAGGACTTAGGTGTGTGCTTGAGTTTGCTCACTTCATGTCCCCTGTTAGTTAAATTTAAGCACACCAAAACATTCTATATCATCAAATCAAGTATTCCGTTTTTAGATATCTAATTTTTGTAATGCTGGTTATCCAGATTAGCGCTTTTTTGTAACCGTTAACTATCTAAATTCCGCATAACAACAAAATTTAATTTAAGGAGAATAAAATGAAAAAAATAAGTCACTACTTATCTTTTGCACTGTTCGCTTTAATATTTCTAGTAGAACCCAGTTTTTCTGCCGAAAGTAAGGTAGGGGCTGAAACACAATATGTGTTTAATACATTATTATTCTTAATATGTGGTTTTCTAGTAATGTTTATGGCGCCGGGATTTGCAATGTTGGAATCAGGGATGGTAACATCTAAAAGTGTATCAACTATTGCGGCAAAAAATATTGGTTTATTTTCTATCGCTGGAATTATGTTCTGGCTTGGAGGATATAATTTAGCATATGGTATTCCTGAAGGTGGATACATTGGTTCGTTCATCCCTTGGAGCGATGGATCAAAATTAGATACTGGTTACTCAGATGGATCAGATTGGTTCTTCCAAATGGTATTCTGTGCAACAACTGTATCAATTGTTTCAGGTACATTAGCTGAAAGAATTAAAATTTGGCCGTTCTTTATTTTTGCAGCAATTTTAACTGGTGTAATTTACCCAATCGAAATGGGCTGGCAGTGGGGTGGTGGCTGGTTAGCAAAAGCTGGTTTCTCTGATTTTGCTGGCTCAACTCTTGTTCACGCTGCTGGTGGTGCTGCAGCTTTAGCTGGTGCAATTGTTTTAGGTCCAAGACTTGGAAGATTTGCTAGGTCTGGTGAAAAGCCTATGCCACCATTTGCAAATTCATCAATTCCACAAGTAACTATCGGTGTATTTATCCTTTGGTTTGGTTGGTTTGGATTTAATGGTGGATCACAATTAGCTTTAGGTACTGTTGATGATGCAACGGCTGTTGCAAAAATTTTCATCAATACCAACTTAGCTGCTTGTGGTGGTGTAATTGCTAATGCTTTAATCACTAGATTTTTAACAGGTAAGACAGATGTTATTATGATGTTAAACGGTGCTTTAGGTGGATTAGTTGCAATTACAGCTGAACCATTAGCGCCAACACCTGGTGCTGCAATTATTATTGGAGCAATTGGTGGAGCAATCGTTGTGTTAGGAACTAAACTATTATTCAAATTAAAAATTGATGATGTAGTTGGAGCAATTCCTGTACACATGTTCGCTGGAATTTGGGGAACATTAGCAGTTCCTTTATCAAATGCTGACGCTAACTTTGGAGCACAGTTCCTTGGAGTGATTAGTGTTATAGCTTTTGTCTTCGTAGTATCATTTGTGATCTGGAAGGTGATGGCAAGTACATTTGGAATTAGAGTAAGTAAAGAAGCCGAAACTAAAGGTACAGACGTAGCTGAAATCGGAGTTATTGCATACTCAATAAGAGATTAAACATAGTTAGTTTAATTTATCTCACAAAAGGCCCAGACTTAAAATCTGGGCCTTTTTATTTTTGTCATAACTGAATTGCATAAACAATATTATTAATTTTAATTAATTTTATTAAACTATAATTATGAACTGGAAAAAACTAGAAACATTTAAAAAAATCTCAACATACAAAAGTTTTAATCACGCTTCTAAAGTTCTTAACAAATCTCAATCTAGTTTTAGTCGAGATATAATGAGCTTAGAAAAAGACTTAGGTTTCAAATTATTTATTCGACATATGAAAAATGGAATACAATTAACTGAAAAAGGAAATGCTCTTTTAAAAGTTGTAAATGAATTTGATACTAATTTAAGTTTATTTAAAAACTAGCATAATAGTAACTCCCGTAACGAAAATTAAAATTCCAATTATTTCAATTAATTTAACTTTTTCTTTAAAAAACAAAGTTGAAGAGAAGTAACTAAATAATAACTCGATTTGGCCCAATGCTCTTACAAAAGAAGATTGTATTAGTGAAAATGCATAAAACCACGATAAAGTTCCCACAAAGCTACAAAACCCTGCTGTCAGGCATTGATATCTATGTTCATAAAGTTTTTTAAATTCTCCTCTTTCAAATAGATAAATATAAATCGTCATGAGTATTGTTTGAAAAGTAACTCCAAAAAACAAAGTACATAATGCTTTTTCAAATTTTGAATCAAATTCTGTAAGACTTAGTGTTGCCCCACGATACAACACAACACTTAAACCTAAAAAAAAACCTGTAATGATTCCAATAATTGTTGTTTTTGAAAATAAATTTTTAAAAAAAAGATTTAAATTTTTTACTGAAAAAATAATAATCCCTATGGTTGAGATTATCACACCAGTTGTTGCTAAAAAACTTAAAGTATCGCCAAATAATATAAGTTCCAAAACAACAATTTGTATCACTTCTGTTTTACTTAATGACGTTCCAATTATAAAATTTGAGAATTGAAATAAGTACAACATTATGAATGTAAAAATTATTTGTGATATTGATGCCGATATAAAATAGATGATGAATTTATTATTCGATAATGCTTGTGTAATAATTGAAGTATCTTGAAAATAAATAAAAAATAAAGCTATTGCAAAAGGACATGCAAAAGCAAATCTTACATAAGATGACGCAAAAGTAGAAACATTTTTGTTTATATTTTTTTGCAAAGTAAATCTAAGGTTTTGCAAAAAGGCCGCAATAACTGTGACAACAATCCAATTCATAGAGCTTAATTTTTTTTTTGGTTGTTATATACTTTATTTTTATGAGTAGTGAAAAACAAAATATTTTTGATCGACTTGATCCGGAAGAAATACAAGAATGGATACAATCTTTAGAAGGGGTTATTCAAAGATCAGGCAGAGATGGCGCAAAAACAATTTTAGAGGCTGTTGAAAAAAGAGCAAAGGAACTACGTGTTCTTTATTCTCCGCTACCATACTCTCCTTATAGAAATAGTATATCTCAACACGAGCAAAGTGTTTATCCTGGTGATTTAGTTATAGAGGAAAAAATTACTGCAATATTAAGGTGGAACGCATTAGCCATGGTTATGAAAGCAAATAAAAATTATGGAGGTGTTGGAGGTCATATTGCAAGCTATGCTTCATGCGCTGAAATATTTGAGACGGGATTTAATCACTTCTTCAAAGGTGGCAAAGATGCTGATTTAGTTTTTTATCAACCACACTCATCAACCGGAATTTATGCAAGAGCATTTTTGGAGGGAAGATTAACAGAAAATCATTTAAACAATTATAGACACGAAACAAAAGAAGATGGATTATCTTCTTATTGCCACCCTTATTTAATGAAAGATTTTTGGAGTTTTCCAACTGGTTCAATGGGAATTGGACCCTTGAGTGCAATTTATCAAGCACGTTTTTTAAAGTATCTTGAGCACAGAAACTTAAAAAAATCTAACAAGAGAGTCTGGGGCGTTTTTGGTGATGGAGAAATGGATGAGCCTGAAAGCTTGGCAGGATTATCTTTAGCCGCAAGAGAGAATTTAGATAACCTTACTTTTATTATTAATTGCAATCTTCAAAGATTAGATGGACCTGTTAGAGGAAATGGACAAATAATCCAAGAATTAGAGTCTTTGTTCAAAGGTGCAGGATGGAATGTAATCAAGGTTTTATGGGGATCAGAGTGGGACAAAATTTTTTTAATGGATAAAAATCACTCTTTGCTCAAGCGTTTTGCAGAAACTGTTGATGGTGAATATCAAACATTAGGAGCAAGAGATGGAGCTTACAATTTAAATAATTTTTTTGGACAAAATGATGAAGCTTTAAAGCTTGTTTCATCCATGACAGATGATGAAATTGACAAGTTAAAAAGAGGTGGTCATGATTTTAAAAAATTATACGCCGCTTTTAAAATGGCAGTTGAAACAAAGGGAAGACCAACTGTTATATTGGCTAAAACAAAAAAAGGGTTTGGCATGGGTAAAGCTGGAGAGTCTAGAATGACAGCCCATCAAGCAAAAGAACTAAACCTTGAAGCTTTAAAAGAATTTAGAAATCGTTTTAAATTAGATATTTCAGATCATAAATTAGAGAATTTAGAATTTTATAAACCTGACGATAACTCTGAAGAAATAAAATATTTAAAACAAAGAAGAGAGAACCTTGGTGGCTTTGTACCACAAAGAAAATATATTAATATACCAATTGATGTTCCAAAACTAGAACAGCACTCTAAATATTTATTCGAAAAAAGTGATAGAGAATTTTCAACAACAACAGGTTTAATCAGGTCTTTAGGAAATATTTTAAAAGATAAAACTCTGGGTCCAAAAGTTGTTCCAATTGTTGCAGATGAAGCAAGAACTTTTGGTATGGCAAATTTATTTAGTCAAATTGGAATTTACTCTCCCAAAGGTCAGCTTTATGAACCTGAAGACTCAAGTTCTTTATTAAGTTATAGAGAATCCAAGGATGGACAGCTTTTAGAAGAGGGTATTAATGAAGCTGGAGCTATTTCTTCATGGAGCGCAGCTGCTACCAGTTATAGTAACCACAGTTTTCCAATGATGCCGTTTTATATTTTTTACTCAATGTTTGGCTTTCAGAGAGTTGGAGATTTAATTTGGGCAGCTGCTGACCAAATGCCAAGAGGATTTTTAGTAGGTGCAACAGCTGGAAGAACCACACTTTCAGGGGAAGGATTGCAGCACCAAGATGGACAAAGTCATTTGTTTGCATCTACAATTCCCAATTTAAAATCATATGATCCGTGTTTTGCAAATGAACTTGCATTTATATTTGACGAAGGAATGAAGAGAATGATGCAAGATCATATTGATGAATTTTATTATTTAACTGTTTATAATGAAAAATATTCTCACCCAGAAATTAATCTAAGTCAAAAAGATGATATTTTAAAAGGCGGTTATCTTTTTAAAGATAATTCTATAGATGGCATCAACGTAAACCTAATGGGATCTGGTCCAATATTTAGAGAATGTTTAAAAGCATCAGAGGAATTAAAAAAAGAATTTAATATAGGATCTAGGCTTTATAGTATTACAAGCTATACAGAATTAGAAAGAGACTGTAGAGAAACTAAGAGGAAAAATTTATACAATCCTACATTAAAAGTTAAAAATCATTTACAAAAAATCATAAATAACAATGACCCGGTAGTAGCCACTTCAGATTATACTAGATCTTATGTTCAATTAATTTCTGGTTATCTTAAAAATAAATTTATTCCAATGGGAACAGATGGATTTGGAAGAAGTGATACAAGAGAAAATTTAAGAGATTTTTTTGAAATTGATTACAAGCACATTATCATTGAAACTTTATTTGCTCTATACGAAGACAAAAAAGTCACAGCAGAATTATTGCAAAAAAATCTACAAAAATTTAATTTTCAATCAAATACTAACCATCCTTGGAAAAGATAACTCTTGTTTTTTTCAATAAATAAAGTTTAAATCTTATAAATTTAAAACAGGGGAGAAATATGAAAATATTAAGAAAAATATTTTTAACTATTATTTTATTTTCATTCACAACAGCATCTTTTGCTGAGACTAAAATGAGAATAACTCTTCAACTTCCATTAAAAGCTCACTTAGGTCAAAATCTTTTAGTTTTTAAAAAGGAGTTGGAGAAGAGGTCAGATATCAAAGTTGAGATTTATGATTCTGCTCAACTTTATAAAGATAAAGAGGTACCACAGGCTGTGGGATCAGGGGCTATTGAAGCAGGTGTTGCGTCTATAACTCGTTTCGCTGGAACAAATCCTGAAGTAGATGTGTTTTATTTACCATTCTTATTTGATTCAGAAAAAAAAGTTAGAAAAGCTACAGCGCAAGGTTCTAAAATTAGATCAATCTTAGATCCAGCAATTTCAAAAACTGGAGCGATGCCACTTTATTATCAAGCTTATGGTATGGCTGTGATGTTATCAAATGGTAAACCAATGAAAACACCAAGTGATTTTAAAGATAAAAAAATCAGAGTCTTTGGAAAAACATTGGGAGCTTTTGTATCATCATTAGGTGGTAAGCCTACTTTAATATCAGGATCAGAGCAGTACTTAGCTTATCAAAGAGGAACTGTTGATGCCGGTATGACTGGAGTGTCTGGAGTTAAATCTAGAAAACTTTATCAAGTAATGGATACTCTGACTGTAACGAACCATGGTGATATTGAGTTCGTAGTTGTAGTAAACCAAAAGTGGTACAATAAATTAAATGCTAAACAAAAGAGTGCAATACAAACTGCATCTAAAATTGCTGAAAAAGCAGTAAGAGATGACATGTCTAATATTGAAGCAGGAGCTTACAAAGTTGCCAAAGAAAATGGTATGAAGGTTGTAAATTTAACAAGCTCAGAGCTTTCAGCTCTTAAAAAAGCATCTTCATCAGTTATTGATGATTACATCAAAAGAACTGGTGGAAAAGGCGGAGTTGGAGATAAATTAGTTCAAGCCGCAAAAAAACTTTAAAAATATTACCCCGCCCTTAAATGGGCGGGGGATCATAAAACCTTGGACAAAGCTGTAAAAATTTCTGGTTATTTAGCATCAAGCCTTTTTGTAATCATAGGTTTTATTGTTTCATATGAAGTAATCTCAAGATATATTTTTAATTCACCTACAATTTGGGTCAGTGAGATTTCTCAGTTCTTACAAATTTGGGCAACTTATCTAGCTCTTACTTATTCTTTTCATACGAAGGATTTAATTAGAATAACGTTTATTTATGATCGATTGGGTGAAAATGGACAAAAGTTTTTAGATTTATTATCTTTTTTATTTATAATTTTTTTCTCATCATTTGTTGTTTATTATGGTTGGGAAATAGCTTATGACTCTTTTAAAGTTGGAAGAACTAGCTCTACAATTTTAGATCTACCGTCATTCTTAACCGAGGTTGCAATACCCTTATGCTTTGGGCTTTTAGTTTTAAGAGTTTTAGCTGAAACCATTAAATATTTATTGGATTTTTTTAGAAAATGACAGTTGCAATAATATTATTTTTTCTATTTTTTCTTTTATTTTTAGGCATACCAATTGCATTTGCATTAGGAACGTTGGGTCTTTCATTAATGTTACTTGGAGATATATCCCCGATGATGCTTCCTCAAACTTTTTATAGCGTGGGAGATAATTTCATTCTTCTTGCAGTCCCAATGTTTTTAATGATGTCAAATATTTTACTAAAAGCAGGCATTGGTGAGGATTTATTTAATTTTGCTCAAAGTTGGGTTGGTAACTTTCCAGGCGGTTTAGCTATTGCTACGATTGTATCATGCAGTATATTTGCTGCTATTTCTGGCTCTTCAGTGGCAACCGCAGCTACAATTTCTACAGTTGCTTTTCCAGCAATGATACAAAGAGGTTATCATCGAAACTTTACCCTTGGAATTCTTGCTGCAGGCGGAACCCTTGGAATTTTAATTCCTCCATCAATACCAATGATTGTTTATGCCTTCGTAGTTGAAGAGTCTGTTCTTACCATGTTTCTTGCAGGGATTGGGCCTGGGATAATGTTAGCTTTGTTTTTTATAATTTTTTCAATTTTTTATGTAATTTTTTTTAATCCAGAGGTTCAAAATGTAAAAAGTTCTTTAGAGGAAAAAATAAAATATACTAAACGAGGACTGCCTATTCTCCTTATGGCGTTTATGATGTTAGGAGGTATTTACGCTGGTATTTATACACCCACTGAAGCTGGTGGAATAGGTTTTTTGATTTCTTTTTTATATGTAGTTTGGAAAAAAAGAATTAATTTCAAAGGTTTTATTGATGCTGGTTTGGAAACAATGAAAACCACTGTGACAATTTTTGTAATTATTGCTGGTGCAAAAATTTTTGGTAAAGCGATTTCCTTATATAGAATTCCTCAAGATTTATCTTCATTTATTGTAACTAATATAAATGAACAAGGATTATTTATTTTAGTTGTTTGCATCACTTTATTAATCTTAGGTTTTATCATGGAAACTTTGTCATTAATTTTAATTATGATGCCAATATTTTCTATATCTGTTGCTGCTATGAATATTGATATTATTTGGTTTGGTATCATTTTTACTTTAATGATTGAGTGTGCTTTGATTACACCGCCAGTAGGTTTAAATATTTATGTTCTACAAGCTATAGGAAAAGCAAAAATGGGAGAAATTGGAAAAGGAGTCGCTCCATTTGTTTTAATAATGCTTTTTGCTGTTTTTATAATATACTTGTTTCCAGATATTGCTTTATATATACCATTTAAATTATGACACTTTTTAATCCATTAAACTCCAAGAAAAGATCTCAGCAACTTAAACAGTTATTAGACTCTGAAAAGTTAGTAACTTTACCGGGTTGTTATGATGCTTTATCGGCAAAATTAATTGAAAAAGCTGGCATTAAGGCAGGATTTATGTCTGGTTTTTGTGTTTCATCAACAAGACTTGGTATGCCAGATACAGGTCTGATTTCTTATACAGAAATGCAAGATCAAGTCAGAAATATTTGCAACATTACTTCGATACCAATTTTGTTTGATGGAGATACCGGATGGGGAAATGCAGGAAATGTTTATAGGACAGTAAGAGGGTATGCTGATGCAGGTGCTGCCGCAATAATGATTGAAGATCAAAAATGGCCAAAAAAATGTGGTCACACAAAAGGAAAAGATGTTGTTGAGCTTGATGAAGCAAAAGCAAGAATTAAAGCTGCTGCTGATGCGAGCAAATTAAATGGTGAAAAAGATATCTTAATAATGGCAAGAACTGATGCAATTGCAACAAGAGGCTTGAAAGACGCAATTGATAGAATGAATACTTTCAGAGAATTAGGTGCTGATCTACTATTTATTGAAGCAATAAAATCAAAAGAAGACATGAAAACAGTGATCAAAGAAGTTCCCGGTTATCACATGGTTAATTTAATTGAAGATGGAGAAACTCCGCTTTTAGAAATTAATGAATTAGAAGATATTGGTTTCAAAATTGCTGTGTTACCTTTAACACTTATGAGCGCTACAGTTAAAACAATGAAGGAGAGTTTAGAAAATATTAAAAATCGCAAATACAATACAAATGTATCTAAATTCGAAGATCTACGTGATGTAGTTGGTTTTAACGATTATTACAAAATTGAAGATAGCTATAAGTCCTAGACTTTTTTTCTAAAATTATAAAATCCTATTAAGCCTAGACACAAAAGAGCAAAAGGATAAACAATGTCTTTATCTGGTCTATTTGAGTTTTCGATTTTTAATTCATCAATAATATCGTCTGTTTGAAATCCTTTTTTCTTTGCAAGACCATTCCATTTTAGAGTATCAATAATAAGATTTTTATCTTTATCGATTAAATTTATACCAAAATCTTCGATTGAAAAATTATTTTCCATGTCATTTTTATTTATCTCAAACATCTTATAACGTGGGCCATATGCAGTTTGTCGTGTCACTTTAATTTGTATTTTTTGATCTTTATTAAATTCAAACTGATTTATTTTTTTTGAATTTAATTCTAATTGATTAAATTCTGGATAAAACTGGTCCATAATTAATCCTGGTCTAAATAAAGCTAGTGATATTATTAAAAAAACTATTATTTCAAACCATTTGAGTTTGTTAATAAACCAACCCTGAGTAGCAGATGTAAACACAAGAATTGCGATCAATGAAGTTATCATAACAACAACTGCATGGAACCAGTTTTCAATACCTATTAAAAGAAGTTCATTGTTAAAGATAAAAACAATAGGAAGTATTCCTGTTCTTAAACTATACCAGAAAGCTTGTATTCCAGTTTTAATTGGGTCTGCTCTTGAGATTGCAGCCGCAGCATATGAAGCTAGACCTACTGGCGGGGTGACATCTGCCATTAACCCATAATAAAAAACATAGAGGTGAATTGCAATTAATGGAAACACATAACCGGATGCACCGCCAACTTCCACAACAACATTTGCCATTAATGCTGCTACAACGAGGTAATTAGCTGTTGTTGGAAGTCCCATTCCTAATATGATGCATAAAAATGCTGTTAAACCCAAAAGATAAATAATATTTCCACCTGAGATCGCCTCTACAACAATGATTAAATTATTGCTTAATCCAGTTGATGAAACTGCACCAACAATTATACCAGCTGTTGCAATTGCTATACCAACGCTAACCATATTAACCGCACCTTTTTCAAATCCAGTAATTATTTTATTAAAAGCTCTAATAAGACCAGCTTTTGTCTCTTGATTTTCTTTTTTAGAAATTAGGATTTCTTTAATTAAAATAATTAATATGAGTGAAATAATAGAATAAAAAACAGCAGACGCCGCAGTCCAATTCATCACCAAGAGTAAATAAATTAAAACACCAATTGGAATTAAGTAATGAATACCACTTAAAAATGTTTCTTTTAAAGGAGGGATATCTTTTTCAGGTAAACCTTTGATGTCTAATTTTAAGGCTTCTAAATGCGAAATATAAAAAAGAGCAATGTATGAAATAACAGCTGGTAAAAAAGCGTGTGTAACAACAGTTAGATAAGGAATACCAAGTAGTTCCGCCATTACAAACGCTG
>Ga0181575_10002029_pt1 | contig 14450 bp, 14 predicted proteins | sample 101ome_23_FD_145599 | JGI IMG/M metagenome (GOLD analysis project Ga0181575, IMG submission 145599) | Coastal salt marsh microbial communities from the Groves Creek Marsh, Skidaway Island, Georgia - 101411CT metaG (spades assembly) | ecosystem: Environmental > Aquatic > Marine > Intertidal zone... | reverse complement strand
TGGTTCCCGGCTGGGGTCTGTCGCAGCGTCTGTCTCGTCTTGTCGGCGTCTCGCGGGCGAAACAGCTCAGTTTTACCGGCAACTACCTGGAAGCTGAAAAAGCAGAACGATGGGGTCTGGTCAACGGGGTGCTGCCGTCGGCAGAGCTCCTACCCTTCTGTCAGCAGCTGGCCCGCGATATCTGTTCAGGCAATCCTGAAACCCTGAGAGCAATACACCAGCTGATCGACTTCGGTTGGGAGAACACGCTGGCGGACGGTCTCGCTGAGGAGACGCGTCTTTCCGGCACCAGCAATCGCCGCATCGCTGCGGAAACCCTGGAGAAGAATCGTCTCGTCGTTCAATCAAGGGGCCGCCAGCAGAAGGACGGCGCCTGACATCAGCCGTGTCTCAGGACGCGCCGTCCGCCAGTGGTCTAAGGTGGGCATGTTCATTGAGTGTGATGATACTTCGCTCACCAGAACTGGCGGCCATGTAACGGTTGATGCTGGTGTAATTGGGGTTGAAGAACATTCGAGGTTCTAGACCTATGACATGGGCGGTCCAGACGTTGATGACCCCGCCGTGGCAGGTTACTGCGACTTTTTTGCCTGGATGGGTTGCAATAATCTCGTTCAATGTTGAGATCACACCTTCGCAAAATTTTGGGAAGTCGACGTCATCGACCTCACCACGCATCAGTCTCTGCCAGCGATCGTAGTCGAGCTTCTTCAATTCTTCGACAGGAATGTAGTGATCCGCATGGCGGTCATATTCCGCTACGCCCTCACGTAACTCCGCATTCATGCCCTTGGCGGCGGCGAGCGGTGCCGCCGTCTGCACTGCACGCTGCATCGGGCTCGAATAAAGATGATCAATATGAGTATCGCGAAGCCAGTCAGCCATCAGGCTGGCCTGCTGAAGACCTTCTGCCGAGAGCGACGGATCCGCTGGCGAGCCATCTTCCGTCTCGACGTGCATGGGCAGTCCGTGCCGGATGAGTATCAGTTCCATAATGATTCCTGCAATTGGTGTATGAGTTCTATCGTTGGCAGCCATGCCTCCGCATCATCATAGGACCGGCTGACGATCACCCGCGTGACGCCTGCGTTTTCATAGTCCCGCAGCTGCTGTTCCGCTACTGCTGCATCATCAGACAGACTAATGAAAGTGACCACTTCACCCGGGTGTCCTGTTGCCTCTGCGCGCTGCCTGAATGCCCGGATCTGTGGCGCTATCTTTTCCAGTCGTCCCATCGGCATCCAGCCTGTGCCGGAACGCAGCGCGCGATCTATGGCATGCGGCGCACCACCACCAATATATATAGGCGGTTTGGCTGGTCTGGGATAAAACAAAAAAGGCTGGCCGTTGGCCTCGACCACATCGTGATCGAAACAGTCATGCAGGAAAGTGAGCGTATCGTCGGCGATCTGCCCCCGCTTCTGACGCGGCACGCCCAGCGCTCTGAACTCAGACGCCATCCAGCCAATACCAACCCCCAGCAGGAGCCTGCCACCAGAAAGCTCCTGGATCGTTGCCAGCGACTTGGCAGTAGGCAATGGCGGACGATAAGGCAGGACCAGGACGCTTGTGCCGATTTTGATCTGACGAGTCAGCGCCGCCATCCAGGCCAATGTGGCCAGCGGATCAAGATAACGTCCACCTGAACCTTCACTCTCGTCAGGGGGAATAGCGATATGATCGACGATCCAGGCGGACTCAATCCCCGCCTGGTCCGCTCGTGTAAGAATGTCTGAGATGATATCCGGGGAGGACTGCTGGCCCATCACCCGAATATTGATGCCAATTTTCACGGCATCAGTCTGACGCTAAGATGCGGCAATCGAGACGTTATAAACGCCTGCCTGACGCGCCGAATCCATAACATGGATCATGGTCTCAGTCGTGCTTTCCGGGTGCGGTTGAACCACAACGGGTGCTTCAGGGTCTTCAGCGTGTAAACGTTCGATGTTTGCCCTGACCGCACGAAAGTCGACGTCACGGCCTCGAATGCGGATACGATCACGACTGGTGATCTGGACGACAATACTCTTCTTGTCGGCATCCTTCACATTCTGGTTCTTATCCGGGCTGTTGACGTCCAGGCCGATTTCCTTGACGAAGGTGGCTGTCACGATGAAAAAGATCAGCATGATGAACACGACGTCCAGCATGGGAGTCAGGTCTATTTCACTTTCTTCTTGTTGTTGTGGGCCAACTACTCTTCGCATAGCTAGAAATTCTGCAGATCTGAAAAATTGGAAGGATACAGAGTGGGGTTATAAAGAGCAACGCCCACTCAAGCGTTAATCACTTTGGAGACCGTGGTGTAATGCAGGCCCAGATGTTCACCAATTTCCATCAGTGTGTAACCGTGTTCCAGGTGAGCTTTCTTGATCAGGTCATTGCGCTCCGGCCGGGTTTTCTCATCGACCTTCCGGAACAGGACTTTCAGACTACGACGCCGTCCTGCCGCTTTTGGCCCGCGTTTAGAGAGGCGTTCGCCCTGCAGGATAGGTTGCATCTTGTTGAGAAACCGCGGACTCCCAAGCAGCACCTGGTTAGTGCGCTTGTCGAGTGGCGATTCTTCATCCAGCCCTTCCTTGATGTAGTCCCTGAACTTCTTCTGGGCATCCTTTACGCGTTTGCCGAACTTACCAAGCACTTCATCGCAATGCAGCAGGCTCGGCGGATTGACCTGGCCTGAAAGTGCCCGATAGCTGCTCCACTTGTAGTTCGCATAACTCGCCGACCCATCAAACCGAGTTGGATTAGTCAGTACATGGCGACATACAGGCAGCAGGTAGTTTTTCTTCTCAAACAGCACACCTTTGAATCGCCCCTGAAAAATGGGGCCCTCAGAACCGTGACGGCGATTGAAATGTTGGGTGTAAACGCCATTCAGTTGACGCATACCTTTCGAAAGGTTCGCCTGAGGAACTTCAACAACGAGGTGGTAATGGTCATCCATCAGCATATAGCTGTGCACCAGCCAACCAAAACGCTCAACGACATTATCAACGACATTGAGAAATACACCGCGGTCCTTATCGTCGCTGAATACAGTGTGCCCTTCTCGTCCCCTGCTGGTCACATGGTAAGACGCGCCGGGGAATTCTATTCGAACAGGTCTGGACATAAGGGGCTTATATTTTCTTATTCTGGCCGGGAGTGCGGACAAAAAATAGTACAGTCGCTCCCGGAGGTGAACAACTACTTTTTTCCGTTTTCGTCGACTTTCTGGCCTTGACCTCATTTCGATTGTATGACTAAGTGCATGGCACTCGGCAATTGAGTTAGCAACAAAAACAAACGACTAAACACGGAGAACCTTCACAATGGCAGTTGACAAATTTCCTGTTGAAGCAAGCCACGTCATGATGTTCGCGCGCTCCATCGGTGATGCGAACCCGATCTACTACGACGAAGAACACGCGGCAAATTCTGAGGCGGGTGCCATTCTCGCACCGCCCACTTTTGCGCAGTCTAGCGCCCAGTTCGATCCGGACTACTTCCTGCGCCCGAAGATCGGCGAGGAATGGTTCGGCTCGGCTAAAGGGCCGACCGGCATCACCAAGAAAAAAGAAGGCGGCGGTGGCGGCGGCGGTGGCGGCCTGCATGCCGAGCAGCATTTTGTCTACCACCGGTCTCTGAGGGTCGGTGACGTCCTGACAGCTGAGGTGAAACCCGGTAAGTCATGGGAGAAAGAAGGTCGGCGTGGCGGCAAACTGATGTTCAGCGAGTCTGTCACTGAGTATCGCGATCAGAACGGTGAGTTGGTTATTACCGCGACCGGTGTTGGCGTCCGCACCGAAAAACCAGCCACTTCGGGCGACAGCTGAGGAGACAAAGATGACATTAAAAGCAAGTGAACTGAAAGTCGGCGACACCTACGAGGAAGAAGTCTGCAACAACCTGTCACGTACCCAGATCGTCATGTACGCCGGGACGTCCGGCGACTACAACCCCCTGCACAGTGACGAGATCTTCACGACGCAAGTTGCTGGCTATCCTTCTGTCTTCGCCCACGGCATGTTATCCATGGGCATGACCGGCAAGATGCTGACGAACTACGTCGGCGACGGGCGACTTACCTATTATGGTGTCCGCTTTACCGCGCAGGTTTTTCCTGGAGCGACACTGACGGCCAAGGCGACAGTGACTGATATCAGGGAAGAGGACGGCGACCAGATTGCGGATCTGGACGTATCGACTGTTGATGAGGAAGGTACTGAGGTAATCAAGGGCAAGGCATCCGCCCGGCTGGATCCTTGACTTCCAGCCATCAAAGCCAACGTGCCGTTTGAGCTGACCTACAGGGTATCCAGTGCCTCCAGCACAATACCCTGGGTCAGTATCTGCGGCAGGACCTCTGCCCTCTCCGCGCCTGGACGATAGAGCAGATAGAGCGGCACACCACTTCGACCATACGCCTGCAGTGCAGCTGTAATCATCGGATCCTCGTTGGTCCAGTCGCCCTTCAGATAAGTGATGCCTTTTTCAGCCAATGCAGACTGCACAGCGCGGGTGTTCAGAGCGTTAATCTCATTGACTTTGCAGGTGATGCACCAGGCCGCTGTGAAGTTAACCAGCACAGCGCCATTCTCGCGCGCTACTGCCAACGTGTCCGGCGAATAAGCCATAGCAGAACCCGCAGCTACACCAGAGGCAGCGACGCTTGTGGATTCAGGTGTCAGCGTAACCACCGCCTCGGGTGCCTGACGCCAGACCAGCATGACAGCACCGCCCCCAATCGCCAACACTGCTAGCGCTCGCACGATCCTGCTCTCGGTGCTCTCGAGTCGCAACGCAATTAACCAGACACCCAGCGCCAGCAGCAGACACCCTGTCAATGCCTGCATCATGCCCGTCACGCTGGTCTGGATACCGAACACCCAGAGCAGCCACACAGCAGAGCCAAACATGGGAAATGCGAGCACCTGCCTGAAGGTATTCATCCAGGCTCCCGGTGCGGGCAGTTTCGCCAGCAGCCCTGGTGAGTAACACAGGAACACGTAAGGAGCCGCCATGCCCGCGCCCAGCGCCGCAAATACAGTCAGCGCGACAGCAATGGACTGGGTCAGCGCAAATCCCACGGCAGCACCCATAAAAGGCGCAGTGCACGGTGCTGCAACGACCGTGGCCAGCACACCGGTTGCAAACGAGCCGGTATAACCTTTGGCTTCTGCATTGCTGCCGATAGACATGATGGACAGCCCAATTTCGAAAGCCCCCATCAGATTCAGCCCTATAAGCACAAACAGGTACGCGAGGAGCCCAACGACGATCGGCGACTGCAACTGGAACCCCCAGCCAATGGCGTCGCCGCCAAGACGCAGCAAAATCAGCAAAAGTGCAATCAGCACAAAACTGAGCACGACACCGGCGGCATAGACAAGCCCATGTAGACGAATGGAGTCACCCGATTCGCGCGAGGATTCGACCAGAGAAAGGACCTTGATCGACAGCACAGGAAACACACAGGGCATGAGATTAAGAATCAAACCGCCGGCGAACGCGAGCGCGACGGCCAGCCAGAGGCTCATGCCGTTATCAGTCGCCGCTCCGTTCGGCGCCTCGGCAGCACCTGCTGAGGTTCCATCCGCACCAACGGCAAAACTCGAAACGATCGCATCGCCGCCGGAAGACTCGCGAATCACGACGATTCCACCGAAATCAGCTTTTGCCGCGTCGAAGCCATAGCCCGGCTGCAGGGTCAGCGTCAGACCAGTATCACTGAAGCTGTAGGCCTGCTCTGCCGGGTTATCAATGACATCACGGGCATAGGGAAAGTACTCAACCGACGACACGCGATTGTCGGCCGGCCCCGGAATCCCTAAAAAGAGCTCAATATCATCACCCTGCATCTGAAAACGACTCTCAACGTTCAGAGGCACAGGAATCAGCGAGCCTGCTCGATCAAACAGCTGCCTGGCTGATGCATCCAGCACCGTCTCGCCAAGCGCCACGGTCATGGTGACACTGACGCGCTCGGGGATGCAGATCTCTTCGCAAACCAGAACGCGACCACTGCCCTCGAGAGTCAGTTCCGCCTTGGCGAAATCAGCGGGCACGCTGACGGTAAACGGCAGGTAGACCTCATCGTGATAGCCGAAGTTCATCAACGGCCCGTAGGCAATGCGCTCCGGGTAGGGCCAGCTGAACTCACTCACCTCTACCCCTTCTGGTGCGTGCCAGCGGATACTCGGCGGGTCACCGGAGTCGCCAGGGTTTTGCCAATAGGTGTGCCAGCGCGCGTCAATGTCCTGAGCGAACAGGACGCGAAAACGATCGCCAGGGGCGACACTCACTACCTCGGCGATCAGATCAACCCGAACATGTGGGCCTGTGGGAGCGGGACCGGCATACCCAGCTTCAGCAAAGAGCGCCAGCAAAAGCAGGCCTTGACGCATCACGTTTTTCATCATGCTTCTCAGGGCCTCATTCCCCAGGTTACCGGGCCCTTCAGTTCCTCAAGCAGTGGCTGCACCCAGTCAATCCAGGTGCACAGTTTCGACCGGGTCTCTCTTGGGTCAATCAGTTCATGCACAGCGAAACTTTCCATCATCGGAAACGGAGACCGATTTTTCATCAGCATTTCTTCCAGCTCGCGGCGTCTCGCAGCCGGGTCCTCTGCCGCGGCAATTTCCCGGTGAAAGGCCACCGCAACACCACCTTCTACAGGCAGCGCGCCCATTTCCCAGGACGGCCATGCGAGCTTGTAGGTATTTGGTGCAAAGTGTGCCGCTGAAGCGACACCAAATGATTTGTGTATGGCCACGTTGGCCCAGGGAACCGTAGACTGAACAGCGGCTGCTACAGCACTCATACCATAGCGAATGCAGGCTGCCTGTTCCGCATCCGGACCAATCATAAACCCAGGCTCATCCATAAAATTCACAATCGGCAAATGGAACGTGTCGCAAAGCTCCATCATGCGTTTGGCTTTCTGTGAGCCTTCCGCGGTCATCGCCCCCGCGAAATGCCGACAGTCATTGGCAATGATACCAACTGGCGCGCCATCGAGTCGGGCCAGGCCGATAATCTGACCATGACCATAGTCTCGAGCGATCTCAAAAAAGCTCATCTTGTCGACGACGTGACGGATAAGATCGCGCATCTCAAACGGCACGCGCCCGTCCCGAGGCACGATATTGATGAGTTCTTCGTCTGCCCGGTCCGGATGATCTTCACTGGGTATTCTCTGCGGCAGCTGCCAGACATTCTGCGGCAAATAGCTTAGGAAACGCCTCACCTGCTCGAGGGCATCCTCTTCACTGTCCGCAACGTTGTCTACGATGCCGCTCCTGGTATGGACGCGCCAGCCTCCCAACTGCTCCTTAGACAGAGAAACGCCAAGCGCGCGCTCGACTAGCGCAGGTCCGCCTACCATAACCTGTGATGTATCCTTAACCATCACCGAAAAGTGGGAAGCCACCAGGCGCCCTGCAGGGAATCCCGCCACAGGGCCAAGCGCAGCTGATACGACCGGCACATGATTCATTGCATCCGCGATGATTTTAAACCGCGGCTCCGCATAAACAGGCGTGCCGACGGTCGTGGGTCTGGGGCCACCGGAACCGGCCACGCTGCCACCGCCGCCCTCCAGCATTCGAACCAGGGGTACTTTAAATTGAACCGCCAGTTCTTCGGCATACACACTTTTACGCAGACCCGCACCGTTGGGCGAACCACCTTTGAGGGTGAAGTCCTCTCCGCCGACCACAACACGGCGACCGCCAACTTCGCCAAAGCCCACGACGTAGTTCGCCGGGGAAAACGATTCGATTTCACCGTTTTCACCTTTTTCGGCGAAACCCGCACCCTCACCATGCTCCTGAAAAGTACCGCGCGTCACTAGTGAGGCAATTCGTTCCCGAATGGTCAGACGGCCCTTGGCATGATGGCTGGCGATAGCCTCATCGCCACCCTGCTGTTTCGACAATTGGCGTCTGAGTTCTATTTCTGAGGCTTCACGGTGCCAGCTCATTGGAATGCCCTGATGATGGTCTGCGGAAAGGTGGGACTTTACCTCAATTCAGGCGGCAAGAAACAAATCAGACACACCAATCTATTCCTCTGATGAAATACTGGCACGCATTAGTTTCCTTTATTTCACGCTTTATAGCGGCGATTCGTTAGCATCACCCCATTGATCGTGCTAACTTGAGGGACCTCGTCCGGCAGGGTTTCGATCGTGCCGACGCCACACTTCAACCAACAATAATTGTGAGGAAACTATGCAGATCGTGGTCCCTGCGGAGACGTGGGAAAATGAACGCCGCGTTGCCCTCATTCCCGATTCCGTCAAGAAACTCGTACGAGCAGGTTTGTCTGTCTCGGTTGAATCGGGGCTCGGCAGTCAGTCAGGTTACAGCGATGCAGATTACGAGGAAGCCGGGGCAACCGTTTCGGGTGATCGTGCGGCGCTTTTAGGCAGCGGCGATATTGTTTTGCGTGTCAGAAAGCCTTCACTGGACGAGGTCGGCCAGCTGAAGCAAGGCGCCATCCAGGTCAGTTATCTTGATCCCTATAATGAGCACGAACTGGTCGATGCCCTTGCCGCACAGGGTGTGACCGCCATCAGCATGGAGATGATTCCCCGCACGACCCGGGCTCAAAAGATGGATGCACTCTCCTCCCAGGCAAACCTCGCAGGTTATGTGATGGTTGTTCTGGCGGCGCAGAAACTCGACCGCATTCTCCCCATGATGATGACACCCGCCGGCACGCTCAGCCCGGCCAAAGTGTTCGTTATCGGTGCGGGCGTTGCCGGTTTGCAGGCTATTGCAACAGCGAAACGACTCGGGGCCCGCGTTGAAGCATTCGACACTCGACCTGTCGTCGCCGAACAGGTCCAATCGCTCGGTGCCAAGTTCGTAGACATTGACCTTGGCGAGACAGGCCAGACCAAAGATGGTTACGCCAGGGAACTGACCCCCGAACAGCTGGAAATGCAGCGCCAGGGCATGAAAAAAGTCATCAGTGAATCTGACATCGTGATTACAACGGCTCAGGTCTTTGGCCGCCCGGCACCCCGAATCGTCACCGCAGACATGGTCGAAGCGATGCAGCCCGGCGGTGTCATTGTTGACATGGCGGTTGACAGTGGGGGCAACGTTGAGGGCTCAAAGCCTGATGAAACGGTGGATATCGGTGGTGTTTCCATCCTCGGCATCAGCAACCTGCCCGCACAAGTCGCCAAAGACGCCAGCCAGATGTACTCATCGAACTTGTTCAATCTGGTCTCCGAGTACTGGAACGACGAGGAAAAGACATTCAACCTCGATCTGGCCGACGACATTCTGCAGGGTTGTGTCATCACGCATGATGGCGCCATCGTCAATGAAACCATTAAGAACATAAGGGAGGGTTGATATGGAAATCGTCTTTCTAACCTTCATTCTCGTACTGTCGATATTCCTCGGCTTCGAGCTGATTTCCAAGGTGCCGGCAACACTGCACACACCGCTGATGTCAGGTGCAAACGCTATCTCTGGCATCACACTGGCGGGCGCCTTCCTGGCGGCAGGAATGGTCGATAACGCAATGGGCACCTGGCTCGGTGCGGCAGCGGTCACCTTCGCGACGATTAACGTTGTAGGTGGCTACCTGGTGACTGACCGCATGCTGGGCATGTTCAAAAGTAAGAGCGAGGGCGGCAAATGAGTATTGAAATGATTGCCAACCTGGCTTATGTGGTCTCAGCCATACTGTTCATCTTTGGCCTGAAAATGCTTGGATCGCCCGCGACAGCGCGGCGCGGCAACCTGTTGTCTTCGCTCGGCATGTTGATCGCAGTGGTTGCAGGCCTTACCGCCGAAGGCATTGTCAGTTATGAATACATCATCGGCGGCATCATCGTCGGCTCGATCATCGGCGCGCTGGCTGCACGCCTCGTCGCGATGACCTCCATGCCAGAGATGGTCGCATTGTTTAATGGTTCTGGTGGCGCGGCCAGTCTTCTTGTTGGCTGGGCTACCCTTTACACCGGCGATGTCAGCACCTTTACGGCCGTGACCATCCTGCTGGCCATCCTGATCGGTGGCATGACCTTTACCGGCAGCCTGATCGCCTACGGCAAGCTCAGCGAGACCATTAACAGCGCCGCCGTCGTCTTCACTGGCCAGCAGATTGTTAACAGCCTGATCCTCATCGGCATCCTGGTCAGCGGCTACATGTTCGCGATCAATCCGGTAGCAGATTCACAGTGGCTCTACATCATGCTGGGCCTCGCCATGGTATTCGGTGTTATGGCCGTGATTCCCATTGGTGGTGCGGACATGCCGGTGGTTATCTCACTACTGAACAGTTACTCCGGGCTGGCCGCCTGTGCCGCAGGTTTTGCTATCAATAACAACATCCTGATTGTCGCCGGTTCTCTGGTTGGTGCAGCCGGTATCATCCTGACGAACATCATGTGCAAGGCGATGAACCGGTCTCTGGCTAACGTCCTGTTCAGTGGCTTTGGCGCTGTCAAACAGGGCAAGGCAATTGAAGGCGAAGTTAAACCGATCTCTGTAGAAGATGCGTACTATCTGTTCGAGGCAGCCAGCAACGTTTGTTTCGTCCCAGGATACGGTATGGCTGTTGCCCAGGCACAGCACGTAGTTAAGGAACTCGGCCAGATCCTCGAGGCTAATGGCGCTGAGGTCAGCTACGCGATTCACCCGGTTGCAGGACGTATGCCGGGTCACATGAACGTGTTGCTGGCAGAAGCGGACGTCCCCTACGAGCAACTGGTCGAGATGGACGATATCAACCCTCGGATCGAGAATGTCGACATCGCCGTGGTCATCGGCGCCAACGACGTCGTCAACCCGAGTGCGAGAGAAGATGAAGACAGTCCGATCTATGGTATGCCCATCATTAACGTCGACAAGGCCCGCACGGTGTTCGTTCTTAAACGATCGATGGCATCGGGCTTCTCTGGCGTCGACAATCCACTCTTCTTTGGTGAGAACACGAGAATGTTGTTCGGTGACGCCAAAGAATCGATATCCGGCGTCATATCCGAGTTCGGGTAAACTGATTAAACGCCACCCTCCGGGGTGGCGTTTTCGTTTACGCTCAGGTAATCCGGCACCACCAAGCCCATCATCGCACCGGCCAGCAGACCGAAGACGTGACAAGTCAGGCTAACTGTATCAACAAAGCCTCCCCCTGCGATCATAGTTACCGCAACAAAATAGAAGACCGTCAAAACGAATCTATCTGGGTAACTTCGACGGCGCCTTATCATCAGGACAAGTTGCGATCCAAGTAGTGCAGACAGTCCACCCGAACTGCCAACCAGCCCGTCAGCCTGAGAAGGAACAACGTAGAGCACCCAAGCCAGCGTCATTGAGAAGGAAATGATTCCTCCGAGCAAAAAAACAGGGAACGCAAAATGCCTTTGCGATGGGCCACAAAACGAAACAATAACAACCCCTAGTATCAGGTTAGTTAACCAATGTGCGAAACCACTGTGAATTAACGAACCTGTTACTGTTCGCCACGGCTCACTAGAGGCTATGTGATAGATCATACCGAAGCGTTCTAAAAACCCATCATCGCTAAGCCCGAACTGGAATAACCCATTGACCAGAAAAAGCAAAAACAATCCAGAAATGTAAAGCCGCGAGGAAGTAAATAACCAACCGTAGTACATGCATCTTTCAGCTAGTCGTTCTCGGTATTTGAAGACCTGACGATAGTCCGCAGAGGCATACAAAATAGCTGCAGTCAGCACTGCTAGGAGGGTAAACACAATCTGTTTGGGTTCTTCGATTACGAAAAGAGACAAACAAGCCGCTAGGGTACAAACGAGCAGCATGCCGAGCAAATTGCGCCGGTCGCGTAATGCTTTTCGGTAAACCGCATCACCTTCGCCCCCCTCCAGTAGAAGAGGGTGTACAAACACTCCTTCCTTTTCGGCAGTTTCAACCAGAACCGGGTTCAGCAGGTTGCCATGGTGAATTATTTTATGGACAAGGTCACTGTCAGAACGCAGCAAGCCAAAAACAGGATAGTAGGCGCTTCGAGCCCCAGCCATGTAACCAGGTAGGCGAAATTTTCTTTCCCAGATTCTCATGGCGAAGATTTGGGCTCTAGAGCGCCGTTGATTTAACTAGTCTTATAATCGACGTAGAGCATAGACAGACCTATCGTAAGGCCGAAAAGAGCCGTAGTCGGTGTCATCAAACCCAACCCAATTACCGCAAGCCCACCTGTATCCCAATCCAAGCCACCATCCACCTGCTGCATTTCTTCGACCGTTAATTCCCTCATTTCAATCTCCTTTTCTGTTGAAGGGATATACAGCTTGCGTCATTCCCTGGTCCGGTGCCGCGCGATATAAAAGCGATGTTGCGTAAGACATTGCACCGTCTCAACTCGCGTTTCGCGCGAGGTGATCAAGCCTTTGCCGATGTCGGGCAAGATTTACCAGCAGCAACAAGCCCACAGCGGCGAGGCAGACGATGCCCATCGTCAGGAACTCCTGCCCTGTTTCAAGGTAGGGCTGAACCTGGCCGTAGATACCGGCACCAATCGACCTCGACAGATTTGCCCAGGCCATGTATATCGCAAACTGAGTGGCTGCGATGCGTTCCCAACAGATATTCATGTGCAAAGCGATGAAGCTGACAAACACGATCTGCGACAACAGCTGATCGCCAAAGAGAACTGTCAGTAAAAACCAGGGCTCCGACCACAGGTCTGTCATTAGTCCCGCGGTCATATGCAATGCAGCGAGCAAAATCAGGCCGTAAAGCAGAAACTGTTTTGCGCCAGACCTGTCGATCAGCGGCCCGAATAAAAGCCCGGCCACAGCAGCAACAAAACCAGCGGTAGCAATCCAGGAAGAATAGTCCGTACTCGCGTAGCCCAGGTCGTTCACCGCGATAACCGGTGTCGCCGTGATCCAGAAGCCCGCCTGAATTCGCCACAGCAGCGTCATAGTGATCAGGAGCAGACTGGCGGGCAGAAACATCACACGCAGCAGACTGGTCACGATGGTGGCCCAGTCTTCTATCTGCAGTTCAACGGAGCGCTGTGTGGCTTCTCCTTCAGACCACGGCAGCAGCTTTTCGCCGGGACGCTCCCGAACGACCACGCCCCAGATGAAGATCGCAAGCACGCCGATGGCAAGAACACCGGCGGCACCGATAATCCCAAACTCAATGAGCGCGAATGCGGTGAGCGCGCCCGCACCTGAATACCCCGCCACTTGCCCGAAAGCCATAAAGGCATTGGCGCTGCCACGCTCGTCTTCGGGCAGCACATCGATTGCCATACCGTCGACGGCAACGTCCTGCACGGCGGCAAAGCAGTTGACGGCGAAGGCTGCCCACGTCAACCACGCGATGTTGTTCACCGGATCGGGCACGAAAGCCAGGGCAACAATGGCGAGCAGCAATCCGCCCTGTGACAGAATCACCCAGGGTCGGCGCCGCCCCATGGCAATAAATGAAAACCGGTCCATGACAGGCCCGGCAAATAGCTTGAAACCCCAGGGTAATCCGGATATCGCAACAAACGAGGCAATCTCACCGACCCCCGCACCCTGGCCAGCAAGCCAGGCTGGCAGCGCAATACTGATCAGGCCAATGGGCAGTCCCTGGGCCAGGTAGAAAATCGTGAATGAAAGCAGACGAATGAAACGGTTTTCGGCGAGGTAAAGCGTCATCACTGCAGGTTATCAGGATACACCAGCAACTGAAATCACTCTGAGGATGCTCGAGCCGACCTCTATAATCGAGTGGATAAAAAATCAGTTATAGAAAAGGCAGTGACATGAGCACAGCGCAATATAAGTCGTCTCCCGAAGCAGTCGGTATTGATCTAGAAAAACTCGAAGCACTCCGCACTAGAGCGCGACAGGAGGTCGATGCAAAACTCCTGCCCTCTGCGCAGATTGCGGTCGCCCGCAAGGGCCGGCTCTGCCACTTCGAGACCTTTGGCGAGGCTGACAATTCGAGCCTTTACTGCATTTTCTCGGCAACCAAAGCCATTACGTCTGCAGCCGCATGGCTACTGATTCAGGAAGGCAAGCTGGACATCACACAGCCTGTCGCAGGCATCATTCCTGAGTTCGGTGAAAACGATAAAGCCGAGATCACCATCGAACAATTGTTCCTGCATACTGCCGGTTTCCCACACGCACCATTCCGAGTCGAAGACTGGCATGACAAGCAGCGCAGAATGGAGCGCTTTGCCAGCTGGCGCCTAGGCTGGGCGCCCGGGTCACGTTATGAGTACCATCCCACCTCATCCATGTGGGTCATCGGGGAGTTAATTGAGCGAATCAGTGGCTCTCGCTATGAGGATTTTATTCGCGAACGTATCGCTGCGCCCCTGGCATTGGATGATCTGCGCGTCGGCACCCCGGAAGACCTGCAGGCCCGCGTGACCCATATCAGCCATCATGGTGATGCACTGACTGAAGCTGACTACCAGGAACTGGGGCTGCCCGTGCCTCCGGTAACGGA
>Ga0181575_10002027_pt1 | contig 14455 bp, 19 predicted proteins | sample 101ome_23_FD_145599 | JGI IMG/M metagenome (GOLD analysis project Ga0181575, IMG submission 145599) | Coastal salt marsh microbial communities from the Groves Creek Marsh, Skidaway Island, Georgia - 101411CT metaG (spades assembly) | ecosystem: Environmental > Aquatic > Marine > Intertidal zone... | reverse complement strand
CGCCGATCGTCGCGAGCATGTGGGCCTGCTCGTGCTCGGGTGGGCCGATATGGCGTGACTCGAAGGGATCGCGGCCTGCCTGGTCAGCGATGGAGGGCGGAACGGTGGACATCAGAACTCCCGATGGGTGGTGGTGTCCCCGCTCGGTCCTGGTGCCTGAGAGCTTCGCCGTTGCCGGCTTTCCCCTTCGGCGGGCGCACGAAACGCCACTCTCCCGAGACGCCCACGGCCCGACGGTCGGGGTGCCTGAGAGGGTTCCGGGTGGTTGCTCCTTCGGCGCCTCACTCGAGGTGAGGACTCTCCCGCCGTGCCAGACGACGTGGTGAAGATCGTAGCACTGGGCCGGTGGCCCACCGGCTACACCGTCGCGAGGAGGGCAATCATGCCGAGGCCGTTGATCAGGGCGTGGGTGATGATCGAGGCACCGATGCGTCCGGTGAGGAGTCGTCCCATGCCGAGCGCGATGCCCAGGGTGAACAGCACGGGGAACCGGCTCGGTTCGAAGTGGGCCGCAGCGAATGCGGCGGAGGTGATGAGCAACACCCACCATTCCGACATTCCTCGCTTCAGCAGGGCGCTCCACCACAGGCCCCGGTAGACGAGTTCCTCGATCACCGGGACGGCGGTGGCGGCGAACACGGCGACGACGACGATCCAGATCGTGAGGCCCGACGTGTCCGCGTCATCGAGGAGCCCGTTCGATCCCTCTGCCGAATCGTCGAGGCCTTCGTCTGCGGCGTCTTCGAGGAGTTCCGCAACGCTCGCCGTCGGCGTCTCGGCGCCCAACTCGTTCATTGCAGCGACAACGCCAGCGACCGCAAGAAAGCCGCCGACTACCAGCACGGGCCCGATGAGCCAATCGATCTTCCGAACGGCCATCCCGTAGTCGCGGTCGATCCCGGTGCCCTTGCACCTTGCGATCCACCAGACAAAGGCGCCCTGAGCGATCTGGGGGCCGGCGACGAGGAGCGGGAGCCACGGCGAGTTCAGGGCGGCGTTGGGAGCGATCAGTGCCATGATCCCGACCAGCACGATGGAAGCCACGACGAAGACGCCGAAGCTGGCAAGCGCGTCGCCGAGGCCCCACCGGGCGGACGGCGGGAACGGGATCAGTGGTGGCCGACCCTGGTCCTTCCACTCGCTCGCACCCCCGGACGGATCCGGTGGTGGAGGCGGGGGAGGAGGTGGTGGGGGCGGGAGTGACGACTCGGCCATCGGGTGGCGAGGGTAGTTGTCACTCAGGGGTGCAGGTCACCGCGGTCGTGCAGGTTCATCGCCGGGAACGGCCCAAAGAACCCGTGCTCGTAGAGGCCGTACCCGACCTGATCTCCGTAGGTGAACTCGCCGACCGAATCGACGACCCCGTACTGAGCGAGGCCCCGGATCTCGTCGACCGGGTAGGTGAGTGCTTGCACGACCTCGTCGTCGCCCTGCCACATGCCGTGGCGCCAATCCTCTTCGAAGCCGTAGCCGGTGCCGATCGAGATGAAGTTGGTGACGAGCGGCTTGGCGGCGATCGTGATCGGCCCCTCGGGCGCGTCGGGCATCGTGATGCGGCTTCCCGAGAGCAGACGGGTACCGGAGATCATGTCGTGATCCCACTCGGGAGTTCCGAGCCACTCCACTGGCCGTTCGGGGTCGGCCCAAACCCGGACGGCCTCCTCGAGGGGACGAACCCCGTCGGGGCGCTGGTGGCACATGTAGACGATCGAGTGGTCGCCGAAGTCGATCGGCATGTAGTTCCACATGCCCGGCATGACCGAGATCGACTGCCGGATGCCGTCGGGCTGCTTCTCGCCGACAGGACGCACGCCCCACGACCGATCGCGGCTGCCGCCGCAACGGTCGGGTGTGACGGCGATGTCCTCGCCGGCAACGGTGAGGGTGCCCTCCCAGCGGCCCAGTTGCGCGAATCGCTGGGTGTCGAAGACGACCGTGCCCCTGCTGCGCAGATACTGGCGGGGTTCCTCGAAGGCGGGGATCGACGCCGTCCAGGTGACGTCCATGGCGATATCGGCGTCGTTTGGTTCGACGATCACCCGGAGCTTCTCGAGCGGTTCGATGATTTCCACCCGCATCGGGCCGACCGAGATGTCCATACGGTCCTCGAGCGGCTTCGAGGTCCGCATGATGCGCTGGGTGCCGTCCTTCGTGACCGCCAGAAACGCGTCGGTCGTGCCCAGGTTGGGGTACTGCCCGAGCCCGAAGATCGCGAAGTACTCGTCGGATGACGGGTGCAGGTTGAAGTAGTAGCGGTCGTAGAAGTTGCGGTCGGACGTGGCGACGTGGCGGATGAACTCCGAGGTCTGATGGACGGGGTAGTCGTCCCACCCGGATACCGAACGTTCTGCAGTCATGAGAGGACGGTAACCCGCTGGTTCACGGTGGACCCAATGCTCGCGGTACCGTCTCGTACGTGACGAAGACCCGTGTACCCGCCGTCGAGGGCCTCTTCACCGAGATCGACGGCGTCGCCCACCTGATCGGGGTGAAGACCCCCGGCCGGGAGTCCTACTTTTTTCCTGCTCACCTGCCCGGCATGGCGGGCGGTGACCCGGCCGCGGTCGGCGCCGAGCTCGAAGAGGTGCTGCTGTCGAACACCGGCACGGTCTGGAGCTACACCACGAGCTCCTATGCGCCGCCGCCTCCGTTCGTCGCCAACACCGACCCCTACGAGCCGATCACCATCGCCGCCGTGAAGCTTGCGCGAGAGCAGATGGTGGTGCTGGGACAGTGCACGCAGGGCATTACGCCTGACGATCTCGAGATCGGCATGGAGATGGAGCTCTACATCGACGTGCTCAACGAAGACGACGAGCACGAGTACACCGTGTGGAAGTGGCGCCCTCGAGGCGCCGCCGGCACGACCGATGCCGCAGCTGAGGGGAACTGATCATGGACGAACTCGCGATCATCGGCGTCGGGATGCACCCCTGGGGCAAATGGGGCCGCAACTTTGTCGAGTACGGCACCGTTGCTGCTCGCAAGGCGCTCGACGAAGCCCGAGTCGACTGGAACGACGTCGGGTATATCTCCGGCGCGATCACCGTGCGAAACGGCTACCCCGGCTATGTCGCCGGTGCCACGTTCGCGCGAGCGCTCGGTTTCAACGGCGCACAGGTGGCGTCGAGCTACGCCGCGTGCGCCTCGGGCGTCACCGCCCTGCAGGTCGCCCGCGGCCAGATCCTTTCCGGCGCCACCGACGTTGCGCTGATCATCGGCGCCGACACCACACCGAAGGGCTTCCTCAAGCCCAATGAGGGCGACCGCCCGGACGACACCGATTGGCTGCGCTTCAAGCTCGTCGGCGCCACCAACCCGGTGTACTTCGGTCTCAACGCCCGACGCCGCATGGATCTCTTCGGCGCCACCCAGGAGGATTTCGCCCGGGTGAAGGTCAAGAACTCGCGCCACGCCGTGCACAACGAGCTGGCCCGCTTCACCAAGGAGTACGACATCGACGATGTGATGAACTCGCCGGTCGTGTCCGATCCGCTCCGGTTGCTCGACATCTGCGCAACCTCCGACGGCGGTGCCGCCCTCGTGGTCTGCTCGATGGAGTACGCCAAGGCCCACGGCCACACCGATCCCGTGCGAATCGCGGGTCTGTCCACGGTCACACCCGTCTATCCCGACACCGTGATCGACCTGCCCTATATGGCCACCGACTCGGCGGGCGCCACGCCCGAACCGTTGCGAGGCTTCAAGCAGTCGATCGGCGACAAGGTCTACGAGGAATCCGGTCTCGGCCCGGATGACGTCGACGTTGCCGAGGTCTACGACCTGTCATCCAGCCTTGAGCTCGACTGGTACGAGCAGCTCGGCTTCTGCGTCGAGGGCGAGGCGGAAAAGCTCCTGCGCGACGGTGTCACCGAGATCGGCGGCCGCCTTCCCGTCAACCCGTCGGGTGGCCTGGGTGCGTTCGGTGAGGCCGTGCCCGCCCAGGCGATCGCCCAAGTATGCGAGCTCACGTGGCAGCTTCGGGGCGACGCCGGCAAACGCCAGGTCGAGGGTGCCCGCGTCGGTATCTCCGCCAACCAGGGCCTGTTCGGCCACGGTTCGTCGGTGTTGGTGCGCCGATGACGATCCACCAATCGGTCACCGCCGAGGGAGTCCTCGAGCTGGTCATGGACAACCCGAAGGTCAACGCGCTCCCGATCGCTGACACCCAGGCGATCGCCGAGCTGCTCGACGGGGTGAAGCATCGTCCCGAGATCACCGCCGTGATCCTCACCGCTACTGGTCGCGGCTTCTGCGCCGGCGTCGACATCAAGGAAATGCAGTCGATGCCCGGCCATGAGGGAATTCTGGGAGTCAACCGGGCGTGCGCGGAGGCATTTCGGGCCGTCTACGAATGCGCGGTCCCGGTCGTGTGTGCCGTCAACGATTTCTGCCTTGGCACCGGTATCGGGTTGGCGGGTTCTGCCGACATCGTGCTCGCCGCCGAGGGCGTGAAGTTCGGGCTGCCCGAAGTCGACAACGGGGCCTTGGGCGCCGCTACGCACCTCGGTCGGCTGGTGCCGGAGAAGCATCTTCGGTGGATGCTCTACAGCTGTGAGCCGGTCTCGGCCGAGCAACTGCGCGAGTGGGGCACCGTGCTCGATGTCGTACCCGCCGGCGAATTGATGGATCGCGCCCGTGAGATCGCCGGTGTGATCGCCTCGAAGTCCGCCCCGGTGATCCGAGCGGCCAAGGCATCACTGCTCGGCATCGATCACGCCCCGATGAACTCGTATCGCTTCGAGCAGGGATTCACCTACGAACTCAACCTGCAGGGTCATGGCGACGAAGCCCGTGACTCGTTCCTACGGGGCGAGCGAGACGCGAACTCGGCGGCAGACTGACGCCCCTGATCCGAGCGAGTCGGCAACGGCGTCGAGGTCGGTTCCCGGCCTCGGAACCGCCACGATTGCGCCGCCGGAGCCACAGAATTTCGCCGCAGCGCCGGCTGCTCGCGCGGCCGTGACAAGGGCCGCTTGATCGTCGTCGAGCAGGAAGATCGAGCGCCGCAGATCGAAGTTGGCATCGACCGCATCGCAGAACGTCGTTGCGTCGCCGTCGAGCAGTGCCTGGCGGCCGGTGTCGGCGATCTCGGCAAATCCGGCGAACGAATGCCGCACGGCCGAGTCGCCGGCGCTCCAGCGCTCCCAGAGCGCTCGGTGGACGTCGCCTGAGGGCGTGCCGGGTTCCTTGGGCCACGCGACCAGCAACGGCGGGAGGAGATCGGGATCGAGAGCCTCGTGGATACCGATCTCGTCGGGGCCGGAGAAGTCCATGTACTGGAGGCCTCCGAGGGCCTGGATGACGCGATCCTGGGGGCCGGCGACGATGCCGAGATCCTCTCGTTCGATGTCCCAGGCGATCCGTGCCATCTCGAGCGGATCGAGACCGAGGTCAAGGTGGGCGTCGAGCGCCCGCAGCGTTGCGAGCAGGATGGCGCTCGAACCGCTGAGGCCCGATTGCACGGGCACGTCGGTCGTCAGCCCGAGCGCGATCGCCCCCTTCGAGGGAGCAACTCGAGCGACCGCGAGTCGCTGGAGATCCGCAACGTCGGCCTGGAACGAGGCCGGGGCGTAGAAGACGGTCGGGGTCACCGTCGCCACCGTCTCGAACGCGTCGATCGTGGCCGCCAGGACCTTCCCGCCGTAAAGGTCCCCAGGATTGCCGAGGAGGCCAATCCGGGCTTGGGCTCGTCCGACCGATGCGGTCATCAGCGACGCTTGCTGCGCAGCCCCAGTGGCTCGCTCGTCGAGAGGTCAGACACGAAAGGGAGCGTAGCGAACCGTGTTGTGGGCCAACCAGGAGCAGCGGGCTAGCGTCGACCGGGTGCGTGAAGAGGTCACCCTGTATGAAGCCGTCGGTGGAGAGTCCTACTTCACTGCCCTCGTCGAGCGGTTCTATGGCGAGGTCGCGGCCGATGACCTGCTGCGGCCGATGTATCCCCATGACCTCTCTCGGGCCGAGGAACGGCTTCGCCTGTTTCTGATGCAGTACTGGGGCGGGCCGACGACCTACTCCGACGAACGTGGGCATCCTCGGTTGCGGATGCGCCACAACCCGTACCGAGTGGACCTTGCGGCCCGTGATGCGTGGCTGCGCTGCATGATCACTGCGCTCGAAGCGGATCCGCCGGCCGAGCCGATGCGCTCTGCGATGATCGAGTACTTCGTGCGCTCAGCCGACTTCATGCGCAACACCGAGGAGGCCGACGGCGGCGTGTGAGCGCTCCGCCCGGCCTCGCCCGATCGATTGTCATTTGGCATCACTGGGCTAAGGGATCCATGACTTCCGCGTCATTCTGCGGCAAACTGAATGCAGGGACAGGTGGAAATACTTGACTCACGGCGCGATTTCGACTCGCGTGTAACCCAGCCTCCGCGATTTCCGTGGAAAAAAGCAAGGAGTACCAATCATGAACAAGAGCGAACTCGTCGCAGCGATGGCCGACTCGGCCGGCATCTCCCAGAAGGATGCCGGAGCGGCGCTCGACGCGATGTTCGAGACCATCGCGGCCGAGATCGGCAAGGGCAACCAGGTGTCGATCACCGGCTGGCTCAAGGTCGAGAAGGCCAACACCTCGGCTCGCACCGGCCGCAACCCGCAGACCGGCGAAGCGATCCACGTCCCGGCTGGCACCCGCGCCAAGGTGACCGCCGGCTCGAAGCTCAAGGCTGCTGGCAAGAGCTGATTCTCGTTTCCGTGAAATCGCAGATGGGGATGGCCGAGAGGCCGTCCCCTTTGCGCGTCTGGGTGCTGATTCCGGTCTAGTTTTCCGGCATGGCTGAACCCGTTCGTCTCAGTACCGGTGACCGTGCACCGGCCTTTCATCTCGCCGACCAGAGCGGTGTCAAACACCGGCTCAGTGCGTACAAGGGTCGCCGAGTGCTGCTCTTCTTCTACCCGAAGGCCAACACCGGTGGTTGCACGACTCAGGCCTGCGGCCTTCGCGATATTGCCGACGAGATCGGCGAGACCGTCATCCTTGGCGTTTCGCCTGATCTCCCCAAGGCCCAGGCCGCGTGGGATGCCAAGCACGAGTTTGGCTTTCCGTTGCTTTCCGATCCGGATCACGCCACCGCCGAGGCGTACGGCACGTGGGGCCCCAAGAAGCTCTACGGGAGGGAGTACGAGGGGATCGTCCGCTCGGCATTCCTCATCGGCGGCAACGGCAAGGTCGAGCACGCGTGGTACAAGATCAGCCCGAAGGCAACACCGGAGAAGCTGCTCGCTGCTCTGGAGGGCGCATGAGCATTCCGCGCCCCGACGAGGTCCTGCCCCACCGGTACCCCTTTCTCTTTGTCGACGAAATCACCGAACTCGATCCTGGTGCGAAAGCGGTCGGCACCTGGACGCTCACCGGTGATGAGGCCTTTTTCTCGGGTCACTTCCCAGGGCGACCGACCCTGCCTGGTGTGCTGATGTGCGAGGCGATCGCCCAGGTTGGCGCATTTGCGCTGCTTTCCGATGAGCGATTCGCCGGCAAGCTTCCGCTTTTCGGTGGGCTCGATTCGGCCCGGTTCCGCCGCCAGGTCGGTCCTGGCGACACGCTCGAACTCACGGTCGAAATGGGACGATTGTCGGCGCGAGCCGGCAAGGGGAGCGGTACGGCGACCGTCAACGGTGAGCTTGCTGTGAGCTGCGACCTCATGTTCGTGATCGTCGATGCCACCACCGCCGGCTGAACCGGTGAACGACGCGCACGCGGTGTTGGCGGTCAACGCGGCGTTCTACGACGCCCACGAGTCCCGCGACCTTGCGGCCATGCAGGCAGTCTGGGAGCACTCCGATCGGGTGGCGTGCACGCATCCGGGCTGGCCGATCCTGCGAGGATGGGCCGAGGTCGAGACATCGTGGCGCCGGATCCTCGAGGGGCCGGGCCGGAATCAATTCATCCTCACCAACGACACCGTCGAGGTGGTCGGCGATGTGGCGTGGGTGACCTGCGACGAAAACCTCGTCGCCCCCGGCTCGACGTTCACGGTGGCGGCCACCAACGTGTTTGTTCGAGACCCAGCCCGGGGCTGGCTCATGGTCAACCATCACGGATCTCCGGTCGGCGCCTGACTCGGCGCCGACGGCGAAAACGACGAACGCCCCGGCCGAGGCCGAGGCGCTGACGTCGGGATCCGTTCGAATCAGGCTGGGCCGAGTACCAGGGTGCCGTTGTGCCCACCGAAGCCGAAGCTGTTCGACAGTGATGGACCGGGCTCCCAGTCGGCGGGGCCACCCTCGACGATGTTGATCGCCGGGAGTTCGGGATCGCGTTCGGTGAGGCCCGCCGTGGGCGGCACCTTGCCGTGCTGCATGGCGAGCAGCACCGCGACCGCCTCGAGCGCACCGGCAGCTCCGAGTGCATGGCCGGTGATGCCCTTGGTTGAGGTCACCAACGGGCCCGAGTCGTCGGTGCCGAACACCTTGGCGACGGCCTCGGCTTCGGCAGCGTCGTTCTTGTCGGTCGACGTGCCATGCGCGTTGATGTGTTTGACCTGATCGGGCGTGATGCCGGCGTCGTCCATGGCCAACTGCATGCACGTGACGGCACCGACACCACCCGGCGACGGGGCCGTGATGTGGTGGGCGTCGGCGGTGGAGGCGGAGCCGAGCACCTCGCCAAGGATCGTGGCGCCGCGCGCCTCGGCGAGTTCCCAGGCCTCGAGGACCAGAATGGCGGCTCCCTCGGCCATGACGAAGCCGTCGCGGTTCGCGTCGAACGGGCGGCTGTCGCCGCTGTTCGAGAGGGCGGTCATGTTGCCGAAGCCGGCAACCGCTGTGGGCGTGAACGGCGCCTCAGCGCCTCCGGCCATGACGACGTCGCAGCGGCCGTCGGCGACCATGCGGGCGGCATTGCCGATCGCATGGGTACCCGCCGCGCATGCGGTCACGGTGTTTTCGCATGGGCCCTGCCAGCCGTAACGCATCGAGATGGTGGCGGCCGGAGCGTTGGCCATCATCATCGGAACGAGAAACGGGGAGACCCGACGCTCGCCCTTGGAAAGACGGACCTCGATCTGTTCTTCGAGCGTGCCGATGCCGCCGACGCCGGTACCGACGAAGGTGCCACGTCGGGCCGGGTCGGCCGAGATCTCCCCGGCCTGTTCGAGTGCCTCGGCTGCGGCTGCCAGCGTGAATTGGGAGACGCGGTCGCTTCGGCGAGCTTCCTTCGGATTGTCGAAGTAGGGGGTTGGGTCCCAGTCGTCGACCTGCCGGAAGCCGTTGGGCGCAGGTGAGAGCAGGCCGCGCCAGAATGCGTCCTTGCCGATGCCGGCCGGTGCGACGACTCCGATGCCGGTGACAGCGACGCGGCGGCCGAGCATCAGAGCTTGGAGGTGACCAGGTCGAAGGCGGCCTGGATCGTGTTCACGCCTTCCAACTCTTCCTCTTCGACGTTGACGTCGAACTCTTCCTCAAGCGCCATGACCAGCTCGACCAGGTCGAGGCTGTCGGCGTCGAGGGACTCGAAGGTGGCTTCCGGCACGACGGCGCTCTCATCGACGGACAGAACGTCGACGGCGCACTTCTTGAATCGCTCGAAGTTGTCACTCACTGCATTGCTCCATTGGTTGGTGACCACGCCATAGTGCTGCCTGGTCGAAAGATCATTGTGAAAGGCACCGAGAGGCTAGTCAGCCCATCGAGTACCCGCCATCAACCGGCAACACCGTACCGGTGATGTAGGCGGCCGAGTCGGACGCCAGGAACTCGACGGCGGCGGCAATCTCGTCGCCTTGGCCGAGTCGGCCGACCGGCACCACGCTGAGCATCGCATCGCGTTGCGCATCGGTGAGTGCCGCAAGCATGTCGGTTTCGATCGGCCCCGGGCAGACGACGTTGGCGGTGATGCCGCGGCTGGCGAACTCCTTGGCGAACGACTTCGCCATGCCGATCAGGCCTGCCTTGCTGGCGGCGTAGTTGGCCTGACCGGCCTGGCCACCGAGACCGACGATCGAGGAGATGAAGATCATGCGGCCCCAACGGCTCTTCATCATGCCCTTCGACACCCGTTTGGCGACTCGGAAGCCGCCGTTGAGGTTGGCGTCGATGACGTCCATGAAGTCGTCGTCGCTCATGCGCAGGACGAGGCCGTCTTTGGTGATGCCGGCATTGGAGACGAGGATCTCGACGGGTCCGAGCTTCTCTTCGACCTCGGACACGGCGGCGTCGACCGATGCGGAGTCGGTGACATCGGCCTGCACGACGAGGAGATCGTCGCTGTCGTCGGCCTGCCCCGAACGCGATGTGATGGCGACCTGGTGGCCGGCCGCAGCGAACCGCTTGGCGATGGCGTGGCCGATCCCTCGGTTTCCGCCGGTGACGAGAACGACGCGGGCGCTCACCATGTCACCACCACGCTGCCCCAGGCCATGCCGGCCCCGAAGCCGCTCATGAGCACCACGGCGCCAGGTTCCAGCACCCCCGCCTCGTCGGCGGCAGCCATCGCCATCGGGATGCTGGCGCCGGATGTATTGCCGGTGTGTTCAAGCACGTTGAAGGTCTTCTCCATGGGGATGCCGAGACGTTGGGTCACGGCTTCGATGATGCGAATGTTGGCCTGGTGGGGGAGGACGACATCAATGTCCTCGGCGCTGATCCCCGCCTGAGCGAGTGCGTTTTGGACCGAGCCGGTGACGGCCCGCACGGCCCGCTTGAAGACCTCGCGGCCTTCCATGACGATCGTGTCACCCAGATCGCAGTAGAGGATGGATTCCAGATCGCCGTTGACACCGAAGTCCTGGCCGAGGAGTTCGCCTTGCGGACTCTTTTCGAGCACGACGGCACCGGCCCCGTCACCGAAGAGGATGGCGGTACCACGATCGGTCCAGTCGACAATGGTCGACATGGCGTCGCTCCCGATGACGAGCACTCGATCGGGCCCGCCGGGCGTGGTCATCATTCCGTAGGCGGCCACATAGCCGTACGGGAAGCCGGCACACACGACGTTGAGGTCCATTGCGCCACAGGTGATGCCGAGACCGGCAGCGACCATGGCGCTGGAGGCGGGGAAGGTCTTTTCGGGCGTGGTGGTGCACAACACGAGGAAGCCGATGTCGTCCGGGGTGAGGTCCGCAGCGGCGATGGCGGCCGTGGCGGCCTCGACCGCCATGTCGACCGTGGAACCGCCGACTCGGCGCTCACCGATGCCGGACCGCTCTCGGATCCAGGCGTCGGAGGTCTCGATGTGCTGGGCGAGGTCGTCGTTGGTGACGACCTTTTCGGGAAGGGCGGTGCCGATCCCGGCGACGCGAACACTCATGCCGTTGTCCGGAGCCAGGCGATCGGCTGGCGGGAGGTGACCCGCTCGCCGTCGTAGGCGAGTACGCCCTTGATTTCGCCCGCGAAGGAGCTGCGAACCTCGGCAGAGCCGACCGTGCCGAGCAACTGCCCGACCTCGATGACGGTGCCGTCGACGCAGGATTCGTTCGGGGCGAAGATGCCGGCGCCGGGGGAGACCACCATGCGTTCGGTGGCGAAGAGATGCTCTCCCTCAAGGATGGTTGCCGCGGCCGCGTCGCTGGTCTTCGTGCCCTGGAGGGTCTCCAGGAGGCCGTCGACGTCGGCGGGGGTCGACACGCTCACCCGTGCGGCGGTCTTCACTGCCCGCTTGACCAGGCCGGTGAGGACGGTGCCGGGGCCAAGTTCGACGAAGGTCGTGAAGCCGTCGGTCTCGAGCGCCCGGAGGGTCTGGCGCCAGCGGACGGGGGAGGTGAGCTGAGCGCCGAGAAGGTCGGCGAAGTCGCCGGCTTCGGTGTGCGCCATGGCATCGACGTTGCAGTAGACGGTTTGCTCAGCGTTGCGGAACTCGACCTGGTCGATTGCCTTGCGAAGCCGATCGCGGGCGGGTGCCATGAGCGGCGAGTGGAAGGCGCCGCCGACAGGGATCCGCATCGCGCGTTTGGCACCGAGTTCCTTGGCGGTGGCACACGCCCGGTCAAGATCGTCGGGCGATCCGGCGATCACGACTTGACCGGGGGCGTTGTAGTTGGCGATCCAGGCGTTGCCCGCCGTCTTCTGGCAGGCGACATCGACCTGATCGTCGTCGAGGCCGAGGATGGCGGCCATGGTGCCGTCCTGCTCATCGGCGGCGGCCTGCATGGCGTCGCCGCGTTCGTTGACGAGCTTGGCGGCGTCGGCGAAGTCGAGCACGCCGGCGGCGCACAGGGCGCTGTACTCGCCAAGTGAGTGGCCGGCATGAGCGGCGGCTTCGGCGCCGGTGCGGCTGACGGCGTCGAGTACGACCATCGAGGTCACGAAGGTCGACAGCTGCGCATTGCGGGTCATCGTGAGCTCGTCGGCGTCGGTGTCGAGCAGGAGGTCGGCGATGTTGCGGCCGGTCGCGTCGGATGCCTCTTCGACGAGCTCCCACGAGGGGTGGTCGACCCAGGCGGAGCCCATGCTCGGCGTCTGGGAACCTTGACCCGGGTAGGTGAAGACGATCATGAAATCCTGCCCTCCAGCAGTCGGTCGCCCGAAGGGCAGGGGCGACCCACACGTTTCGACCGTCAAGGCTTGCCGAGCGTTTCATTACCGGCGAGTAACTTCGTCAGAAGTTTTCCGCCGGAAAGGGGCGCAGGATTCAGGGACTGTCGTGCCGGGGCCAGTTGTCGAGGTCGTCCTCGTGGCGGCGGATCTCGACCTCGCGCCACACCAGGATCGCAGCGACGATCGCAACGAGCGCGAGACGCCTCGATCGGGTGCTGGACAACATGGACGAGAGGCTACGCTGCCGCCCAGACATCGTCACCCCGCCTGGGGTGGCGCACCCGCCCGGGTGGTGGAATTGGCAGACACGGCGGACTCAAAATCCGCTGCTCCTAGAGCGTGCGGGTTCAAGTCCCGCCCCGGGTACGCAACGAACGTGCAAGAAACGCGAAGAAGCAGGCAGGCCGGGACACTCCCGAGGTTCCGATAGGACTCCCGAGCCGCCTACGGTCGTGGCGTGGCTGACCCCCAGGTCCTCGAATCGCTCCAGCGTGCTCGTCGTTGGTTGCTGATCTCGTTCCCGGTCGCGTGGATCGCCCTGGTGCTGCTGTGGCAGATGGGTCTGGTAGTGGCAACCGCTGTGGCGTTCGCGCTCTGGTTGCCCGTTGGCGGCGTGTTTCTTGTCGCCGTCACGAGAGCGCTCGAAGAGGAACAGGCTGGCGCGGATTCGTCGACCTTCGAGCCGCGGGCACGCGTTGCGCTGGCTGCTCGTCTTGCGGCGTTTTCGATCGGTGCCCTTCCCGGGGCCGGGTTCGTCGGGCCAGTGCTCGCCGTGCCACCGGCGATCGCCGCGTGCTCGATGCTTGCGATCGCGTGGGTGCAACCACCTCAGCGGATGCGCCTGGCAGTCGGGTTTGCCGGTGGCTTCGTGCCCATGATCCTGCTGGTCGCAGGCACGGCGCGGAGTGCGTTCATCACGTCGGTGATGATCGGATGGGTCGTGATGCTCGTCGCCGGGCTGTGGCTCATCCGCACCAACGCCGGTGGCCGACTCGGCCCGACCGCCGACTGATCACAGGCATCCAGGCGGCGGTAGTTTCTCGCCAACGATTGGAGACCCCATGAGCGCCAAGATCATCTCCGATAGCCGCGTCCTGCCCTTTCCTGCCGATGTCATCTTCGACGTGCTCGCCAGCCCAGCCGGCCATGTCGAAATGGACGGTTCCGGCACGGTGAGAGGCGTCGCCAGCGGACCCGAGCGGCTCCGCGACGGAGCCCGGTTCAGGATGAAGATGAAGCTCGGGGTCCCGTATCAGATGTCGTCGACGGTCAAGGAGTTCGAGGAGAATCGACGCATCGCCTGGGCCCATGTCGGTGGTCATCGGTGGCGGTACGAACTCGAAGAGGTCGACGGTGGCACCAAGGTCACCGAGTCGTTCGACTGGTCGACGTCGCTCGCCCCCCGCTTCATCGAGATGGTCGGCTATCCGGAGCGGCACATGGTCAATCTGCAGAAGACCCTCGAGCGCCTCGAAGCGGTTGTTGCCAATCGTCAGGCCTGACCGAGACGAAGCGTCAGTCGAGACCGGGGGCGTCGGCGGGCCGTTCGGCTGCGAAATCCTCAAGCGTGCCGAGATCGACGGCCGAACACGAGAGCTTCCAGGTCCAGGCGGTGGCGATGATGCGCGCCGGCATTGTTGAGGCTGCAGGCGCGACCACGATCGTCGGTGAACCGACCGACCTGAGCTGTTCGAGTTCCGCACCGACGACGGAGTCGTCGTACTGCACCATGACGCCTCCGGATTCGAGAAGCCGCACCTGGACTTCCGGCGGCACGCTTGTGCCGAGGACGCCTGCCGGCGTGGGGCCGGCAATGTGGGGCCCGCTTGTCGGTGGTTCGGTTTGGTACTGAACCATGCCCTCGCTGAGGACGTGACGGCCTGATGCCTGATCCTCGGGTTCACGCAGCTCAACACAGGTCGGAGCTGCGTCGTTGCTGCCGCATCCGACGACAAGCAAAGAAAGGGCGCAGGCCCAG
>Ga0181575_10002023_pt1 | contig 14479 bp, 16 predicted proteins | sample 101ome_23_FD_145599 | JGI IMG/M metagenome (GOLD analysis project Ga0181575, IMG submission 145599) | Coastal salt marsh microbial communities from the Groves Creek Marsh, Skidaway Island, Georgia - 101411CT metaG (spades assembly) | ecosystem: Environmental > Aquatic > Marine > Intertidal zone... | reverse complement strand
TGCATGTTCTAGTATACTAGCAATACGATCGCTATGTTCATCATTTAAGATGCCTTCTCTGAAACAACGAGCCCAGTGATGTAGCGCTGCAGGTAAACTTCGATCTATTTTACCTTCTAGATAAAGCTGCTCAATAAGAGCCTCTTTAGCACTTGTTAAGCTAACGTAAGAAGAACAATCTTTTACCCAGCCGTGCACATCGATCAGCCATCCTTCAATCCAACGACCATATTGATAGGTAGAAAATAGTTTATCGTCTTCTTGATGTTGATTCTCAAGAAGCAGCCACCCATTTTGTAAATTTACAATTGATACAAAATCATCAGCATGAGCATGTTTCATACACGGGTTCCTTCTTTTAATGTTATTAACTCTAGTTTTTTCATAATAACAGAAATATCACGTTTATTCAAGCCAGAAATTACAACATCTTCGTGCTCATCATCATCAAAATAATCTTTGTGTATACCTGGTAGTCTTACAAAAAGACCTTTTGTGTCTAGAATAGCTATTTCATAATACTGTTTATTAGGCTCTTTTATAACACTAAGTTCATAAGGCCCATATTTTTTTGTAGCTTGTAGCAGACCTTTGCCGGCTATCCATTGCCGACGATAAAAAGTTAACTGTTCAAACATTCTTCTTCTCTCACTAAAAAATGTATTTTTGCTATACCATTATTATATTTTTTTACAAAATATTCTACCCCATGAGCATTAAGAATTTCTTTCAACTCTGTCAAGCTAATATCATTTTTATCATTATTCATTAAGTTTCCTTGCCTTTTACATTAACACAAATAGCTTGACTACCTGCAGGATAATATCCATTAACTCCTCCTACAGTAGTAGCTAACTCTTCTCGATAGAAAAAGCATTCTTCCATTGAAGTAAAATAATGATCAGGCCCCATAGCATTTATAGCTGTGGGGGTAGTTCCATTTATTATTATATAGACTAAAACCCACATACTAACACTTTTCAACTTTACCTACATAAGCATCAGAGTAGAGGCTTTTATAGTTTTCCCTTACGTGTTTTGCAGCATCTACTTGAGCTGCAGCAAAACCATCAGAAGTTATTACAAAAGAATCGACTTGCAATCCTTTAGAATATACATAGACCATAAAATTAGTCATCTACTTCTCTCAATCTCTCCTCTGATAACAAAGAGCGCAAAGCATTTTCTTCTAGATTAGAAAGTAAGTATTCAATAGAAGTAACATCTCCTACTGCTATATCATCTAAAATTTGTTCTAACACAAGTTCTACAAGATTGCTCATCCTAGATAGTTCTCCTCTTCTTCCCATAGCTCTAAGCTACTTTGAATACCAAACATATCGTCTAACTCTTGAGGAATATGATCAGCAACTGTTTTACTAGTAAGCTCAGAAAGAGAATAGCAAGTGTCTCCACTTTTACTACTCCAGGAGCCGACAAAACCCATACCTGGTTCATAGTATTGAAGTTCTGCCCAAGTATCTGCATTATCAGCACAGAAAGTAGCAAAAGCTTCAATAGGAGGGCTCCAAGCACTCATAAAATTTCCCCATATGGCCGCTCTAAAATCACCTAGATAATCCCATTGAAGATCTGGAACATCTACATCCCATTTAGTACCCCACGTATCTACAGCTTTCATGTACTCCCACTCTCCGATAGGAACTAATCTATTTAATAGCCTATCAGTTTTTGTCCAATCAGTTAAATCTTCATAAATAGGAACTAGAGTAGAAATTGGACCTGCTAGATAGAAATTATTCTCACACCAGTTAGGCATACTCTAAGTTCTCCCCTATAAAATCAGAACTTATAATGTCTTTATGCTCAAAAGCATAATACATTTCTTGAAGCACTTCTTTCTTGTCGGCTTCTTCTACTACTTCTAACGCGATAGTCACGTATATTTTTCTTTCACGCTTCATTACATAGAATCCTTTTTAATCATACTATATAATAACAAAAAATAAAGCCGCTGTCTAGCGGCTTTTTAAAGATGTTGGTACTGACACTTCTGTAATATTACTTCTAGACTTCAAAGAACCGCAAGTTTTACAGAAATAAATATATACCTTAAACTTATAAGTATCTATTTCTATAATTTGCTGATGTTCATTAATACTAGAGTTATTACAACAAGTTTGCATCAGTTAAGTTTTTGTTTCCAGTAGGCTTCAGTCACATTTTCACCTACACGAAGAGTGCTCGCATCAGGAAGAGTAATAAACCATTTGTAAATGTCTGCTTTTACAGACTTTTCAAACTCAGATTGAACTTCTTCTGGAAAAATTCGTCTTTGTTCTTCGCTAACAGCATTGAAATCATTATACGAAAGGCTCATCATATACTCCTCTGATGTCTTTTATTAGTTCAGTTTCTAGTTGTTCTAGTCTCACAAGAAATTTATCACGCTGAGATCTAGCTTCTGCTACAGGATCTTCTGCTTTTAGAATTTCTTCTAACACTTCTACCATGTATAGCATATCATTCATTATATGTGACCTACCCAATGGGTGCAATCATCACAAGGATCTTCGTTAAACATATTATTGCCTCCTATAATTAGTTTATAGCGTATAATAACATAAAAATAACTAAATACCTAATGATTAATTGAGGTAAAAAAATGCAAGACTAGTTTTTATTTAGAGAAAATTCTAGCATCTCATTAACCATTTCTTTAAAGCTAGTTTTGGGAGTCCAGCCTAATACTTTTTTGGCTTTTTCAGGATTGCCTAGTAGTAAATCTACTTCTGCAGGCCTATAAAACTCTGGGGATACTATGACTCTTGCAGTTCCGTCAGAGCTAAGGCCTATTTCGTTTACACCAGCCCCTTCCCATTTTATAGGCATATTTATCTTTTCAAAAGCTATTTCTACTAACTCTCTGACCGAGTGTAGTTTTCCAGTAGCCAGCACATAATCATCTGAAGTTTCTTGTTGAGTCATTAACCACATGCCTTCAACAAAATCACGAGCATGTCCCCAATCTCTCTGAGCATCTAAATTTCCTAAACAAATGTACTCTTGTGTTTTTTTATGAATATTTGCTACGCCCGTAATAATTTTTTGAGTAACAAATTCTATGCCTCTCCAAGGGGATTCGTGATTAAACAAGATACCATTAGAAGCATGCATTCCATAGCTTTCTCTGTAATTACGCACAATCCAATAAGAATATAGTTTAGCACAACCATAAGGAGAACGAGGATAAAAAGGAGTAGTTTCTGTTTGTGGAGTTTCTTGTACTTTTCCATACAGTTCTGAAGTAGAAGCTTGATAAAATTTAGTATGATTTACTAATCCTAAAGTTCTAATACATTCTAATAGTCTGACCGTGCCCATAGCATCTACATCTGCGGTATATTCTGGAATGTCAAAACTAACTCTTACCTGAGACTGAGCTCCTAAATTATAAACTTCATCAAATTTATGCTCAACAAATAATTTCATTAAGCAGCCAGTATCGGTTAAATCCCCATAGTGCAAGTGAAAATTATCAGCGTCTATGAGATGCTTAATACGTTCTACGTAGTCTGCAGCAGTACGTCTTTTGATGCTATGTACTTCATATCCTTTGGAGAGTAGTAGCTCAGCTAAATATCCTCCGTCTTGTCCTGTTACACCCGTAATTAGTGCTTTTTTCATTTTTAATACTTTCTATTGTTTATATAAAGGTTTTTTGTTTGTTAAAGTTTCTTCATAAAATTGATTTATGTTTTGAGTAATACACCCTATTTCATGTATTACAGCCGCATCTGTGTTAAAAGTTTTGGTAGCAAACTCAAGTACACCGTTTTTAATGTTACTTTCATATATCCGATAAAAATTTTCACAAGCGGCATAATCTTCAAACCCTCTACCATTAAAGTAGAAGGTCTCAGGATCTCCACTCAAAGGAGAAATCATAACATAGATAATAACTGCTTTTAACACTTAGTTATCCTTCCAATGGTGCGGATGGGGGAGTAAAGCTGCTAGTATAGCGAGCTAATCCTTCTGAGAGTCTTAAATCTTGAAGATACCCAGTAAGAACCTCTACCGCTGAATTACCAATAAATCTACTACCTATAGTCCATTCGGTAGTTGATGCAAAATCATAGGATCCTCCAGTTGTATCAGTTCCTTGACTTTGTCCATCAATATACAGCGTCCAAGTTCCAGAAGATCTTACCAACGCTATATGATGCCAAGTATTTGCAGTAAAAGATCCGCTGATTTCTGCACTTCCGGCAGAGCTTAACCATACTTGAACAAATGAGCCATATGTATAGATACGTAAAGGTACACCACTGCCATATGTGCTTGAACTAAGTATAGTTCTATACGCATTAGTTTGTGTAGTAGATTGATAAAGCCAAGTTTCTATTGTTAAATCTCCGCTTAAGCCTAAACTAGGAACAGTAACTGCGTCTCCACTTCCGTCAAAATACACACTGTTTGTATTTGCAAATTTAGAAACAGTGCTAGTAGACACTACACTACCCGTTAACAACAAATTATTACGCTGTGCTTTATCGATCACATGAGCGTCTGCTCCTAGCAAGCGAAACTCTTCATTAGCATGCGCAGATGGTGGTGCAGTAGGTACTGTTGAAGGAGTTGGGGTAACAGCAGTTCCTCCAATAAATTGCATATCACTTAAATATCCAACATAAGGCCAATACGAATAGGGAGAAAAATCGTCTGAATACCGTCTTCGACCAATGTGGGTTGTATGACCTAAACTAAAAGGAAATTGACCTGTGCCAACATTTTCGGTATACTTTAGAACACCATTAAAATAAAATTTAATGTACTCATCCTCTCTTACAAGACTTACATAAGTCCACACCTTATAAGGGAAAGTAAGGTTTGCATTAATAAATTTATAGGTAGTGCTTGAATTTCTCATGTTTAAATATAAAGTTCCATTAAACCATAATTGAAACTCATTAGCTGAACTATATGATCCGTCTGAATCTATAATTGAACCTTTTTGAGTACTGTCTATTGGGTACATCCAAAAATTAATTGTAGCTGGGTCGCCCAGAACATAGGAACTAGAAGTTATATAAGATCCATCTACATTATCATCAGTACTAAAATAAATAGATCCCCCATTGTTAGCTTCTGAGTATTCTGCAGGATAATTATATGGCCCTTCTGGTCTTGTTTCTGGATTTCCAGATATTGTAATTGTACGAGCGTCAGAAGATCCATCTGCAAAATACGGAAGGTGACATGTAAGTAACGAAGTACCTGTTACATCAGTAAGCCTTGAAGATGGTCCTCCTGAGGGGGGTGTTATTACTGAGCCTTTAACAATTCTAACATCTGTTAAATAGCCACTATAATTATTTCCATTACCAAGCCCAATTCGATAAGCCCCTGCTGCTGTATAATCTGCGCTATCTGTAAATGTTCCAGAAGATGCGCTTTTAGAAACACCATCAACGTAGACGCTCTGAGTTCCACTGCTTCTTACAATAGCTATATGGTGCCAATTATCATCAAGTTCGTTAGTAACATCAACTTCCCATAAATTTGTTACAGTGTAAGCATCATTCCACCGCAACTTGTTACTTTGTAGTATTATTCCCCAATTACCTGTACCCGTAGCTGCAGAATTAATTATATTCGTTGCAGTTGATTGTCCTGCTGTAGTTTTCATCCAAAACTCTACGGTAAAATCGCCTGTTCCAAAATTTCCTACCCCAGTGCCTCCTGTAGTTAAATAATCTCCAGATCCATCAAAATACGCACTATAGCCTCCTTGTCTGTAGGGACTAAAAGTACCTGCATAAGGACCGTTATAAGCTGTAAGAGTTTGATTATTAGTTGAACTATCAGTAAAATTATCATTATCGCCATATGAATTATCAGTAGTCATTAATAAAGATGTATATTTACTGTTAGCAACAACAAATGAAAGCTCAAAACTATGAGTAACATTAGCTATATTAGTACCATCAGTCGCATCAAATCGAATAGTTACAGTTCCACCTGATCCTGAAGTCACAGTTGTTAAATTAAAGACATTACTGCTCTGAGTTGTAACAGGGAAGCTAGGAGAGGCAAATACATCAGTTACTGTACCACTTGTGACCGTTGCACTATAACTGATAGTTTCTAGATCAGGTTCAGTAGCATTAATAGTAATAACAGTAGTGAGTCCTTTACCTATTACTAAAGTACCTCCAGAAGTAAGATCATTTGCTCCCGCCCCATCAGTGTTTTCAGAAAAACTATCAATAGTAGGCGCTACGTTTGTAATGCTCGCAAGCAGATAGAAACCAGACGACTGCTTAACATATAATTTATTCGTATCAGTTTCATAGTGAAGAGTACCTTCAGTAGCCGAAGCGGCATCAGTAAGCATAGCTGCTTGATTAGCATGAATGGATAGTCCAGCAGCAGGAGTTCCTGTAAGATCTGTATAAGAACCTGAAGTAGCTACATTAGCTAAAGCAGGCGTATTAGATAAATCTGTATAAGAACCTGAAGTAGCTACATTAGCCAAATCTGCTGTATTAGCTTTTGGGGATAATTGAGATGTAACATACGCTTGGGTTGCATACGTACCCAAATCAGTGCTAGTGAGCTCATCAGTAAAATCCAATGATAGAGATGTTGAATTAATCGCTGTACCAAGTTTTGCAACACCGCTAGTTCCAATAGCACCGCTATCTGATACAAAATATTTTGATCCTGTAGTAAGGTTAGAAAGTCCCGAATGAATACCGTATTCAAGAGTTACATCAATAGTCGTTCCTGATGAGACTGCAAGACCGTGTAACTTAGTTGCATCAAAATTAGATTCACCGTATGCACCTTGTGTCATAGTAACTTCTGCACGGCTGTTATCTATTGAATATTGTGCTGTATCCCCATCATTAAAAGGACTTGAATAAATCCATTTATTAGTACCGTTAGGAAATCTTTGATTTGACCAAGTTGTATTTTTACTTACCTCATTTCCAGAGTTGTCATAATGTACATATATTGTTTGCGCGTCAGTTTCATTTGGATTTTTAGCGGGGATAATTAACGAAGGAGCGTTTGGAGAACTTCCAGTATTAGTACCTTTTGTCCAACAGATGTTTCCTTTTACAAAAGCGACTGATCCATTTATACCACTTATTAAGGTACTATTTCCACTAGAATTAGTAATGTTAAGATTCGAATCTGCACTATATAATGCGACCTTTAGTCTATAGGGAGCATCTCCGCCTGCATCAGGTGGAGTAGTTGTGACTGCAGCAAGTAATCCGTTTGTTGGATGAAATTCTTGATGGTTTTGAATTTCGCCTACAGGCACATTATGTGTTCCAGATCTTGTAAATAAATCTGCTGAAGGTCCAAGGTTTATAGTGCCTGCATCCCAATCTACTGTTGCAAATTTAATAATACCTTTTCGTGTAACGCCAGTACCGTCTTGTCTGTAAAGAGCAATTCTTGTTGGAGTTGCTGGATCGACTGCTGTATGTTCCCATTCAAATACTTCTGAAGAGGAAGTTTCTATCTCTGGGTAGCTAGTATCGAAAGTTTGATTTGCAAAGTCATAAGTAAATTTTCTTAAAGCAGCTTTACCGTTTGAATTTTCAAATTTTGCATATAGAGTTAATACATTACCACTAAAACCGCCGTGATAAAATGCACATTCATTATTAGTGTGTCCTATACTAACAGTTCCGTCTCCTCCTGAGAGGTTAGACAATCCATTTATTGTAGTGCCTGTGACAGTACCTACTTTTAAGATAGAAGTCCCACTACTGTTGTTTAACCCAGAAAGATAGAGAAAAGTATCTTCATATGTTCCTGCTGGTCCAAAAAATGTGTGAGGGTCTCTGTTGTAAAAATGGTCTCCAGTTGAGTAAGCAGTTCCAGCACTAACAGTAGAACCGCTTCTAGTAAACATAACAAGCATGTTATAATCATTATGTCCTGTGCCGCCAGGCCAAGCTAGTAGTGCTTTTTCTCTTGTAGAATGGTGTGCAATCGTAGCGCGATAACTATTTTGCCCAACTAGCCCAGAAGTCATTGCAGAATTAATTGCAGTCTGTTGATCGAAAGCATAATTCGTAGGTTCAACTACAGTTACAGTTCCATCAGTATTTAACATTACAACATCATTTACGGCAGCTGTGTTTGTTGAGGTGTATTCTACAACACTTGCAGCTGTGGGAATTGTTGGTTTATTTGACAAATCTGCATAAGATCCTGAAGTAGCCACTGTTGCAAGATCAGCGGTATTAGCTTTTGCTGCTATTTGATTTGTAACTGTTGTTGCAAAGTTTGCATCATCACCGAGTGCAGCAGCAAGCTCATTTAACGTATCTAGCGCTCCAGGAGCTGAATCTACTAAATTAGTTATTTGCGTTGTAACATAGTCTTGAGTAGCAAAAGACGCAGTACTACCTCCTCCTGAATCAGAAGTAACTGCTAAACCACCATTATTAGCTGATAATTGTACGTCTCCAAGATTAATGCTATTTCCACTAATATATAAGTCTCTAAATCTATTAGTCGCACTTCCTAGATCATAGGTTACGTTAGCGGCAGGAATAATACTTCCATCAAAAGAAGCTAAGTGCGCGGTTACGTCTGCATTAGAATAACCAGTAATAGTACCAGGAATAAAATTACTGGTAGCGGCGTTCCAAAGTAAAGTTTGATTTGCCGTAGGAGCAGCAGTGGTAATATCTACATCAGTTAATTCGTCAATACTAACAGCTGTAGATGCAGAAGAAGTTATCTCCCACACCCCTAATGTACTGTTATATGTCCAAGTAGTACCTCCTACAGTATGTGTAGTGCCATTGCTAGGACTATCTGGAAAATTTATTGCCGCCATCTCTTTGACTCCTTATTGTATTTCATTTTTAATCTGCGTTTCTTAGATCTCTATTTTTAGACATTTATTAGCTCCGCCTTGCCTCATATCCGCATTTGATATTGAATTACAGCTGGTGTAGTACCGTTTAAAACATACATGTATTTACCTTTATCATCCCAACGTATTGTCTGAACATTTTTTAATCCATGTGGAAATTGTATTTCATCCAAATCACTACTAACTACTAGACTTGACCAAGGAGTATCTAGAGTTTGCATTCTTATTCCTTCAGCCGACAAATCTCTAGCAGTCATTACTTTCTTTCCTCGTCTATCAATGAAAAATCCAGCGTCATTATACATATCTGTAAGAGAAGCTTTACTTGAGGTGCTGTTTATATCCCACGGAGTGCTTAAATCATATTGTCTTATATATCCACTACCTCTATCAGCTATGAACATTCTCGTACCGTCAGGTTTAAAATGTATACCATAAGGATCTGAAGATGTCGGTGATATTACGCCAGTACCGGCATTAAGTTCTCGAAAATTTTGACTTAAAGAGTCTTGGCTAGTGTTAAAGCTAGTCAAGTCACCAGATGTATAAAGAGGAAGCTTGTATAGTTTATCACTAGCGGAGTAATTATCTACTACGTACAAGTGGCTATTACTACCATATATTCCTTTAGGTTGTGCAGACCCAAAAACATTTGAAGTAGCATTTCCAGCACTACTCGGTTCCCATTGAGTTGTCATAGTATACTTTTGCATAGTATTACCAGTCATCATATAAAAAGCACTACCGGAACTTGCCACTTGAAGAGAAACCCCTCCAGATGAAACTGTTTTAGAATATTGTTGTGATTGTAATGTAGAAATATCCCACGCCGTAGTAAGAGATCTGTAATGCACAGTATTTCCACCAGTCATTTCTAATAGTTTTGTGCCAGTAGGATCAAACGATATATCAGTACATCCACTGCTAGTAAATGTGTGATAGTGACTAGCAGAAAAAACATTCCAAGGGTCTGCTAAGTTATACTGTGCAATGACATTACTACCAATAACATACATCTTAGATCCATCATAACTAAATTCTATATCATTGTAGTTTGCTACTTGAGTGGTAGCATTAAATCCTTGGTCTGTTACTAGTATAGCACTCGTAGGATCCCAAGCAGTGCTTAAGCCGTATTCTACTAGAGTTCCACTACTATTAAAATACATTGCGGTGCCATCATATTTAAATTGAATATCCTGAGGATTCGATAATCTAGTACCTGCAGAAGTTGATGCCCAAAAACTATCCCAACTCGCTGTTGTAATATCAAAAGGAGTAGTCATAACAAAAATATCAACTCCATCTCCAGAGGGGCCTGTTGCATACAATTTAGTTCCATCAGCACTTACATCAATACCAGTTGCCACTCCTTCATACTCATTTACACTTACCGACCCCATGTAAGAAGCAGTGTTTACCATCCAAGGAGTTGAAAGAGAATATCCAAATATGTCACCAGTTGCACCAGCACAATAAATGTACATATACGATCCATCATAACTAAAGCATAACCCTCTTCCCGCATCATTACCTGTCAGTTCTGTGTGTATAAAAGCGTCTGGATGATTAGGAACATTCGCGGTTCTCAAATCCCAAGGAGTAGAAAGTTCGAATTTAACAACATTATCAGTAGAATATCCTGTTCTAAAAACTTTAGTTCCATCATCACTAATGTATAATCCATAAGGGTTATCTTCTAAATTATAAGAGTTAAGGTGTATAAGTTGAATGGCATAATGATGCGTAGCTGTTGTAATATCCCAAGCCGTGCTTAAATTATAAACATTAACATCATCACCACTTCTTCCTATAACGTACATTATAGTACCATCTGTTTTAAAAAACAACCCTGTTGGAGTCGCCTCTTCCGCGTTCACCGAAAAAGTTGCATCTGCGTTACCAGCAGCTGGAAGATTCCACGCCGTGCTTAAATTGTGTTGATAAACGGTATCTGTAGTACTTGATACATAATACATTACAGTGCCGTCTGGTTTATAATATAGTGATTCAGGCTCTAAAGCAGCACCACTTTCTAAAGGTCCAACACTTGTATTAAGTGTAGCGCTTGTAGGATCCCATGCAGTGCTTAAATCATAACTATGAAATTGATCATTAGTTGACCCACACATATACATCTTTGTACCATCTGATTTGAAGAAAAATCCCCTCGGGTTTGTATCTTGAGAATTCATAGAAAAAACACTAGTAGATGTAGCCGTTGATAGATCCCAAGCTGTCGACAAATCAAATGTGTCAACAGAGTCACCAGAGCTGCCTACAATATACATTTTTGTTCCATCTGGTTTAAATTGTATAGCTCTCGGCGTAGTTTCATATGGGCCAACAGCTAAAACATTTTCAGTTCTATTTACAAAAGCCGTTGATAAATCCCATGCAGACGTTAATTCCCATTCAATTAAACTTGAATCATATGAGGTATTCATCCAGAATTTAGTTCCATCTGGATTAAAAAATAAATAACCAGGGCTATAATCGTATGCTGATATGTCAAAAACATATGTGTCATGAGTAGCAGTTGTAACATCCCAAGCCGTGCTTAGAGTATAAGTGTTTATCTCATCTCCAGAGCTTCCACTAACAAAAAGTTTAGTACCATCTGATTTAAAAAAGAAAGATTGAGGCGCTGGGTCAGAAGGACCTACATCAATATAATTGTGATAAGTAGCAGTTGAAATATCCCACCCTAAGGTTAAATTCCACTGATAAATGCGATCTGTATTATTGTTTAACATATACATTTCAGTGCCGTTAGGGCTAAAACGTAGGCATTCTGAATCGTTAAGTATAACTGCACTTGTATCTATCTGTTGATAATAAACTAAAGTATCTAGATCATACGCTGTACTAAGATTATATTCATATACCCTACCGCTCCCCGTGTCTCCTGCTAGAAACATTTTAGTACCGTCCGAATTAAAATAAAAACTTCTGGGAGATGTTTCTTCATTTGATGTAGCAAAAGTTTGTTCAGGATACAGGCTTAAAGTTCTAACATCAAACGGTAGTCCAAACCTAAACTTGTAGATAGTGTCATAACTTCCACCTAATATACCAAATAGATAAGTACCATTAGGATCTATATAAATATCTGCTGATGCAATACCTCCGCCCAAATAAATTTTTGCTTTTGGCGTATGATCACTTACATTATATGGTCCTTTATCTAGTTTCCAACCAATCTCATTGTTTGGAAAAGTACCAGCTTTAGTCTTTAAAAAATGTGCGTTAGGAGTATATACTCCAGAATTTTCTCCAGAAGTTTTACCTATAAATCCCCCGTTTAGTATCATGAAATCACCTCATAAGAGCAAACGAAGTGAATATTTGTACTATCGGCTTTTACCTGAATCTTATCTCCTTCCCGAAGATATATGCCATGATCTTTAGATATTGCAACTAGAGTTGTACTCGTTGGAACTGTAATGCTAGCTGCTAGTGCGTAAGAAGTACCGCTTCTTACAAAATCAACAGATACATCTCTGTCTATAGCAATGTCTGTGTTTGTAGCTATCAATGAGTTAATTTTATACACTACTCCGCTAGACGCTCCATTTGCGACCAAATCTGCGAAAGAGGTGGTGGCAACTGCTCCTATTGTTTCTCCCAGTATCGTTGTTACATTTACTATATTTGGGTTAGCCATTAATTTTCTCCGTTATTATCCAAATACAATAGCCATAGCTATTGCTTTACCTGTTGATACTCCAGCTGCTCCTGAAGGACCTGCGGGACCCCGAGGACCACTTACTCCTACCCATTGACTAGAACTTCCGTCTGCATAATATACATATAGTGTAGCAGAAGAAGAATCAAACCATTGGTCTCCATTAGCTGCTCCAGAAGGAGGGCTTGTTCCTACACTAACAGAAGAGCCTGCTGGTCCACTTACAGAAACCCACTGATTAGAACTTCCGTCTGCATAGTACACATACATAGAACCATCTGCACTATTAAACCACTGATCTCCGTTAGAAGGAGAACTAGGAGCAGTATCAGAAACAGATACGGTAGATCCACCTCCGCCGCCGGATTGTGCAACCCACGCATAATCAGCGCCATCCCATGAAAGTACCTGATTAGATGTTGCGGTTGATGTATTGAGGTGAGTATCTACTGCGCTATCTGTATATACAGATGGAATATCTGAATAATTCGCAAGTTTAACCCAAGAACCAGCGTGAGCAAAATAGCCTGCGCTATTTGCGTGAACATGTGCAAACATTCCATGATATGTTGTGGCGTTTGGAAGATCCCCTTCCGTTGCATACATATTTGCAAAAAGAACTTTATTTCCGCCCATATCAAGGTCAGAAGAAGTAACATCTACATCGTCAGGTTTCCATTCACTATTTGTATTATCCCAAACAAGTGCTTGTCCATCTCCAGGAGCAGTGTTAGATACATCTGACAAATCTCCTAGTAAAGTAGTAGAGGAAATACTTGCTACATTAGTCTGTACCGTGTCTATAAGGCCAGAAAGAGTTGTATAAGTAGTATGGTCATTTGCAGCTGAATCGGGTAATGCCGTTACATTAGCCTGTACCGTGTCTATAAGGCCAGAAAGAGTTGTATAAGTAGTATGGTCATTTGCAGCTGAATCGGGTAATGCCGTTACATTAGCCTGTACCGTGTTTATGTTAGTAGAGTTAGTAACAGTATTAGCACTTACTGTTCCTAACTGAGCAACTATTGTAGTGCTAAAATTAGCATCATCTCCTAGTGCAGCTGCAAGCTCATTAAGAGTATCGAGTGTTGTTGGGGCAGAATCTACAAGAGCAGCTACTTGAACATCTACATAAGTTTCAGTAGCAAATGCTTGACTAACTCCAGGATTTGATACAGACGTAGTCTCTAAAGCTCCTCCATTATCTGAAAGAGTTAAAGATCCTAGCCTAATAGTATTACCGCTTAGATATAAATCTTTAAAAGCAAAAGCTGCACTACCCAAATCATAAGCAACATTTGTATCAGGAATAACATTTCCTGAAATAGAACCTAGTTTAGTTTGAACTCGCTCATCTGTAAAATATAAATTAACTCCCTCACTTACATTAGCAGTAGTGAGAGTTCCTACAGCAACATTACCTCCACCTTCAGAAACAAATACTTGTCCTGCGGTTCCATCATCTAGCAGATTAGCTAGCTTTGATAAGTTAGTTGCGTTACTCATGCTATTTCTCCAATTAGCTTTTGGCTATATAACACACTATAACTTAATAAAGTCGTGGTGTCAATTTTTTTATTTTTATTAGTAGTATAGTTAATATTTCAACCTTTAAAGGCTGCTGTTGGTACAGTATAAAAAGAATTAATGAACCCTGTCCTATATAAGTTGAAGAACTAAGAGCGGCTATATTTGTTGTTTCCAATATAATCTTACAGAGTTATCTTGCTGATCTCTAAGTCCGTAAACCCAATTTCCATCCCAAGAAATATGCGCCTTTTGAATATTCGCACCTACTCCAAAGTTTCCTCCAGTTGTGTAGGAACCTGCTGTTGATAAATCCCAAGCGGTAGTTAATGGAATAGTAGAAGCTGTTCCGCTATGTGCAGAGACTACATATAAAACTGTTCCAAGAG
>Ga0181575_10002020_pt1 | contig 14492 bp, 15 predicted proteins | sample 101ome_23_FD_145599 | JGI IMG/M metagenome (GOLD analysis project Ga0181575, IMG submission 145599) | Coastal salt marsh microbial communities from the Groves Creek Marsh, Skidaway Island, Georgia - 101411CT metaG (spades assembly) | ecosystem: Environmental > Aquatic > Marine > Intertidal zone... | reverse complement strand
TGGGGCGCCCGGCGCCCTGTAGGCAGCAGTTTTTGAGCGATTCAGGACAACGTCATAACCTTCAACCAGAACATTCGGGCAATCGTAAGGCGTGAACATGGTCATTACGCCCGGCATCATGGGTGACCCGGCAAAAGCGCCAGCATCGTATGCCATCCAGCCCTGCATCGCGGTAATGGTACCGTCCTTCTTCGCTCCAACCTTGGCTTTAACGTTGGCAGCACTGGTCGGGCCTGTCGCCATGAAAACCTCGTCCCGGTCCATCACCATCTTGACGGGCTTGCCGGATTTACGGGAGAGCATCAGGGCGATTGGCTCCAGATAGACAGTTGTCTTGCCGCCGAAACCACCACCGATTTCTGCCGGAATCACCTTCAGGCGGCTGAGCTCAATACCCAGCAACTGCGAGTTCAACGCCCTGACATCAAAGTGGCCCTGCGTGGAACACCAGATAAGGGACTGCCCGTTCTCATCAAAACGAACGGTACAGGCATGGGGTTCAATATAGCCCTGGTGTGCACGGGAGACTTTAAACTCTCTTTCAACGATCACATCAGCTTCGGCGAAACCGGCCTCAATATCTCCCATCTTAAGTTCTGTGCGCGTGGCAACGTTAGACGGCTTGTCGGGTTCCTCTTCCAGCCCTTTGGTGAACATATCCTCATGCAGTACCGGCGCATCTGCCTGCATCGCATCGTCGATTTCCATCACGTGCGGCAGCACCTCGTAGCTGACCTCGATCAGCTCAAGCGCCTCCTCAGCCACACGCTCTGACACAGCTGCGACAGCGGCCACAGCGTGCCCCGCATATAACACCTTGTCGTCGGCCAGAATATTGCGAGACAAGTCCCGCAGATTTACCGCAGACTCACCGGCTTCAATACTGCCGCCCTCACCGCCCGGGAAATCCGCGTGGGTTGCAACCGCAAAAACGCCTGGGCAGGCTTCCGCCTTGCTTGTGTCAATAGACAACACCTTGGCGTGAGCGTGCGGGCTGCGCAGAATCTTGCCCCATATCATGCCGGGCAAAGCGAAGTCAGCTGCATAGTTGGCTCTACCTGTTACCTTGTCAGCACCGTCCGGGCGGATCGTTCGCTGGCCGATGTATTTGAAATCTCGCGCTTCACTCATTTATGCACTCTCTCTCATCGTTTCCGCTGCATCCATCACAGCACGAATGATCTTGTCATATCCGGTACAGCGGCAGAGGTTACCTGCCAGCCAGTAACGGGTTTCTTCTTCGGTAGGATCAGGGTTTTCGTCCAGCAGCGCCTTGGCAGCCACGATCAGACCAGGTGTACAGATGCCGCACTGCAGTGCGGCATGCTCGAGAAACTTCTCCTGCAGCACATGCAGCCTGTCATTGCTGCCGATACCTTCAATAGTGCCAATGTCAGCACCCTCGGCTTCAACGCCAAGCACCAGACAGGCACACACCAGCCGATCGTTCAGCATCACCGAACAGGCACCGCAGTCGCCGGAACCGCAGCCTTCTTTGGTGCCAGTCATCTGCAGGTCATTGCGCAGCACATCGAGCAGGGTGTCGCCGGGCTCACACAGGAACTCGACCGCATCACCGTTTACCGTTGATGTTACATGTGTTTTCGTCATGACTCGTTACCTCCTGCTCTGTCTGCTGCAATCCTCGCAGCGCGCTTGACCAGCACACCAACGACGTGTCGTCTGAATTCGACCGTGCCGCGCCGGTCTGTAATCGGGCTTGATGCCTCTGACGCCGCGGCCGCGGCAGCAGCCAACGCCGCATCGTCCAGGCTCGAACCAACCAGGGCTTGCGCCGCGGCCGGCACCAGGATTGCGGTCGGCGCGACCGCTCCGATGGCTACTCTGGCGGCGGTGCAGACACCACTCTCATCCAGCGTCACACTGACGCCCGCTCCGGCAACAGCAATGTCCATTTCAGTTCTTGGGATAAAGCGCAGGTAGGCATCTGCTGTTCTAGCTGCGGGCGCAGGGAGACGAATCGATTTCAGCAACTCGCCCTTCTCCATGCAGTTCTGACCAACCCCGGTGACGAAATCTTCAACCGCCACCGTCCGTTCTCCACCGGGCCCCTGGATGACGCACTGGGCACCATTGGCAATTAACGCCGGAATGGTGTCAGCTGCAGGCGAGGCATTGCAGAGATTGCCGCCTATACTGCAGCGACCCTGCACCTGGGTTGAACCAATCAGGTAAGCGGCTTCGACCAGCCCAGGGAATACTGCTTTGATATCATCACGCGCAGTGAAGGCTGCACAAGGCATTGAGGGTCCAAGCTCAAGAGCACCGGCACTTATCGTTGCGTCACACATGCCAGGGATCTTTTTCACGTCAACGACAAGACGCTCGACGTCTTTGCTGGCCCTGGTTTGAATAATTAGGTCTGTTCCCCCGGCGAGAACGTAGGCCGGAATTACCGCGTCCGCCAGGATGCTGACGGCGCTCTCGACGGTGTCCGGTGCCTCGTAAACGACTGAAACCATTTCTCCTCCTTTCAATCGAAAATACTGCTTGGCCAGAATCGTTTCATTGGCCGATAAGCAAACAAGTCGTCTGTTATATCATGGGATGCGGGCCAGCACCACGCTATGACTGCAGCAGACATGAGTTTCCTCAATCTGACAAAATGAAACGTTTGTGCGAGAACGCGAGCTGGCATTTATGCTGAAAAAATTCCTGCAAATCGTCCTTACCTGGACGGCCCATACCGAGGACGATGACATCGTCACACTGATCCAGGTTGCATTGGACGACGCGGCACTGGGTGACCAGCTCCTGGCTCTTCTATCACTGCCCCAAACTGCAAGAGCCCGCCGGCTGCACCAATGGCAGGCGGAGCTAAGAGACGAAGGCGCGCCGGACGAGCTGCTGACAATCCTTGCCCGGCTGGAGGATGAGAAGCTCGCGAACCAGACCTATCTCGTACTTCAGAAAGTCAGAAATGCAGGTTAATCGGTCAGCAGATATAATCGACGCCTTTTCATGACGGGCAACGCCATGCACATCGAAATCACTGACGCCAGTTTCGCCGATGCCGGCATCATTGCGGAATTCAATCAGCAGATGGCACAGGAAACCGAAAACAAAGCCCTTGATACTGCGACAATTAACGCTGGTGTCGAGCGAATGATCACCGACAACAGCCTTGGTCGTTATCTCGTTGCCCGGGAAGAAACCGGGCGGATTGTCGGTTGCCTCGGCATTACCTATGAATGGAGCGACTGGCGTAACGGCCTGTTCTGGTGGATTCAGAGCGTCTATGTACTACCAGAGGCGCGCGAAAATGGCGTCTTCACTGCGATGTACCAGCAGGTGCGCGATCTTTGTCAGGCGACTGACAACGCCTGCGGCATCAGGCTTTATGTCGAGCGGGACAATGATCGGGCGTATCGCACCTATGTGAGACTAGGAATGGTCGAGACGGAGTATCGGTTGATGGAAGAGGAGTTTGGCGAGTAAGAAGGACTGCCTGCATCCATTAGAAATCTTTGCGTTCTGGTGGATTACATCGTTGCGGTGGCATTGGCAGACCCAAGAGAGCCCGCCAGGTACGTCTCGATTTTGTCCTTGGCTATGTTGTCGGGATCACTGAACTGAATACCAACGCCGGGCGTGTGTGGGCTCTTAACGCCCGTCTTCGCGATCCAGACCACCTTGCCCGCTACAGGAATCTTTTCTGATTCATCCATCAGGTTCAGCAGAATGAAGACGTCGTCACCGAGGTCATACTCAGTCCTGTTTGCGATGAAGAGGCCGCCGTTTTTGATGAAGGGCATATAGTAGTTATGCAAAACTACTTTGTCCTTAATCGTCAGGGCGATCATGGTTTTCTTCCCGCCACCCCGCGCCAATTTTGCCATGTCAACCACCTCTGTTTCGGTGCTAAAAATGATGCCCTATGACCCTGCTTTCTTCAAGGAGGACTCAACACCCATTCAAGCAACATCTGGACGTTCGCGTTGGATGTTCCCGCCGCAATACTTTTGGCTTCTGTAATTCGATCGATTAACAGAAAACAAGTGGCAGGGTCTGCTGCCGCCGATATTGCGCTGATCTCCAGCGCCAGGTCCCGATTGCGACAGACTCCTGCGTTCGTCAGCTGACAACCCACGGCATCCGTTACTAGCTGAAACAGGATATCGAGTACTTCCAGCGGATCCGACTTGCTTATTTCAGCGGCCAGCTGCGCTGCTGATGCTTCACCCTGCAATATGCCTGGCATGGAGGCTGCCAGGCCTTGCCTGACCGCCAGATATTCGTCAGTAATATATTCAGCGGCACGCAACGGAATGCCGCCGGCAATATCCAGCAGCAGCGCCGCGTCTTTGACGTCAGGCCGCTGGATCGAGAGCCAGTTGACCGCTTCCTCTCGAGCTGGCGGTGAGCACTCTATTCGCTGGCAGCGACTGCGCAGCGTGGGTAACAGGCGGTTGGGCTGATCAGTGACCAGCAAGATCACCGTCCGGCTTGGCGGTTCTTCAAGACATTTCAGCAGAGCATTGGAAGACTGCACATTCATTTTGTCGGCGGGCTCAATGATGCAAACCTTCCAGCCACCCTGCTGTGCCGTCTGACTGGCCCAGTCGATCAGCTCCCTGATCTGGTCAATGACAATCTGGCTCTTCTTCTCGAGCAGCGAAATCGGATACAGGTCCGGGTGAGTCTCTGCCACCACCAACTGACACTGGTGGCAGGTCCCACAGGGAGCATTCTCTGCGCCGCAAAGCAGCTTCCTGAAAAGCTGCTGCACAAGGCGGCTTTTGCCGCTCTGCGCGGGACCTGCTAACAGGATACCGTGTGGCAACTTGCCGGCAGCAATCTGAACCTCGAGCCTGCCCCACTGATCTGCATGCCAGGGCAGCAACGGGTGGTCAGTGACTGCCAATGAACTCAACTATCACCTCCGTCAGGTCGACCTGAACCTTCTCGATGGGTTGCCCCGCATCAATGACGCGATATCGATCGGCCTCTGCCAGCGTCAGAAAGGTTTCTCGGACGCGCTGGAAGAAACTGGTCTGCTCGGACTCGAAACGATCCGCCTCAGCCTCTCTTGTTGCCCGTTCAAGGCCCGTCGCAATATCGACATCAAGCACTATCGTCAGATCCGGACGGAAGTCAGCCAGCACCTGCGCATCCAGCGCTGCCACGGTTTCAATCCCGAGTTCACGCCCCCCGCCCTGGTAGGCATAGGAGGAGTCTGTAAACCGATCTGATATCACCCACTGCCCGGCAGCCAGCGCAGGCATGATCACTTGCGAGACATGCTGCGAGCGAGCCGCAAACACCAGTAGCAGCTCTGTCATGGCGGTCATCGCCTGCTCATCCTTATCGAGCAATATTTCACGAATTCGCTCACCTGTCGGCGTACCCCCTGGCTCTCTCGTGAGCAGCACCTCATAACCACGCGCTTCGAGCAGGGATTTAACGAGGGCGATGTTGGTGGATTTACCCACACCCTCGACACCTTCTATGGTAATGAACCTGCCTTGAGTCATCGCTTAAGCTGATATTTCCGAACGGCAGCATTGTGCTCGTCCAGTGTAAGTGAAAAGTGACTCCGACCTTCACCCATGGCAACAAAATATATGTAGTCATGGGCAGAGCCAGCCAGCGCGGCCTTGATCGAGGCTATACCGGGTGAGCAGATGGCACCCGGCGGTAGACCATGCCGCGTGTAGGTGTTGTAGGGTGTGTCCGCCCGCAAGTGAGACCGTTTCAGATCACCATCGAAAGCACCGCCGAGACCATAGATAACGGTTGGGTCAGACTGCAATCTCATGCCTGTCATCAAACGGTTGTGGAAGACACTGGCAACAACAGGTCGGTCTGGCTCAAAACCTGTTTCTTTCTCGATTATTGATGCCAGCGTTAATGCATCTATCGGCGATTCCAGGTGCGACACCATGCCTCGGCGGCTCCATTCTTCGTCCAGCACCTGCGCCATCCGCTCCCGCGCCATGCCGAGGATGGTAACATCCGAGTCTCCCTTTACATATTGATAGGTATCGGGGAAAAACCAGCCTTCCGGATCATGCTCAAATCCCAGCACTTTGGCGACCTGTGCTTTATCAGCAGTTTTCAGGTGGCGCACAAGATAAGGCGCATTGTTCATCGCGTTCAGCCAGTCCGACAGGCGCCATCCCTCTGGGAAGGTGATGCGGTACTGAATAACTTTCCCGGAACGAAACAAAGTCAGCAGATCCATCGCGGTCATGCCTTTAAGAATCTGATACTGACCTGCAAGCACCGGCCCCTCGTCGCGGGTCAGCAGCGCCAGCGCCTTGAACACAGCGCCATCGACAGGCAGAGACTGGTTGCCCTGCAGCCGTTGCACGATAGATGAGAGACTGTCGCCCCGTGGAATATCGAAAGCGAGATCGGCGTCCGTTGTCTGCTGCAGGTGGAGGTAGAGTAAGCCAGCGAAGGCAGACAGTAACAACAACGGTATCGACAGGAATACGACGATTCGCTTGAACACGTTAATCCAGCTTCTTAAAAATCAGCGTGCCATTGGTCCCGCCGAACCCGAAGGAGTTTGACAGCGCCGCGCGAATCGGCGCCTGCCTCGCCCCGTCAGCGACGTAATCGAGGTCGCAACCCTCGTCGGGGTTGTCGAGGTTAATCGTTGGCGGCGCCACCTGGTCGCGAACCGCCAGTACCGTGATGACGGCCTCGACCGAACCTGCCGCACCTAGGGCATGACCAATCATCGATTTTGTCGAACTGACCATGATTTGGCTGGCGTGATCACCAAATGTTGTCTTCAAGGCCATAGTCTCTGCCACATCGCCGAGCGGCGTCGATGTTCCATGGGCATTAATATAGTCAATCTCAGTCGGATCGAGCCCTGCATCGTTCAGCGCATTCTGCATAGAGCGGCTCGCACCCTCACCATTTTCAGCGGGTGAGGTCATGTGAGAAGCATCTGCGCTCATGCCGAAACCAGCAAGTTCGCAGTAGATATTGGCGCCTCGAGCCCTGGCATGCTCGTACTCTTCAAGCACCAATACTGCACTGCCGTCGCTTAACACAAAGCCATCGCGGTCCCGATCCCAGGGGCGGCTGGCGAGTTCAGGTGCGTCATTACGGGTAGACAGCGCTTTCATAGCAGCGAAGCCTGCCATTGTCGTCGGGCAGGTTGACTTTTCTGCACCCCCAGCTAGCACCGCATCAACGTCACCGGATGCAATCATGCGAGCAGCGAACCCGATGTTATGCGTGCCGGTGGTACAAGCAGTTGTGATGGCGATATTCGGACCCTGCAGGCCGTACATAATTGAAAGATGGCCGGCTACCATATTGATGATGCACCCGGGAACGAAAAACGGCGTCACTTTTCGTGGCCCCCGGGTATTCACCACATCATGGCAGGTTTCGATGGTAGCTATACCGCCAATGCCTGAGCCCACGGCCACGCCGATTCGATGGCGGTTCTCGTCCGTCACCTCGAGACCCGAATCCTGCATCGCCTGGATACCGGTAACCAGCCCGAACTGGATAAAGCCGTCCATGCGTCGCGCCTCTTTCGGATTCAGGTACTCAGCAATGTCAAACTCGGGTACTGCACCGCCAAACCGCACGGGAAAATCCGTTGCATCAAAGCTGGTAATCGGCCTGATACCGCTTTCCCCGGCAGTAAGTCCCTGCCAGGATGTTTCCATGTCTGCACCCAACGGGGTCAACATCCCCATGCCTGTGACGACAACCCTGCGACCGTTCACAACTTCCCCTTAATCGTCAGTAAGTGTTTCCCAGCGTGGCAGAAGCTCTGCCCCAGAAAAAGAAAAGCCGCGAACGCCTGGGGCGGTCACGGCTCATCGCATTCGTTACTGGATATTACGTATGCGCTTCGATGTAATCGATGGCTTCTTTAACAGTGGTTATCTTCTCAGCTTCTTCGTCAGGAATTTCAGTCTCGAATTCCTCTTCCAGCGCCATGACCAACTCGACTGTGTCGAGTGAATCTGCGCCCAGATCTTCTACAAAGGAAGCCTCAGGAGTGACCTCTTCTTCTTTTACGCCGAGTTGCTCACAAACCAGTTTGGTCACTCTTTCTACGATGGTGCTCATGTTTAGACTTACTCCTAAGTATGCAGTCAGGCTGCGCTAGTTTAATGAAATGCCAGACGGGCTATCAAGCCTTTAATCCAGCCTCAAATATCCTTCACTTTTTGCATAATTGATGCGGTGAATGTCGGTTAGGACATATACATTCCGCCGTTGATATGGATGGTTTCGCCGGTCACATAGCCCGCTGCGTCACCCGCTAGAAAGGCCGTCAGTGCAGCGACCTCCGAGGCGTCACCGAGACGCCCCAGGGGGATGCGATCGAGCATGGCCTGGCGCTGCTCATCAGTCAGTTCATCTGTCATGTCTGTGCCAATCAGGCCCGGCGCAACACAATTAACCGTAATGCCTCTTGAGCCCAGTTCTGCCGCCAATGACTTGCTGTAACCCACAATGCCAGCCTTAGCGGCTGCATAATTGCTCTGACCCGCGTTACCCATGGCACCAACCACCGAGGTGAGATTAATGATCCTGCCCCAGCGGGCCTTGGTCATGGCCCGCAGACAGTGCTTCGTAATGCGAAACAGGGCGCTGAGGTTAGTGTTAATCACATCGTCCCATTCGTCATCTTTCATACGCAGGGCTATGTTGTCGCGAGTGATGCCGGCATTGTTTACCAGGATCAGCGGCGTTTCGACGCCTTTGAGGGTGTCGAACAGACCATCAATCGAATCGCGATCAGCGAGATTCAGGACATAGCCCTGGCCGCCGGCAATATTCGCCGTGATACCTTCGGCACCGGCTTCTGTCGTGGCTGTACCCAGCACGCGATAGCCATCAGCCGCCAGTTTTTCCGCTATAGCCTTACCAATACCTCGACTGGCGCCGGTGACGAGCGCTGTTTTCTGCTCATCCTCACTCATGTCGATATCGCTTCTTTGACGAACGCAATCGCCGCGACAGAGAGAATATTGTGCGTTGTGATTGATCGATCGATGCGCTTGGCGAGTCCCGCCAGGACTTTACCAGGCCCGCACTCAATCATGTGTTCCACATCCATGTCCTTCAGCGCCAATACCGTATCCGTCCAGAGTACAGCGCCGCACATCTGGGCGACGAGGTTGCCCCTGATTTCATCAGGGTCGGTATGCACACTGGCATCAACATTCTGAACAACAGGCATTTTCGGTGCGGAAAAACTGACCGTCTCAAGGACTTCTGACATGTTTTCAGCAGCGGGCTGCATTAGTGCGCTATGGAAAGGCGCGCTGACCGCGAGCGGCATGGCTCGCTTGGCACCGGCAGATTTACAGGCCTCGACCGCGCGATCCACGGCATCGGTTGAACCGGCAATGACCACCTGCCCGGGAGCATTGTAGTTTGCTGCCTGGACCACTTCTTCAGCAGCCGCCTCGGCACAGGCCCGCCTGACTTCGTCATCTGTTAGACCAAGCACCGCTGCCATGCCACCTTCACCAACCGGCACGGCGGTCTGCATAAACTGGCCGCGTTTCTGCACCAGGGTGACTGCATCTGCAAACGCAAGTGTGCCCGCCGCAACCAGGGCCGAATATTCCCCCAGGCTGTGGCCTGCCACCACGTCGGGTTCAGCCATTCCTTGCGCCAGTGCCTGCCGATACAGCGCAATGCTCGCTGTCAGCAGCGCCGGCTGGGTGAATTCAGTCTGGTTGAGCTGGGTTTCCGGGCCATTGGCACAGAGGTCCCAGAGATCGTAACCGAGTGCGGCGGAGGCTTCACCGAAAGTTTCGCAAACAGCGGCCTCAGATTCCTGCAGCATTCCTACGGCCTGAGACCCCTGGCCAGGAAAGACAAACGCTATCTTACCCATAGGGCAGATCAGTCTTCGTCTTTGTGGACTACCTTCTTGCCACGGTAGAAACCGTCGGCCGTGACGTGATGTCGACGGTGAGTTTCACCTGTGGTTGAGTCTTCTGCCAACGTTGGGCCCGTCAGGGAATCATGTGATCGACGTCGACCGCGCTTTGCGCGAGTTACCTTGTTTTGTTGAACAGCCATATTAGCTCTCCGTTTTTTTTCCTGTTTTCATCGCCTCTGCCAACCCGGCAAAGGGTCGATGTGTATTCTCGTTTTCTGCCGGTTCACTTGTCGTTTCCGGCTGGAAAGCATTGCCAGGGCAATCCACCTCGCTGTGGCGCGGGATCATGGGAACTGCAAGGATGAGCTCATCCTCTACCAGTTGTGTCAGCGCAACCACGCGCTCTGCGCTGACAACACCATCCTGTTCATCATCGAGTGAAGACAGTTCAGTTTCGTCTGCCACGATCTCAACATCAATCTCAGCATTCAGGCCGAGCGTAAACTCGGACATGCAGTTTTGGCATACCAGTGTAACTGCCGCAATGGCTTTACCGCTGACATGCGTACGATTGTGATCGTTCTTGCTGAATGCGAGCCTTAGATGCACCTCCCCTTCGTCACCGCTAACGCCTGCGCGCAATCGCGCAAACTCAGAGAGCGGAATCGAACCTTCCAGTTCCTGCGCGTGGTTGGCCATCTTATAGTGATCAACCAGTCGTGGGAGAGGCCCTGTTTCCATAACGGGGCGCATCTTAGGCAGTCGACCTGCCACTGTCAAAGAAAATAAGCCGGATTCAGCAGAAAATGAATGTATTTCAGTAAGATATACGCGATACAGCCCTCATTCGAAATGCTGGTCGGTGAAAGCCAGGAAGCGTTCATCGGGCGGTGCCGTGACCTCTATCGCCGGCCGATCATCGAGCGCCGGTATCACCAGACGATGGGAATGCAGCATCATTCGACGTGGTCGCAAGGGGAGCAGATCATCTCGTGAACTGTCGCCATAGCGATCGTCGCCGATAATGGGGTGCCTGGCCCAGCGCGCATGGACCCGGATCTGGTGCGTTCGACCGGTTTTCGGGCTTGCTTCAACCCAGCTGAGCCCCTCCCCGCGCGCGAGTACTTGAAATGTGGTCAGGGCCGGTTTGCCGGCGGTATCCACCCGGGTAAACCGCTCCTGACCCGCTTTTGAAACTGTCAGCAGGGCATCGTCAACCGCGGTCAGGTCGTGAGGCCAGTCTCCATGTACCACGGCGTGATAGAACTTTGAGATTCGACCGGGCCGGCGCAGCGCATCCTGGAGAGACTTCAGGTAATTCCGCTTTTTTGCCACCATCAGACAGCCGGAGGTTCCACGGTCCAACCGATGCACCAGTTCCAGGTGCTTTTCCTGGCGCAAGGCGTGACGCAGGGACTCGATGACCCCTGTCTGGACACCGCTACCACCGTGCACTGCCATGCCCGCCGGTTTGTTCAAAATCATAAGGTGGCTGTCTTCGAACAGTATCAGCGCCTCAAGGTTCTGAAAACTGCCAACCGCCACCGGTCCGGGCGCCCCTTGACGAACCGGCGGAATCCTGACGCGATCGCCAGCTTTCAACTTCTGCAGCGGTTTGGCGCGCCCACCATTGATCCTGACCTCACCCCGACGAATCACGCGGTAGATTCTGGACTTCGGCACGCCTTTGAGTTCCCGCAACAGGAAATTGTCCAGCCGCTGGCCTGCGGCATCCTCATCGATCAGCACTGTTCTTACTTCTGCCATGGCGATTCCCTGACCCGTCACCCCACCAGCACCCCATCCTGTTCAGAATTGGCGCACCGTTGTGTTGCACTCTGACTATTTATTGCTATGATACTCCGCTGACAGCTTTATACATCTACCGAATAAAGGCGTCAGTTTTTATAGCGCTTTGACCGAAAATACTTATTTTCTCGCAGAACTGCGATCAAAGCGCCGTTTAGTTCAGTGAAATCTATAAAAAGAACTCGCTGAACATCCCTTCCACGGGATATGAATATATGGGGTCCAGCTTCAGTTGGCAGATTTGCACAAGCTGGACAGTGTTAACCGCGCATTAAGCGGAAACGAGAACGTCAAATCGGTTAATTTACGTCAGTCGCCGAGGCTGCAAGAGAACGCCCCTGATCATCGGGTCCCCAAATTCTCTATCCACCAGGCAGATCCGGCACTGAAATAAGTACCTCGACTCACGCAAGGGAGCTTTGTTGCTCGTGGGTATATCCCACAGACAATTACGAGACCAATAGATTTGGCGATTCGCCTTTCCGTTCAGCGCACCTGAACGAGCGTGAATCGTTATGAAACGAATGCTAATCAATGCAACTCACTCCGAGGAGTTGCGGGTTGCCCTGGTCAATGGGCAACGCCTTTACGACCTGGACATCGAAAGTAAGGCCAGGGAACAAAAAAAGGCCAACATCTATAAGGCCAAAATCACCCGAGTAGAGCCCAGCCTCGAAGCGGCGTTCGTCGACTATGGCGGCAATCGTCATGGCTTCCTCCCGTTGAAGGAGATTGCCCGCGAATACTTCTCCATACCTCCCTCCAAGATCAAGGGCCGCATCAACATTCAGGAAGTGGTTAAAGAAGGCCAGGAAGTCATCGTCCAGGTCGATAAGGAAGAGCGCGGCAATAAAGGTGCAGCGCTGACAACGTTCTGCTCCCTTGCCGGCCGCTACATGGTATTGATGCCCAACAACCCGCGGGCGGGTGGCATTTCCCGCCGAATTGAGGGCGAGGACAGAGACGAACTGAAAGAATCCATGTCGCAGCTGGAAATCCCCAAGAACATGGGTGTTATTATCAGGACTGCGGGCGTAGGCCGCAGCGCAGAAGAACTGCAATGGGACCTGAACTACCTGATCCAACTTGATGATGCGATCAACAAAGCAGCCAAAGAGCGCTCTGGCCCGTTCCTGATCTACCAAGAGAGTGACGTCATCATCCGCGCCATCCGGGATTACCTGCGTGACGATATTGGTGAAATCCAGCTCGACACACCAGAATCCTTTGAACAGGCATCACAGTTCGTCGACCAGGTGATGCCCCAGTTCAAGAGCCGCCTGAAACTTTACGAAAGCGATGTTCCCCTTTTCAATCGCTATCAGATCGAAGGCCAGATCGAATCTGCATTTAATCGCGAGGTCAGACTGCCTTCCGGCGGTTCGGTCGTTATTGATCCTACTGAGGCACTGGTTTCGATCGACATCAACTCAGCCCGCGCGACCCGGGGCGCCGACATTGAAGAAACTGCGCTGAATACCAATCTAGAAGCCGCCGATGAAGTCGCACGCCAACTGCGGCTGCGGGACATCGGTGGTCTGGTGGTCATCGATTTCATCGACATGACCTCCCAGAAGAACCAGCGAGCTGTTGAAAATCGCATGCGTGACGCACTGCAGGTAGACCGGGCGCGTGTTCAGGTTGGCAGAATATCGCGCTTCGGCCTGCTCGAGATGTCACGCCAGCGGCTTCGCCCTTCTCTGGGCGAAACCAGCGGCGTCGTCTGCCCTCGCTGCAGCGGCCTTGGCAGCATTCGCGATGTTGAGTCCTCAGCCCTGGCCGTGATTCGGATGGTTGAGGAGGAATCACTCAAGGATTCCAGCGCCGAAATACGCGCCTTCCTGCCGATCAGCGTTTCTTCATTCCTGCTCAATGAAAAGCGCAACGTGCTCTCTGAGATCGAGGAGCGCAACAACGTCAGGGTTGTGGTTGTACCGGACCCGGCAATGGAGACGCCTCACTACCGTGTTGAACGCATTCGCTCTCAGGACCAGGAGGAGAGCGAGGTTTCCTACGAAATTACCAGCAGTGATGAAGCTCCAGAGCCCGAAGTATCCAACAGCAAAACAACACCTGTTGAACGCGCCGCTGTCAGGACTATCGCCCCGCCAGCGCCGCCGACCGAGGCCGCGCCTGCCAGCACAGCGCAAGCTGAGAAGGCCAAAAAGAAAGGATCAGGTCTCTTCAGCAAGTTGATCTCGTCGCTGTTTAACTCTGAGCCAGAGCAAGAAGAAAAGCCCGAAGCAAAACCTCAGGGTCAGAGGCGCCAGCGTAAGCGTGGTGGCCGCAACCGCAATGACACCCGACGCCGGGACGACAACAGAAACGAGAATCGCAGCCAGAGCAAGTCGAAAGACCAGAAAAACGAGAACGCTCGCAAGAAGCAGGACGACGACAAGTCCGAGAAGAAACCTGACAATCGTCGTCGACGTCAGCGCGATGAACAGTCCGACAATTCCGAGCGCGGCGATCGTCGCCAGCGCAATCAGGATCGCAGTGAGGATAAAACTGAAAAGACTGAACAGAAAGAGCGGAGGCCAAGAAACAGGCCTGCACAAGACCGTGATGAACAACAGGATGAGAACAGGGGTCAGGGCCGCGACAAGCGTAACCGCGGCAATCGCGAACGTTCAAATCAGAGGCGCCGGGCCCCAGCAGAGGCCATGGAGGTAGAGGAAAACTCGATCGCTGCCGCCATGCTCGCCCAGGATGCAGAGGAAACTGACGCACCTGCTGAGGTAGATGCGCAATCAGCGCAACTGCCAGCGGCGCAAACCGAGGTCATTGCTGCCAACAGCGAGAGTACCACTGCTGAGCCCGAAGAGGCTTCGGCTGAATC
>Ga0181575_10002019_pt1 | contig 14495 bp, 13 predicted proteins | sample 101ome_23_FD_145599 | JGI IMG/M metagenome (GOLD analysis project Ga0181575, IMG submission 145599) | Coastal salt marsh microbial communities from the Groves Creek Marsh, Skidaway Island, Georgia - 101411CT metaG (spades assembly) | ecosystem: Environmental > Aquatic > Marine > Intertidal zone... | reverse complement strand
AACCAAATACTGCGAGCACTGCTAGATGGATTTTCACCGACTGGTTCTTTTTGGCGCACTGGGTATGGTGCTTCTCCTCTTGTGGCAAGCATGGCAGGAGCACGAAGCCGCGAAATATCCAAACCCACAAAGCATCAGCCAGGCGCCATCACAAGATGCTTCTTCGCCATCGGTGGGTAGTCCAAGCGTGTCATCCGAAGGTGTTCCTCAGACACCCACATCATCAGCTGAACCCGTTACCGCGGCGCCTTCACAATCACCAGTCCCTCAGTCCCAAACATTACCCAGCGCTGGGCGAGTGGTGGTTCATACCGATTTGGTTCGGGCGGAGATCGATACCCAAGGTGGCGACCTAAGAAAACTAGAACTGCTCACATATCCTGTATCTTTGGATGAGCCCGATACACCCTTTGTGTTGCTGAATGATTCAGGCGCCGATCTTTTTCTGATCCAGTCTGGCCTTTTGGGTGTAGGGCATGACGCCCCAAATCATCACACCATCTTCGAATCCTCCTCGCGCGATGTTCGGCTTTCTCCCGGCGAGGACAGCGTTTCAATCGATCTCACCTGGACGTCTCCTCAGGGCGTCACGTACACCAAGACGTATACATTCTTTCGCGATAGCTACTACATAGGTCTCAACTTTTCTGTTGTTAATCAATCAGATAAAAATTGGCAGGGTTATCAATACCAGCAGATTCTGCGCACGCAGGTCGCTGAACCCGGTAGCGCGCTGGGCTTTTTTGGCGCAATGCCTACGTATAAAGGTGGCGCCATCTTCACACCGGAAGACAAGTATCAGAAGATCGACTTCGAGCAGATGTATGAGGCGAACATGTCGCGAGCCACGAGCTCGGGATGGGTGGCCATGCTCCAGCATTACTTCGTGGGTGCTCTGCTGCCGAAGTCGGGCGCGGGCTATGAGTTCTACAGCAATGTGACGCAACGGGACAGCGCGCCGCGCTACCTCATCGGTTATAAGACCACGCAACCCACCACAGTTCCCAGCGGCGACCGACAGTCTTTTGGAGGCCGTTTATTTGTCGGCCCCAAAGAAACCCAGCGCATGATCAAGGCTGAGAACAAGCTGGAGCTCACGGTAGATTACGGCTGGCTGACGCCGGTATCTTCGCCACTCTTCTGGGTGATGACCTATATCCACAAGGCGGTTAACAACTGGGGCGTGGCGATTATTCTGCTGACCCTGCTCATCAAGATCATCTTCTTCCCGCTATCCGCCGCAAGCTATAAGTCGATGGCGCGCATGAAAAAAATGCAGCCGCGCATGAAGACGCTGAAAGAGCGATTCGGTGACGACAAGCAAAAATTCCAGCAGGCCATGATGGAGATTTACAAGAAGGAAAAGATCAATCCGTTGGGCGGCTGCCTACCTATAATCATACAAATACCTGTTTTTATTGCACTTTATTGGGTTTTGCTGGAGAGCGTGGAGCTTCGACAGGCTCCGTTTGCGCTGTGGATTCAGGATTTATCGCTGCAGGACCCGTACTATGTGCTACCGATTCTGATGGGCGCTTCGATGTTTGCTCAGCAGATGCTGAATCCGGCTCCGATGGATCCCATGCAGCAAAAAATTATGATGGCGCTGCCGGTGGTCTTCACGGTCTTTTTCCTTTGGTTCCCCTCCGGGTTGGTGCTTTACTGGCTGGTCAACAACGTGTTGTCCATCGGTCAGCAGTGGGTGATCACGCGACGCATTGAGGCTGCGGACAGTAAAGCCTGATTCGGTGTCGCGCCCTTTTGCGCGCGGGTCGGCGGTAATGGATCGAACAGAAGAGACCATAGCGGCCCAAGCCAGCGCGCCCGGTGTGGGTGGCATCGGTATCGTCCGTGTATCCGGCCCGCAGGTTGGAGAAATATCTCGGGCGCTCCTAGGCAAACTCCCCGACCCCCGCTTTGCGACAACCCGAATCCTCAAAGACGCTAACGGCTGTCCTATCGACCAAGCGGTAGCGGTGTTTTTTCAGGGACCGCACTCCTACACCGGGCAGGACACGCTCGAGTTGCATTGCCACGGATCCCCCATCGTTTTGGATCAGGTGCTGGAGCGGCTTCTCGATCTAGGTGTCCGCTTAGCAAAACCGGGTGAATTTACCGAGAGGGCGTTTCTCAATGGTCGCATGGACCTTGCGCAAGCGGAGGCCGTTGCAGACCTTATCAACAGTCAAACCCAAGCCGCAGCTCGATCAGCGTTTAGGTCATTGTCTGGAGAATTTTCAAAGGAGATAGAGAATTTAAGAGCTGATATCGAAGACGTTAGGGTTCTTATCGAAGCAAATATAGACTTCTCTGATGAGCCGGTAGACGTGGTCTCGCCGGACGAAATAGCGGATCGGCTGGGCCGCATAAGCGGTCGCCTTGGGGCTATTTTGGATCGTTCACGCCCCGGGGCACTGTTAGCGCGGGGCGCAAAAGTCGTTATCGCTGGCCTGCCAAACGCGGGCAAGTCGAGCCTCCTTAACGCGCTTGCGGGAGCGGATAAGGCTATCGTCAGCGCTACCCCCGGAACCACCCGAGATCTGATAGAGGTGACTCTGGATATCGGGGGGTTACCGGTCCACATGGTGGATACCGCGGGCTTACGCGCGACCGCCGATGAGATTGAGGCGGAAGGCGTGAGACGAGCTAACGACGCCATAGCTGACGCTGACCTCGTGCTGGTCGTTCTGGATGACTCCGATTCAGAGTCCCATCGCGAGGTGCTCGTCGATCAGGATAAAGGTGCTCATAAGAAGATTCTGGTTTTTAACAAGGCTGATCTGACCGGTCGGGCCATTGGCGTCATCGACGGGTCACAGCCACTTTCGATAGCGGTCAGCGTGCGGGATGTCGCCGGCCTCGACCTGATCGCAACGGCTATTCGATCAGAGCTCGGCTTCGCGGATGAAGAACAGAGTGTGTTTATGGCGAGGCGCCGCCATCTCGATTCTCTGGAGCGCACCTTAGTGTGTGTCGATAACGCCGCGGGGGTCAGCGCGATCGAGCTGGCGGCTGAGGAATTGCGCCTGGCGCACGCGGCTCTGGGCGAGATTACGGGTGCTTTTAGCTCGGAGGACCTTCTAGGGGAGATCTTTTCCTCTTTTTGCATTGGGAAATAGCGGTAGTCCATAATGTACTACATAGTAGTACTATTAATAAGCACCCTTTTTTGCTTTTTTATTCGGTGTTGCCTGACGGCCCAGGCCTTCGCAAGCCGGCGGTAGTTTTCGGGTGAGAGATTCTGCCCGGATTTTTCCGCCGCCTGATACAGAACCTGCGGATCTTGGCCCAATTCTTCGAGGGATTTAAACAATACCTCGCGTTGATACTGGATAAGATAGCCCAGAAGCCACCAATCCGGTGGCGGTTTCCTTTTCGCAGCCATCCTATGAATGTACTACAAAATATACATATAGGACGATATTTATTTCGTCATAGTGCTGCGCATGTTTCGCGAGCCATATTGCCTAAGAGCAGGAGCGACCAGCCGAACGCGGTTAGGATATTGAGTGGCCGTCATAATCCGCAAACGGCGTAGAAAATGCTCTCCTGACAGTAGCGCAGGCGCCAAAGCACCAAGCCTGGGGTAACCATCGGTGGGAAGCAAAAGGGAAAAGAAAGAATGGAAAACGCAGAAGAAAGATACTCAAAAAAAATCCTAACCCAGCTTCTCATTCTTGCAGTCGCCGTGGTGCTTGTCGGTCTTTGGCAGGCTGACTTTCTGCGGGCGGTCTACGCCGAGAATCAGATCACGAATGTGGGTTGGTTTATCAATGGCGGCATCATGCTGCTCTTTCTAGCCGGCATTTATCACATCGTGCGCGAGTTCAATCGGCTAAGCGCCGAAGAAAAAGCGATCAGCCGATTACTGGGAAATCTTAATGAGCGCGCGTCGCCGCTCGATGGTGTGGCCGGTCATACACTGATTGCCCGGCGCTACGAGGCGCTTGAAGACCTGCACCGTCAGCATGCGGTGATCAATCACAGCGCGCTTGCCGCGACGCTCGTCGCGCTTGAGTCGAGCCGGGTGAGCTTCCCTAAATTTGTGCACAATGTGTTGATCCTCACCGGGGTGTTCGGCACGATTGTCTCCTTGTCGATCGCATTACTGGGGGCTTCCGACGTGATCCGCGCGACGACTGAGATGGGCGGTCTGGACATGATCATTCATGGCATGTCGACGGCGTTGTCCACGACGATGACAGCCATATTTACCTACCTGTTTTTTGGGTACTTTTACCTTCGCCTGATGGATGCACAGACCCATGTGGTGAGTCGAATTGAGTCGGCAACCAGCCGCCAGCTATTGCCCCGCTTTCAGATCGAACCTGAAAGAGCCGCCGAACAACTCAGTCAGATCGTGAACACGGCGGCGGCGTTGGTGGAGCGGCTGGATCAATCGCAGGCGAGCTACGCGCAGGTGGCTGAGGAGCTTCGCGTTTTATTTGTGAGCTACCGCGATGAGATGCAACGCAACAGTGAAGGCCTTACAAAAATGACTCAGGTGTTGCGAGAGGGTTTCCGTCTTAACGAACCCGAGCATTAGGCAGCACGCGCAATGGCCATTACCCGCTCGGACGGTTTTGTCGATCTGAGGATTTCCCCCTCGGTAAGCGGACGCTCGGATGAGGACAGCGTCTGGCCGTCGTTTACCGACATCATGACCGTTGTGGTCCTGATCTTTTTGGTGTCTCTCATCGTGATCCTGATGCGCAATACCGAGCTGGTTCAGCAGCTTCGCGATTCGATGAGCCAGACAGAAACGATGTCCAGTCAGCAGAGCGAGCTGGAGATAAGAATCGCGACGCTTGGCGACTCGGTTACCCAACTGCAGGCGGCGCTCGAGCGCAGCGAGCAGGCCAAATCAGCCGCTGAGCAAACGGCCACCCAGCGTCAGCAAGAGATCCTCGCGCTGCTTACCGATGTCGCCGATCTTACTGGCGTAAGAGAGCTTCTCACTGAGGAAAAAGCCAACCTTACCCAGCAGCTGGATCAAGTGCGGGCAGAGCGACAGGCTTTAGGTGAGGACAAAGCGGTGCTTCTCGAAACCCAGCAGCAGATGCGATCACAGATTGCCTCGCTTGAGAAAAATATAGGCGCCCTTCAGGGCGATGTCGCCGATCTTACTGGCGTAAGAGAGCTTCTCACTGAGGAAAAAGCCAACCTTACCCAGCAGCTGGATCAAGTGCGGGCAGATCGTGATGGTCGACAACAGCAGCTGGCTATTTCCGAGCAGCAGCGCGAGGCGCTCGCTTCGAATCTTGATCGGGTTCAGCAGGCGCTTATTGAACTGCAGGCGGAGCAGGCGCGCCTGATCAGCTCGCTGGAAAGTCAATCAGCCGAAACGCTCGCAATGACTGAATCAAGAGATGAGTTGGCCGATCAACGACAACGGCTGGCGGAGCAGGTCAGCAGTCTCGATGTGATGCGTGTTTCATTGGAGACCGAGATCACGGCGCTGCGCACAGAGCTCGCCAGTCTGGTGCGGGCCTCAATCAGCAATGAGCGTGCGCTGCAGGCCAGCCAGCTTGAAGGTGAAGCGCTCAGCGCTCAACTCGCTGAGACTGCGCTCGAGTATCGACTTACAAAAGAGGAGTTGGCGTATCTTCGTGCCGAATATGCCGAGGAGGTTGCTAAGTTCGGCAAGGAGCGGGAGCTGCTGATGATGGCCCACCAGCAGGAACTCGATGTGCTTCGGGAACAGCACTCCGACCTCGAGAGCAAGTACAACCGTCTTGTGCGCCCAGCGCGCAGCACGGTCGGGCGATTCGTGGTGGAGGTGCGGTTCAGAAAAGAGGGCGAAGCCCGTCGCTATTCCATCAGACCCATCGCCAGCGGCCTCGAGGAAGAGGTGTCCGAGACGGATTTGCACCGTCGATTAACCGTGTTGAAAGCACAACACGGAGACAAGCTTTATACCAAAGTCATCATCGACGATAATTCGGTGACCCACGGTGAGGCGTGGTCATTTACCAGCAAAATCCTCAACCGCTACGACTACTACTACCAGAACTGATCGCTCGATCAGTGCTCTCATCATGCAGTATCCCGAAGATTTCGACGTCATCGTAATTGGCGGCGGCCACGCCGGCACCGAGGCAGCTCTCGCTTCTGCGCGGGCGGGTGCGCAAACCCTACTCGTGACACACACCATCGAGACGGTTGGCCAGATGTCCTGTAATCCCGCGATCGGCGGTATCGGCAAAGGCCATATCGTCAAGGAGATCGACGCGCTGGATGGTGTGATGGGAAGAGCGGCCGACCGTGCCGGCATTCAATTCCGCGTCTTGAACTCAAGAAAAGGGCCCGCTGTGCGCGCCACACGGGCGCAGGCGGACCGGGTGCTCTATCGTCAGGCGATTCGCGAAGCGGTTGAGAATCAGGCTGGCCTTTCGATCCTTCAGCAGTCCGTTGATGACATCCGAATCGAAGGCGGGCGTGTGACCGGCATCGTAACGGGTGACCGCATTGAGATTCGTGCCAGCGCCGTGGTGCTGACCACCGGGACCTTTCTCAACGGGAAGATTCATGTCGGTAGCGAAACCCAGCCCGGCGGGCGCGCCGGAGATGCCCCGGCGGTTGTTCTGGCCCAGCGCCTGCGTGAAATTTGCCCGCGAACCGGTCGACTCAAGACCGGTACGCCGCCGCGCATTGACGGACGCACGATCGATTTTTCTCGGCTTGAAACGCAGCCCGGCGAGTCGCCACCGCCAAATTTTTCTTTCTTAGGAAACCCAGCTGATCACCCTCAGCAGGTGAATTGCCATATCGCGGCGACATCGGAAAAGACCCATGATCTGATCCGTGCGGGGTTGTCGCGGTCGGCGCTTTATGGCGGAAAGATCGAAGGCGTGGGGCCACGCTACTGTCCATCGGTAGAAGACAAGGTGGTGCGATTTGCGGATCGCTCCTCACACCAGATTTTCGTGGAGCCCGAGGGATTAACCACCCATGAGATCTATCCTAACGGGCTCTCCACCAGCCTGCCCTTCGATATTCAATGGGATATGGTGCGCAGCATTAAGGGCTTTGAGACGGCGCGCATTACCCGTGCCGGCTACGCGATCGAGTATGACTACTTTGATCCGCGAGACCTCTTGCCTTCGCTGCAGACCCGGGCGGTTGCGGGCCTCTTCTTTGCGGGCCAGATCAACGGCACCACGGGTTATGAAGAAGCGGCAGGACAAGGTTTGGTGGCTGGGCTGAACGCTGCCCGCAGCTGCAAAGGCGAATCTCCCTGGTGGCCAAAGCGCGACGAGGCTTATATCGGCGTCATGATTGACGATCTTGTCACCCGCGGCGTCAGCGAGCCTTACCGCATGTTTACGTCACGCGCTGAGTACCGACTCCAGTTGCGCGAGGACAATGCCGACCTGAGGTTGACCCAGTTAGGACGAACGCTGGGTCTGGTGGGCGATGAACGCTGGCGCGTCTTCAGCGAAAAACGCGCTTCGCTGGATGCAGAGCGCGCGCGGCTTCAAACGACGTGGATTCGCCCCGGCGAGATTTCTAAAGCTCAGGCTGAGCGCGTGTTAGGCCAGGAGCTGAGTCGCGAGCAGACGCTTGCCGATCTGTTGCGACGGCCTGAGGCGCGCTACGAGGATCTTTGCAGTTTGGGCTCCGGCTTGCAGCCGATTTCGGATTCAGCCGTGATTGAGCAACTGGAAATCGAGGCCCGATACGCCGGGTATATCGATCGCCAACGCGATGAGATCGCACGACAGCGACGACATGAAGATACCCGAATTCCGGATGATATCGACTACGACCGGGTTCGCGGACTGTCAACGGAAGTGCTGCAGATTCTGAAGACGCATCGACCGTTGACGGTTGGCCAGGCGGCCCGCCTATCAGGAATTACCCCCGCGGCGATCTCGCTGATACTGGTGCACCTCAAGCGCCAGCAGTTGCGCTCAGCAGCTTGAGCGCGCTCAGCCAGGATGACAAAGCGTATCTGCTGAGCGGCCTGGTGCAGGGCGCTCAGCAGATGGATATCGCCCTCGGTGAGACAGACGTCGAAAAGCTGATCGCATATGTCGATTATTTGCTGCTTTGGAACAAGACCCATAACTTAACCGCTGTTGAGAATAGGCAGAAGATCCTGACGCATCACTTGCTCGACAGTCTTAGCGTCAATCCGCACATCCAAGGTGCGACGGCAATGGACGTGGGTTCGGGCGCCGGTTTGCCCGGGCTGGTGCTTGCCCTTGTGCGCCCCGATTCGCACTGGACTTTGGTAGAGAGCCGGGGCAAGAAGGCAGGGTTCCTGCGGGAGGTCAAAGCGCGACTGGGAATGAAAAACCTGTCGGTTTTCGAAGGACGGGTCGAGGATTACCGAGGTGATGTGATTTTTGATACGCTAACGGCGCGCGCGGTGACATCGCTTTCCAGCCTGTTGAGGATGACAGCCCACCTTTGCCATCCGCGGCTTCGTCTTATCGCCATGAAGGGCGTGTACCCCGACGATGAGTTAGCCGCTCTGAGTCGGGAGCAAAGAGAGCTGGCGCAGGTCATGTCGGTCTCGGTCCCCGGCCTTTCGGCGAGCAGGCATATTGTCGTAATAGAAGGACTTTCAGGGTAGCAACTTGAGCAGAATCATCGCAGTCACCAACCAGAAAGGCGGCGTGGGCAAGACCACCACGGCGATCAATCTCGCCGCGGCACTGGCCCGAGCGGACGCTCGCGTGTTGTTGGTCGATCTCGATCCGCAGGCCAACGCCACCGTCGGTAGCGGCGTGGCGCGCGATACGCTCACGAGCACGATTTACCAGGTGCTGCTCGGCGAGAGCGCGGCAGCTGACGCCATCGTGGAGACCGCATCAGGATTCGATCTGCTTCCTGCAGAACCGGGTCTCGCGGGCGCACAAGCCGAGATCACGCATGAGGAGGAAGGCGATAACTTTCGATTGAAAACGATTCTTGAGACGCTGACCGACTACCGTTTTGTCTTGATCGATTGTCCGCCGGCCCTCAATATTTTGACCCTGAATGCGCTGGTGGCGGCAGATTCGGTGTTGATTCCGGTGCAATGCGAGTACTATGCGCTCGAAGGCCTGAGCGGCCTGGATGACACCATCCGCCGCCTGCGAAATGGCATAAACCCGGATTTGGTAATTGAGGGTCTTTTGCGCACCATGTTTGATGGACGTAACTCTTTGACGAACGAGGTCTCGAAGCAGCTGCGGGCTCATTATGGCAATCTTCTGTACGAAACCGTGATCCCCCGCAACGTCCGTTTGGCGGAGGCGCCAAGTTTTGGCAAATCAGTGATCGATTACGACCCTTCGTGTCAGGGCGCTGTCGCCTATCGTGAATTGGCCAAAGAGCTGTTACAGAACCTGCAGCATGTTGAATCGGCGGGGTCCAGCGCATGAGTTCACGACCTCGACTCGGCAAAGGACTGGACGCGCTGCTCGGGGCGTCCCCGTCCACCGCGAAGCCCGCGGAAGGGGAGTTACGCCAGGTGGTGGTCAACCAGATCAGGAAAGGGCGCTATCAGCCCAGAACCCAAATGGACGAAGCGTCCCTCCAAGAGCTGGCCGCATCGATTTCGGCCCAAGGTATCATTCAACCGCTGCTGGTACGGGAAACCGCAGGCGGCGGTTACGAGCTGATCGCCGGCGAGCGGCGCTGGCGGGCCGCGCAGATCGCCGGACTGACCCAAGTGCCGGCGGTGGTGCGGCGCGTGCCGGATGAGGCCGCCCTCGCCGTCGGTCTGATCGAAAACATTCAGCGTGAAAATCTCAACGCGATTGAAGAGGCCGCAGGGTTCAAGCGTCTGCTGGATGAATTTGGTCTGACGCACCAGCAGGTTGCTGATTCGGTCGGACGCTCCCGCGCAGCGGTGACGAATCTGCTTCGCTTGCTGAAGCTGGATCCTTTGGTGCGTGAGCATCTCGAGGCCGGTCTCATCGAAGCCGGTCACGCGCGTGCCCTGCTCGCGCTACCGAAAAATCAGCAGGGACTCGCTGCCAAGACGATTATCTCGAAGCGACTGTCGGTTCGACAGGCCGAAGAAATGGTGCGGCGGCTTATCGAGGAGCAGAGTGAAAAAAGCGCCAAGAAAAAATCCAAGCGCCGAAAGAGTCGCGACATTCTTCGTCTTGAAGAGTCGTTATCCGAGAAGCTGGCCGCACCGGTTCATCTGGAAACCAAAGACGGCAAGTCCGGTCGGCTGGTCATCATCTATAACTCCCTGGATGAGCTGGACGGCATTATTGAAAAACTGGGCGAGTAAGCCGTTAGCCGTTCGTCTTAACGCCGCTTAATTCCCATAATGCGCCCAGCCTGCTCAGGGCGTGGCAGCGCCCGGTGAGCATCGAGCATCCCCGACAGGGTCTTGTAGATTGCCTCTGGAAAGGGCGACGAGCGACGGCTCTCCAGGCTGACATGCATCATGATTTGCTCGCTGGTCGCTGCCAGATAGCCTTCGCTCGCATGAAACATCCGTAGGAAGTAATGCACGCGCTTGCTGTCAGCATCGAGCAACTGGCAGGTCAATCGCAATGGGTCGCCCAGATGAAGTTCCTGAAGATAATTGATATGCATCTCCAGGGTGAACGTTGATGACTTCTCATGCTTCAGGTAGTCGGGGGTGATGCCCATTTGGTGCATCAGGGCATCTACACTATGATCAAAGGCCAACACATAGTAGGCCACGTTCATGTGTCCGTTGTAGTCGATCCACTCGGGCAACACTTCTTGTTGCCCCAGGTCCAAGTCCTCGGGGTCTGATGCACGATTCATGATGCGTTCTTTCTCGTTTTGATCTCGAGCAGCGCTTTATTGATTCCCTGCTCCACATAAAAACCGTAAAAATCCCTAACGCCCGATCCAACCAATGGCTCGGTGAGCGGCGCGCCCTGCTCATCGACGATCTCGAGCGTGGGCACGATAGTGATGCCACGGATTTTGGCAAATTCGCGGTGATTGAGCTGGTTGCCGCTGAATTCGCGGATTGGGGCAGAACTGTCGACCTGTATCTCCCGAAGAACCACCCGTGCTCTGGCATCCGGATCGTCATTCATGGGGAAGTAGACATCGGCTTTCACGGTCGCACAGTAGTGACAGTAACTCGCGGTGTACAGCAGCAGTATGGGCAGGCTGGCCTCCGCTGCGTGATAGGAGTCTGCAACGAGGTCCTCAGCTATTGGCAGTTCGTCCGCCTGCCCAATTGGGATGAACACCCATGAGATTGCAGCCCAGCTGATAGCGCCCTTCCTAAACCACATATATTTTTGGCGAGATCGTAAATTACCAAGATCGTGAAAATGATACCATCCGCGGTGTTTTACACCCTTCTCAATTCTAAGAGCTTCTGGCCCGGGCTTTTTGCCGAATGATGAAAAGATCCCTCTATCTTTTAGGCTCTGTTTATCTGGTAGCGTTTTTTGCATTTCTTGCTGGCATGTACGTGGTTATGGCTCAAAAATGGCCCTACGAGCATGTCCTTAATATTCGCAATTTTCTTGTAGGCGATCAGGAAGAGAGCAAGACGGTTGTTGAGAAGATAGAGAACGACCTTGGATTGAAGCCAAGCCGTGTCATGGAGACCTACCTAATCGAGCCATCGGAACGCGATAGGTATTCATCCACTGATCTTCAGTTTAAGAACAGTCGCCGAGAGGCCCCACTCGTTTTTCTGGGCGAGCGACGCGCTCTGACGGGACGTTTTATCTACGGCGCTCTGGACACCACTAAGGCGCTGCACGGAGCGCTGCTTTTAGATTCAAACGGTGGTCTTGTTCATCAGTGGCATCTTACGGATTCAGAGGATAAAGATCCCACGCGCGGTGACGGGAATAAGTACCTGCACGGCATGGAGGTTTTTTCCGATGGCTCCCTCATTTTCTCTTTCGATGGCGGCAAGGGACTTTACAAAGTAAGCGCGTGTGGCGAGCTGGTTTGGTCTATCAGGGGTAATTTTCACCACTCGGTAGTTCGAGATGACGACAATTCGGTGTGGGTATGGCGCAATCACGACCTTCTTAAAGTCGATATCGATACCGGGTCGATTCTTAACGCCATTTCTCTTGGTGCTATCGATAAAGCGAATCCTGAGACTGATATTTTTGGGATACGCCAACATGACAAGAAAGACCGCTCGACGTGGGCGCATGATCCGCACCATCCAAACGATGCCGAGCCCCTGCCGCGATCTCTCGTCGATCGTTTCCCGGGTTTCTCCGAGGGCGATCTTCTGATAAGCCTTCGATCAATCAACCTGATCTTTGTCATCGATCCGACGACTCTGAAGATAAAGTGGTGGCGCGTAGGCCAATGGCGTCGCCAGCACGATCCGGATTGGGGTCCTAACGGAAAGATCTACGTTTACGATAATAATATGCATCGCGGGCACTCAAACGTCTGGCGCATCGAACCAGGTTCGATGGTTGCTGATCGAGTCGTCGATGGAGAAAGCTTTAATTTTTCGAGCTCCGTGATGGGCAAGCAAGATGTGTTTAGCACTGGAGCGGTTCTGATTACGAGCCCAAAGCAAGGCCGGGTTTTTGAGGTATTTCGAAATGAAAAGACCTTTGAATTTATCAATCGTTATAATGAGGCAGCAGACGAAGTTCTGGTTGTGACAGGCGCTAAATTCTTATCCAACGACTTTTTTAAACCAGATACATTCGACCAGTGTGAATAAGCTATTTGCGTCAATGGTCTTGCTGACGGTGCTATCGTCGGTTTCCACTCCGGCGGTAGCCTACATCGGTCCCGGTCTGGGTTTGGGGACTGTAGGCGTTATTCTTGGCGTCATCGCTTCAGTGCTTCTGGCCATAGTTGCTGTCGTCTGGTACCCCATCAAGCGAGCGTGGCGCAAGTTATCTAAAAAACGCGCCCCGGAGCAGGAAAGACCTGTTTCGGATCCAACGGAGGAGAAGGAGGAGAAGAAGCAAGAGGATGAGTGATGGCTTTTTCCGAGCTCTATGGATCATCCTACCTACCTGTGCTTTCGTCGAGATATTGTTGCGGGGCCAGCTTGTTAGCCGAGTCTTCGAAATTAAATCTATCCTCGACAAAGGTTTTCGAACAGTTCGGCGAAATAAGGTTTCCGATAGTTGGAAAGAGAAAGCGCTGCTCGGTTATTCGCGCAAAATCTTCGTGATCTCCCTTCGCGTCTTTTGCATATTTGGCATCTCTGTTGTCATTGTGCTGTCGCTGATTTTTTTGGAGGCCGTAGCTGTAAGTCGTCAGATGACAGATGTATTAACTGATCTTGGCAGGTGGGATGTGATGCTTTCCTCGGCCTTAGTGGCCTTAATCTATATTCGCGTGAGAACTCGACTGCTTGAAAAACCGATACAGCCGAATTGATCGGTTTCTTCATAGTCTGGCGTTGGGCAAAAAGTCAGTCCGCGCTTTATCTTTTGACATAAATCAGAGTTTTCTGAATCTCGAGGATGATACTCATCGGGAAAAGCCACATGTTTTCGTAGCAGGTCTGGCCAGATCTGGGACGAGTATTCTTCTAGACGTGCTGTTCCGCTCTGGGAACTTCTCGACCCTAACCTATCGTCACATGCCCTTTGTATTGGCACCTAATCTATGGCTCAAGGTAAACCGCACTCATAGACGGACCGCCGGGAAGGTTGAAAGGGCACATGGCGACGGAATCAAAGTAGATTTTGATAGTCCCGAGGCGTTTGAGGAAGTTTTCTGGCTCACATTCTGTGAGAAGTATGTTCATGATGAAGGAATTGAGGTCCAGGCGGAGGACGCTATATCGCGAGACACTCTGAACAAGTTTGTGTTGTTTGTGCAGAGCGTAGTCTCCAGTTCAGGGTCGAACGGAGCATCTAATCGCTATTTATCGAAGAACAACAATAACGTTATTCGCCTAACTTCTCTAAGGCGATCTTTTCCTCACGCTCATATCGTTATACCGTTTCGTAATCCTTCAGATCATGCTTTGTCCCTTTGCCGACAGCACGATCGTTTTTCGCAGATGCAGTCAGACGATCCCTATGTCAGGGACTATATGAACTGGCTCGGGCATCATGAGTTCGGCTTGGACCACAAGCCGTTCCTTGTTGCGGGTATCGAGGAGACCCTCGAGTACGACCGGGAGACGCCAAACTACTGGCTGTCCTATTGGATCAATATCCATCGCCACCTAATGGTGTCGGCGCCTCCTGGCTCGATTTTTGTGAACCATGATCGTCTCTGTGCTTGTCCGGAAATCTACCTCGATCGGCTCGCTGATCGCCTTAGCTTGAGAAGGGAGAGTCTTGATCACTCCATGTTGAAGGCGAGGCGAAGCCAGTTTCGGACAGATTTCGATCCCGTCATGCTGGCTGTCGCCGAGGAACTATTTGAAAATCTGATGTGTCTTGATTCCACAGTCTGACCGCACAGCATTGGATTTCTTTGAGTACTGAAATTACGACATCTCGCGCCTCGGATCGCCCAAGCCGAATGAGTGAGAGTATTCCTGTTTTGTGAGGCAGTATTTTTGTGTGGCGTCGTCCCAGGCTTCACCGGCTTCCAGC